>Ga0075428_100004510_pt1 | contig 15379 bp, 14 predicted proteins | sample RhiMetdeltSRZDD2_FD_75291 | JGI IMG/M metagenome (GOLD analysis project Ga0075428, IMG submission 75291) | Populus rhizosphere microbial communities from Tennessee, USA - Rhizosphere MetaG P. deltoides SRZDD2 | ecosystem: Host-associated > Plants > Roots > Rhizosphere > Soil | place: USA... | reverse complement strand
AGCATCGATCGGGGTCCGCGAATGCGGCGCCGGACGCAGCCGAATGACATGCGGCCCGATCGCAATCGGCCGGTTGAACCGGTAGGTCGTGCGGTGCTCGAGGGCGATCTTCATCTAGTAACGGTAGTGATCGGCCTTGTACGGGCCGCCGACATCGACCCCCAAATAAGCGGCCTGCTTGGGGGTCAGCTCGGTCAGGTGCACCCCGAGCGAATCCAAGTGCAGCCGGGCGACGGCCTCGTCCAGATGCTTGGGCAGGGTATAGACCCCAAGCGGATACTTGTCGGGACTCATGAAGAGCTCGATCTGAGCAAGCACCTGATTGGTGAACGAGTTGCTCATCACAAAGCTGGGGTGTCCCGTCGCATTGCCCAGATTCATCAGCCGGCCCTCGCTGAGCAGGATGATGCTGTGGGGTTCGACGCCATTCTCTTCGAACTGCCACTCGTCCACCTGCGGCTTGATGTTGATCTTGGTCGCGGTAGGCAGCGCGACCAGACCGGCGATGTCGATCTCGTTGTCGAAGTGCCCGATATTGCAGACGATCGCCTGGTGCTTCATGCGTCGCATGTGATCGGCAGTGATGACGTCGCGGCAGCCGGTTGCGGTGACGTATATGTCGGCGACATCGAGGACCTCCTCGAGCTCGGCGACTTGGAAGCCTTCCATTGCTGCCTGCAACGCGCAGATTGGGTCGATCTCGGTGACGATCACCCGGGCGCCCTGACCACGCAGTGAGTCCGCACAGCCCTTGCCAACATCGCCGTAACCGCAGACCACCGCTACCTTGCCACCGATCAACACGTCCGTGGCGCGATTGAGGCCATCGATGAGTGAATGGCGAACGCCGTACTTGTTGTCGAACTTCGACTTGGTGACGGAGTCATTGACGTTGATGGCAGGAAACATCAGGGTCCCGGCGCGCATCATGTCGTACAGACGATGGACGCCCGTGGTGGTCTCCTCTGTCACGCCCTTGATGGCGTTCGCGACCGCGATCCAGGACCATCCGGAGGCCAATGTTTGGCGTAAGAGCTCAAGAAACACCAGCCACTCAACGGAATCCTCGTCTGTCGCGTCTGGCACCGCACCGGCCTTTTCTGCCTCAGCTCCCTTATGCACGAGCATCGTGGCATCGCCGCCATCGTCGAGGAGCATGTTCGCTAGCTCGCCGTCGGGCCAGTTGAGAATCTGGTTCGTACACCACCAGTACTCCTGCAATGTCTCGCCCTTCCAGGCGAAGACCGAGACGCCGTTGGGGTCGTCCGGCGTACCGTCCGGCCCGACGACCACCGCGGCCGCGGCGTGATCCTGGGTCGAGAAGATGTTGCAGCTTGCCCACCGCACCTCGGCGCCCAAGGCCACCAAGGTCTCGATCAGCACCGCAGTCTGCACCGTCATATGCAACGAGCCGGCAATCTTGGCACCCGCCAACGGCTTGCTGTCGGTGAATTGCGCACGCATAGCCATCAGCCCCGGCATCTCATGCTCTGCCAGGCTGATCTCCTTGCGGCCAAACTCGGCGAGGGTCAGGTCAGCAACGCGAAAATCCATGAGTGGAAGCCTAGGGGAGGTAAGTGACATCCAATGACTCTGTATGGAATGCAATAGTGCGTCATCCGTCACAGTCGTCAAAACGTCCCGCGTTACTGGACGAAGACTCAGACTCAGTGGCTAGGAGCGGCGGGTCCCTCCGGCCGGGCGGCCGGGACGTAGTTCGGGTCGTAGATGTCCGGCTCCAGGTAGAGCGCAGTGACCATCGGCTCTGTCTCGCGGATATTGATCTCGGCCCGATCGATGGTCTCGGTCACCTCGTGAGCGGTATCACACGGCACTACACCGATCTTGGCGGCGACCAGCACTTCTTCCGGACCGAGATGCAGCGTCTTCATGTGGATGACGCGCTCAACGCCCCGCGTCTCGGTCAGTGCTCGCTCGATCTTCGCGACCACCTCCGGGCTAGCCGCCTCGCCAAGTAGCAGGCTCTTCGTCTCGACTGCCAACGTGATCGCCACTGCTACGAGCAAGAACCCGATCATGGCCGTGCCGATGACATCGAAGATGCCGTTGCCGGTGAGCAATGTCATGCCGACGCCGAACAGCGCGAAGATCAGACCGACCAGCGCGGCGAAGTCCTCGAGCAAGATCACCGGGAGTTCTGGCGCCTTCGCGGCACGGATGTACTTGCTCCAGCGTTGCTTGCCGCGGGTCTTGTTGGACTCTCGGATGGCAGTTCGAAAGGAAAAGCTCTCGGCGACGATCGCGGCGACCAAGATCACTATCGGAACCCACCACCACTTGCTCTCCAGTAGCTCGTTGGGGTGGCCTTCCTGAATCTCGTGCCACTTGTGGTACGCCTCATACAGCGCGAAGAGACCGCCAACGCTGAACAGCACGACCGAGACGATGAAGCCGAAAATGTAACGCTCCCGACCGTACCCGAACGGGTGTTCCTCGGTGGCGCCCCGTCGGGAGCGCTGACCGCCGACCAGGAGGAGCACCTGGTTGCCGGAATCGGCCACGGAGTGGATGGCCTCTGCCAACATGGAGGAGGCTCCAGTGAGCGCCCAGGCTCCGAACTTGGTCACTGCAATGAATGCATTCGCCAGCAAGGCGGCAATGACTGCCCTGGTTCCACCTTCGGCACTCACAGGTGAATCCTGCCAGAACTCCGCGACCCTCAGCGTTCCAGGCTGCGGCCGAGGCCGACGGCCAAGTAGACCGCGGCGAACATTCCGGTCTGCAGCAAGGTTGCATATCGCTCGACGTCGGAGCCCGACCAGTGGGCAATCGGGCACACCCGTACGTCGTTGCGCTCGGCCGCTCCGGCCAGCCGCTGATGATCGGTACGGATCAGGCTCTCGGTGTTGCCATCATCAAGCAGCACCAACGTCGGCCGTCGGTCAACCGATATCTGGTCCTCGAACGGGTCTGCAAAAGGGTCACGCGGCGCGGTGGATTCCAAGATCGGTAATAGTGCCTCGGCGTCAGCGGCGAGCGCGGCGCGACCGCTGGCGGCTCGGAGGGCTTCCGCGATTCGCCGGCTGGCACGCGCGGCAAGGACCGAGCCGCCCCAGACGAGCGGCTGGGCGTCCGCCAACCCCATCGCAATGTCCTTGGCTGGGTTCTCTGCAAGATCGGCGAACGGCGAGCAGTCCTCGGCCACCTGATCCATGGCATCGGCGACTAACTCGGGATGGACCTCAGGTCCGAGCTGCATTTTGTGCAGGCCGTCCAGAACGACGATCGCCGCCGCAAGCGGATCGGCGGTCGCGGTCGGCATCATGATCGTGGATCGCGAGGCGGCGTGCTCGGCGATCATCGACGGCCGCGGACAAGCGATCAACAGCTGGCTGCCCCGGCGCACGGCCTCATGCACGGTCGCGATCACGCCGGCAGGCGCGGCTTCGCTCGCCATGACGACGACGAGGTCGAGGGCGCCGACCCAGCCGGGGAGTCCGTGAGTGGGCCAGGCAACGAACGGCACCGGGCACACCGGCTCCAGCATTGCCCGGATGAAGCGAGCCTCAGTCCCGGCGGCGATGACCGCGCGCGGGCGGGGCAGCCCTCGCAGCTGATCGATCGGCTCCGCCGAATCCGCAGTTTCGCGACGTACCCGAGCTCCGGCTTCAGCTAGTCGGCGCAGGATCGGATCGGCCCCGACGAGTGCCTTTTGATCCTCTAGCCACCCGTCGTTGAATACCGACATCAACGACCGGGTGTGGGCGGGCCGCCGGCACGCGAGCTAGGGCGGCGAGCCTCGTCGATGAGCAGCACCGGAATCTGTTGGCGTACCGGATAGGCCAGACCACAGTCGACAGCCAGGCAAACCAGCTCGTCGCGCTCATGATCGACAGCGAGCGCTCCATGACAGTTTGGACAGGCCAGAATCTCCAGTAGCTCGGGCGCCAGATCGACTGCCATGCTGTTCCTCCTCGAGTCCGCTCCCCTAGGCGCGAATCAAACCTAGCGTCTCGTCACGCAACGCCTCCATGGTTTCGGAGTTCGACGCCTCGACATTTAGCCTCAGCAGTGGCTCGGTGTTGCTAGGTCGCACGTTCACCCACCAGTCCGGCCCAGAGACCGTCAGGCCGTCGAGTCGATCTTGCTCGCCGCGTCCGGCGAACGCCGCCGCGACCCGATCCATGATCATCTGCTGGTCGGCGACGCGGCTGTTGATCTCCCCCGAGTTCGCGTAGCGCTCGAAGCGAGACACCAGCTCGGAGAGCGGCCGGTCTGAATGACCAACCGCGGCCAGCACATGCAGCGCGGCGAGCATGCCCGTGTCGGCTCCCCAGAAGTCGCGAAAGTAGTAGTGCGCCGAGTGCTCGCCGCCGAAGATCGCATCATGCTCCGCCATGGCGGCCTTGACGAAGGTGTGACCCACTTTGCTGATGACGATCTTGCCACCCGCAGCCTGGACGACCTCCGCAACTACTCGTGAAGTGATCTTGTTACAGACGATGACGGCGCCTGGCTCCCGGGCCAGCTCCTGTGCAGCGATCATCGCCGTCACGACCGATGGATTCACCACCTCGCCGCGCTCGTCGATGATGAAGCACCGATCGGCGTCGCCATCGAAGACCAGGGCAAGATCGGCTGCGTTGGCTCGAACAGCTGCCTGCGCGTCGATGAGATTCTCCGGCTCCAGCGGGTTCGGCGGATGGTTGGGGAAGCTGCCGTCCAGTTCGGTGAACAGGCCGATCAACTCAAGATCATCCCGGCCCAACGCGGCAGGGAGCGTGTAACCAGCCATCCCATTGCCGGCATCGGCAACGACTCTTAGCCTCCGGATGCCCGTCAGGTCGACAAGGGAGTGCAGGTGGTCCGCGTACGCGGACAGTACGTCCCGTTCGGTGCGCTTGCCTGGCGTCGCAGCTGGGGTGGGTTCTGCCTTGCCGGCGCGATCGGCGATCTCGGCAAGGTTTGCCGACGTGATCGGCTTGGCTGCTGCCAAGCAGAACTTGATCCCGTTGTATTCCGCAGGATTGTGGCTGGCCGTGAACATTGCGCCCGGGAGATCGAGCCGGCCCGAGGCAAACCACAACTGGTCCGTACTCGACAGGCCGATATCGATCACATCGACGCCTTGGCTCAACACTCCGTCGATGAACGCACCCGCCATTCGTGGGCCGCTCACTCGCATGTCTCGGCCCACCACGAGCGCGCCCGCCGTGTGAAGATCGAGCACATCAACCGCCACGGCTCCGATCGCGTACGCCCCAGCCGAGTCCCACTCCGGGTCCGTGCCCTCGGTAATTCCGCGGATATCGTTAGCTTTAAAGATCCCCCGTTTGATCATCGAAGGATGATGATAGACCGTTACGTCGGCATCCGGCGACCGGCATCAGTCGCTCCAGGATCCGCGAGAACTGTGAGATGGCCTCGACGCGCCAGCTCGACCAGACCATCACGCCGTGCCGGCGGCTCCATGATCGGCCCGGTCGGCGAATCGTATGCCAGCCCCGCATCGCGTACGGCATCGGCGAGAGCCAGCAGATCGTCCGTGCTCGGCTTCTGCTCCTCTTCGATCACGAGCCTGATCACTTCCCAACCGCGCGGAGCTGAGAGAGTCTGCGCATGCGATTGGCAGAGGTCGTAGCAGTGCGGTTCGACCTGATTCGCCAGGGGGCCTAGGACGGCCGTGGAATCTCGGTAGGCGTAAGTCAGTGTTGAGGTGGCCGGATTCGGGCATCCAGCTCGAGAACATCGGCGCAACCTCACCTGCCTGACGCTACTCCGAGGGCTGGTTCGATCGTGGGAAGCGCAGCCGTGTCCGACTACAGTGCTCACGTGTCCAGTCAGCGTCGTGACCGTCACGGCCGCGGACTTCGCGGGCCCTTGGCACTGCCGAACGCATTGACCGCGCATCGGGCACAGCCCCCACATCCGGCTAGCAAGGCCGACTTCTTCACTGAGGCGGTTCACGATGCCGTCGATCGGGTGGGATTGCAATGTCCGGACGTGCTCGTCGGGATCACGTTCGGCATCGAGGATGTGCCGCACTTCGACATCGTCTGGTCTGGTGATCAGGTGCCCTTAGCCGCGGCGCTCGAAGGAACGGCAAACCAGCCCAGCCAGGTTGTGGTCTATCGCAGGCCGCTCGAACACCGTGCGGTGAGCCGCCGTGGCCTTCGGATCCTTGTCTACCGGACCATCGTGGAGCAACTCGCCGCGCTCACTGGCCGTAGCGTTGAGGAAATCGATCCCGACGGCGCGGGTGCCGACGACGACTAGCCGCCCTGGTTTTGCATCACTCGTGAGCGTCCAAGCAGCGAATCGGAGGTCTCAGACCGCAACCGTGATGAGTTTTCAGTGGAGTGCGTCGAGAACCGCGCTGATGAAGACCTCAGGGTGATCGCACAACATTGCCCATGTGAAACGGAGAACACGCCAGCCCTGAGCCACGAGCGCGTTCTGGCGCCAGCGGTCGGACTCGAACAAGTCCACGTCGGTTTCATGCAGCCGTCCATCAATCTCGATCGCCAACTTCTGTTGCTCGAATGCGATGTCGATGTAATACGTCTGACCGTCCACATGCGCCGGCAGGTTGGTTTTCCAACCCGTGATCCCTGCGGTACGCAGCAGCCGATGACTCAGGCGTTCCGCGGCCGACCAGGGCTCGTCACGTGAGTCGATCAGGAGCTTGAGCCTTTCCTTGTTCCCAGCACGATGGGGAGTCATCCGCAACGCGTCGTGCATGCCACGCAAAGTCGCCGCTCTAACCCGCAATGCCACATCAATAGCGTCGCTACACACGAACGTCGCAAGTCCACGGCAGTGAGGGCTGGGATGGAGTACCGCAGCCCGTCCCGCTCTGTGATCAGCTCAGCGGCAATATGCCGCCGGTTGAACTTGAAACCCGGCTGTGGCTTTACCAGATAGGGGATCGCGGCCTCGATGTAATCAAGCGGGGCTTCTGGCCAGTAGGAGATTCTCGCAGCAGCGGCACCTAGCAATACAGCGTCACGGTGGCGGAGCGCGAGCGCTTTGGCCCGGGTTTGCCAGCTGCTCGTGATCTCGGGGATGGCATAGAGGCCAGGAAGTACTGCCGCCAGTCGCCCCTCACGCACGAGCCAGTCGAGCGAACCAGCAAGATGCGGGTGATCGCGGCGAACCAGGAGGCCGGCGCCAGCACGGAGCAGAAGATTGATCTCGTCATGTGAATTCACGCCGAGAGGATGCGGCCAGAGTTGGCCAATCGTGCAGGTCTGGGTCAGATCTGTGGATGGGTTGCGGCCGGCCGGCGCCGGTTGTGGATCGTCAGCCCTGGAAACGCATCACCAGTGCACCGCAAGACACGGAAATCAGCTACTTGCTGTTCAGTCGTGATGCGGTTTCAGGGGATTACTGGCCAGCCGAATAGTCGGGTCGGATCGCTGGCGCCCGGCTTGCCACGTCCGGTGAGCCAAGCGGGATGGTGGCCAATCCAGCCACGTCTCGGTCCGGTTGAGTAAGCACCACGCTTCCAACGACTGAAGAACCGTCTGGCACTTTCACGACGACATATGAAGGGTCCGGTGAGTTCAGCCGCCTCGTCGCAGTGCTGTTCGCTCCTAGCACCATGTCAGCTGTCCGGAGCGTCACGCCGTTGTAGCTGAAGACCTCAAAAGAGATCTGTGCGTCGTCCTCTCCGCAATTGCTGATCATCAACTCACTATCGGCCATGTTGGTAGTGGCCAGCGCACTTACTCCTGCTCCGGTCAAAGGGGGGGCAGCGGATTGAGCGGCAAGATCCGTTCCCGCCCCACTACGCCGGCTACTGGAGATCACCGCGCCCGTTACTGGTACGTCGCTGTTCAGCTTGATGCTGGCGGCTTCCCCAGCCAGGCCCGCCTCCAGGTTCACAGTTGCGGTTCCCTCGGCTGGCACATCGACTGAGGCCGCCCCGGTCGGTGCATACGGTCCCTGGAGCCCGAGGACCTGCACAGCCACGGTTGCCCGGGAGTTGTTCGGATTGGTGACGGCTAGCTGGCGACGGCCGTCATCCCCTGGTACGCCAGGTATGACGACAACTCTGTTCGGCGACGCTGATGGGACCTGCCAATCGACTCCAGCAGGCTTGAGCTGGTCACTCTGTGTCCGCTTGGCGACTGCGGTGACCCGGCCCTGACTCGCCTGTATCGCAACGCTGATCGGGCCTTCCGCCTGCAACCCGGTGTCCAGGGAAACCGTACGAGATTTATGTGCCTCGATCACGACCCCGGGACTGCCCGGCACCGGGACGCGACCACTTCTGCCGTAGAACCGAAGGTCCACCTCAGCCTGGGCATCGTCGGGATTACTCAAGATCAAGTCCGTACGATCATCCTCACTGACGCCGAGACCGGAGAACCAGTGCGAGGTACCCGGAGCCAGGCACGGTGCTGCCTTGAGGCCAGCCTCTGGACCCTCCGTAGCCTCGCCGACGATCACCGCACTGCCGGCTGTCGCCATGGCTCCGTCGCCCGCGAGCACGACCGGCGAGTCCACCCGCCGCAACTGTGCGCCCTTGCCTTGCTCGGTCACTTTGATTCCCGCCGGCTTCGGGCTGAGGAGGCTCGATCCTGTCAGTACACCTGGTCGATCAGTACCTTCCCGAACCGCAACTGCCCAAATCTCGGTCTTCCCCGTCGGCTCGCCGCGAGGCGGCGCCGAGGTCGTGCAGATCATGGTGGTACGGCCGACCTGCGGCACGCTATTGGCATGCAACGCGGGGGCCTGGGAACCCAGCACTGTCCCCGCGGCGAGCAGCAAAAACATAACCGTCAGGACTACACAGAGCGCTGTGGCCCGGCGGCCACGAAGTGTCAGCCCACGCACGCCAAGATCAGACATCAGGCAAGCTCCGACAATGTCGCGGCGCGTCGTGCCGTCTTGGCCGGGTCACGCACCTCTGGTCGTCTGATCGCGGGCGCGGCAAGTACCGCAGCCACGAGCAGTACCAAGCCTTGAGCCGGCAGCAACCAGGGCATGATCGAAGGCAAAACATACGTCACGGTTCCACCGCCCGGGGGCACCGTGAACACCTGCTGCCACCCCTCCGCGACCCCAGCTAGCGGTTTGCCGTCAAGATCGGCATGCCACCGTACGTCCGCGGACTCGCCGATCTGAAGCTGCCGCGGTTCCGCCGCCGCGGGAACCGAGGTTGGCGACGGACCAACGGGCGCTCGGGCAGGCCCGTTGACGAGCACAGCGCGCGTTACGGGGGGCTCAAGCTTCCACACGATTCCCCGCTCGTTTCCGCTCGCCGTACCCAGCCCAGGCGTGTTGTCTATCCTCGCCTTGACGTCTTGGTCCGCCCCCGTGACCCAGACATAGCCGATTCCGAGATTGCTCAGCTGTGGATTTATGTCGGAATCCGCGGTCCCAGCCACCAGGCGTACCACAAGATCATCAACCTGCTCACGTGCTGGCACCGATCCACCGAAGGTGAAGCCGCGATCGGCGTCGCCCAACCTGGCCTGATCGTCGGCCAGCACTGCGTAGCGGGCAGATCCGTCGGTGAGGTCGATGGCGAGTAGTCGAGGCTGCGCGTCTGATTTCATAGCGTTCATCACGTACGGCGGAATCGCGTCCAGCCGACTCCGCTCAATCGGGCCGTTCGCACCAGCCAGTACCCACCAGACCGCCCCGCCAAGACTCACCAGGCACACCGCAATGCCAGCGAAGACCGTGCCGGGCTGCAACCAGCTGAAGCTGCGCTCTTTCATGTCGGCCGAGAACCCGTCGAGCCCCAGGCCACCGGCAATGATCAGCGCCCCAAACCCAAGCAGCAAGTAGCTTCCGACCCAGGGCCGCACATCGGTGCCGGCCGGAGGAACCGAGACGACGAGTTTAGATAAAGCGACGGCCATGCAGAGACCTACCAGCGCGGCCGCCCATGCCGCAAGCACCGCGCGCCGAGCGGGACGCCGGGCGAGTCCGAGCAAGGCGACCAGCCAGATCACACCGAAGATGACAGCCCCCACCCAAAGCGGCGGTAGTCCAGGTCCGACTTCGCGCCCAAGTAGCAGCTGCCACGCTTGCGGGGCCTCAGCTGTTCCGTCGACTGCCGAGTCGGGCCCGACGAAGAGCCGTCCTGGTGCTGAAATCAGGCTCGGCCACCACGGAAGCAAAACAACCAGAGGTACACCGAGCGCGATGCCGATTCGGCCGATCTTGCGAGGGCTGCGCCGCAACGCGACGGCCCCGAGGATCCCAACCAGCACTGCAAACATGATCATGGAAGGCTCGAAGGCAACGAGTGCGATGAGCACCACACCGGCGCCCCACGCGCCACGCCAGGCTTCCGGAGTTCGGGTGCGGCGCAGCACGAGAGCCCGCGCCGCCATGACGAGCAGCGGCAAGCCGATGGCCACCACGCTCAGCACGAGCCGCCCCTGGTTCGTGCCGCCGAGGAGCACTGGCAGCAGCGCGTACGTGCCGCAGGCCCACAACCGGACGCGGCGGTCGTTGATGACGCGCCGGGCGAGCGGGTACGCCGCCAGCAGCGTCAGCGGTACGACTCCACACAACAGCAGCGTTGTGAACCATTCGGGTTGGCCAAATGTGGCCGTCGAACCGAGCGCAGCGAGTGCCTCCCATGGTGGCGTCACCTGTGACGGGGCGCCGGGGATCGCGGCAACCACCGTACGCCACATGGACAGGACGCTGTCGTGGGCGGGAAGCAAAGCGGGACCAACGAGAGAGCCGCGGCCGATCAAGCCGCGCGCTGCGACGAAGCTGGCGACGACTGCGACGGCCATCGCCAGCGCGATGGGGTTGAGCCAGATGTTCTTGGGTCGATCATCGGTGGCCGAACTGAAGTCGTCGCCGGTCAGCTCATCGAGTGTTGCGACATCGGAATCGCCTGCCAGCGATCGGTAGCGCTCTGAGGCAGCCCCGGTCAGAGCATCGATTCCCACGCGGAGGCCGCTCCACCACCGCGGGCGGAGGGATTCGACAACCTCGCGCGTTCCGGGCATGGGTTCAATCGCGGCCGTACGCTTGCGCAGCTGGACAAGCCGGCCGGGATGAGCCACGAAGGATCCAAGCGCGAGCATCTCGTCAAGCGCGCGTCCTGGAACCTTGCCGATCAGGTAGCCGACAGCGCGTAGCAGGCAACTCCAGACCAAGCGGAGCCACACCAGCGGCAACAACCTGCGCGGGGCGTGACCGGCAACCACCAACATGCCGAGCAGCCGGTCGACCTTGCCCGGCCTTCCACCCGTGAGACCGCGCGGACGAAGCCCGGCGCGCCCTACCTGGCGGTGCGTCACCTGGGCGCTCGGCGTCGTAACCACGCTGTAGCCGTTCAGATGAGCGCGCCAGCCGAACTCGACTCCGTCCCGAAAAACGGGCACGGCTGGGTCGAGGCCATCGAGTTGCTCCCATACGGCGGCCCGCACCAGCATGCCGCAGGTGGAAACGCCGAGCCGCTCCTGAGGCTCATCACGCTGCCCCTGATCAATCTCGTCCGCATCAAGCTCGAGTTCGCGGCGTCCGGTGCCGGAGATGCTGACACCGACCTCGCTAATGGGCTGGCCACCGTGGCGCTGCCTCGGAAGCAGCAGTTTGGGGCCGGTGAGATCGATACTCGGATCGATCGTGACGTGTGCGAGGAGTTGATAGAGGGCATCGGGCGCAGGCACAGCATCGTCGTGCAGCAGCCACAGCCAGCGTGTGTCGTGTACCGACACTGCACGGAAGCCGATCGTGTCGGCGTCTTCTTGGAGGTTTGCGGTATCGGAGTGCAGCGCAGCCTTTACCGCGGCACCAAATCCGAGTGTCCGATTTCCCTGGTAGACCGCGTCGAGCAAGCCATCTCGGCACGCCTCGTCCAACAGCGTCGGGGTCGCATCAGTGCTCTTGTTGTCGATCGCGATCAACCGTGTGGGCCGCGTATCCAGATTGGCCAATGCAGTCAGTGTCGCCGGCAACCAACGTGCGGCATCGAGCGTGACGAGGACAGCTGTGACGTTCGCTCCCGAAACGTCGACCCGTCGTTGGGTCTCATCGTCAGCGTAGTCAGCCCATGCCCAGGGGTTTTCGTCGAAACCAAGATCCTCGACATCGACCGGCATCAGTCCAGGCCAGCCCCTAGAACCTCCTGGCCGGTCCTCGTAGGAACCGGTCAGAGTGATGTGGCTATCCATCTGATCCTGTGCAACCCCCGATAACCAATCGGGCCCCACAAAGAAAAGGGGCTGCCCGGTTGGGCGGCCCCTTACTTTACGCGACTCGGCTGGATGCTGGACAGGCGTCTCGACTACACAGCCCGCTTCTTGAGCTTTCGACGTTCCCGTTCACTCAGTCCACCCCAGATACCAAAGCGTTCGTCGTTGGCCAGTGCGTACTCGAGGCACTCACCTCGAACGTCACATGCCAAGCACACCTTCTTCGCCTCGCGTGTCGAACCGCCCTTCTCTGGAAAGAACGCCTCTGGGTCGGTCTGCGCGCACAGTGCGCGCTCCTGCCAGCTCAGTGCACCCCCCTCGTTGGTGCCCCTCAGCTCGTACATCTGTTTTGTGCCTCCTCGACCCGCATGATTGAAAACCCCGGCACCGGTACGACTTCGCGGGCCGTACCGGCTTTGTTGTTGGCTGAGGCCATTTCCAGGCGCCAGTTGGCACCAGTTTTGGCTTACGCCGTGTGCACCTGCCACCCGCTGCTACTAGGTCCCCCTGGCTGTGCAGCAACTCACTTTGAGTACGGCTCGGCGGATCAGAAGAAATCTGCAAATGACATTGATGAAATTACATGCCTGTCAATACCTAAAAGTCAAGCCGTTTCCTGATATTGGGCAAACTTCAGGCGTCGAGCAGTCCGCTTAAGACTGAGGACGACCCCACCAATCGACCGACGGCTGCTGCGAATTCCGTTGTGCCTGGTCAGCCCACGGATCCTTGGCTCGACCCACCGGCTGTTCGCGCATCGGAAGAGTCGATCGGATGGTCGGATCCTCTGGCATTCCAAGCTGCGGCCGGGGCCCATTGGGCTGCGCCGGCATGGACTGGTGAGGCATGGATCGGGGAGGCATGGATTGAGGAGGCTGGGGTTGCGTCGGCATGGGTTGTCCAGGCATGGGTTGTCCAGGCAGGGGTTGTCCAGGCAGGGATTGGGTTGGGATCGGCTCCCATCCTGTGGACGAGCCAGCGGCACCCCACCCGGCTGCCGGGGCCCCAGCGGCTGCATCGCCAGCCGTACGCCATGCTGCGCCGGCGGCAGCGTCCGGGTGCCAGGTCGGTTGCAGCCGCTGCTCCGGTGGCGGGGGTGGCGGCAACTCCTCCGACAGATGCGGAATGAGGCCGATCCCAGCTGGCAGCCGGCGCGGAACGGCCTGGAGCTGCAGGAGCTTGACGAGCATTCCTACAGCAAGCACTGAGATCGCCTGCGGCACGATTGCCGCGAGCACGGCAAGAATCTGGGCGGTTGCACCCAAGCCCAGCAACGCGAGCACGAGGCCAAGCAGTACCGCGATCACTCCGACGACCAGGCTGATGATCGTCAACTGGCGTGCGTGTGGCGTCCGCTCACGCAGCACGCAGAAGCTCACCAAGACGGTAAGAACAAGCAACGGCACCGGGTTGGCGACTCGCGCGCTCAACACCCATCCCGCGTTCACGCGCGACCCGTCAAAGGCTGCTAGCGCCACGACAGCAAGCACAAGACTGAGTACCAAGGATCCAAGGGCAACCCAAGCCGCCGGCTCGCGCAGCCGCATCAAACTCTCCACGCTTTCAGCGTATCGACACTGGCATTGGCAAGAGGCCGACCAGGAAGAAACTCCTCTGTGCGGCCGGGGCCGCCGCGCGAGCAGAGGAAACACTGCGGAACACTGGTGCGGTGCAGATCGTGATCTTGGCCGGTGGCGTAGGCGGCTCGAAGTTTGCGCTCGGAGTACACCGCGCGTATCCGGCTGCAGGGATCACGGTGATCGCCAACACCGCGGACGACATCACCTTGCACGGCCTCCGTATCTGCCCGGATCTCGACACGATCATGTACACGCTGGGCGGCGGCGCGGATTCGGTTCGCGGCTGGGGCCGCCACGACGAGAGCTGGCGTGTCATGGAGGAGTTTGCCGCCTACGGCGTAGAGCCGACCTGGTTCTCTCTCGGTGATCGCGACATCGGCACGCATCTGGTGCGAACCCAGATGCTCAACGCCGGATATCCCCTCTCAGAGGTGACGGCGGCGCTGGGCACTCGTTGGCTGGCTGAAGACGCACGGATCAGGTTGCTGCCGATGACCGACGATCGCGTGGAGACGCACGTGACGATCGCGGATCCCGAAGCGCCAGGACAGCGGCGGGCGGTGCACTTCCAGGAGTACTGGGTACGGCTGCGGGCACAGCCCGATGCGCTCGCCATCAGCTTCGTCGGAATCGACACCGCGGAGCCGGCGCCGGGAGTGATCGCCGCGCTCGAGGAGGCTGACCTGATCTTGGTGGCACCGAGCAATCCCGTCGTCTCGGTCGGTCCAATCCTTGCTGTGCCGGGCCTACGCGATGCCATGCGACGGGCTCCGGCCCCAGTTATCGGGTTCGCCGGCATCCTGGGTGGCTCGCCGGTCCTGGGAATGGCTCACCGGCTGCTCCCGGCTATCGGCGTCGATGTCGATGCGGCTGCGGTGGGCGTGCACTATGGTGCTCGATCGCGCGGCGGCGTCCTGGACGCATGGGCCATGGACACCGCCGATACCTCCTCCGCCGACCGCGTCCAACAGAGCGGACTGCGGGTGGTAGTCACTGATCTGATCATGCGTGACCCGGCAAGCACCGCTGCGTTTGTCACATACGCAGTCAAATCCGTGACCTCATGATCGCCTCAGTTGGAACGGGCCATCCGGTATCAGGTATTGGGCCATCCGTGATCACGATCTTCGCTCCCGATGGCATCGGCGACATCGTGGCTGGTACCGATCTGGCCGCGATCATCCGCCGGGCCGCCGAGGCCGACCCGCTCGGACCGCTTCGCGACGGCGACATCATCGTCGTCACATCCAAGATCATCAGCAAGGCCGAGGGTCGCGTCGAGCCGGCGTCCCAGCGTACCGAGCTGATCAGATCCGAGACCAGGCGCACGCTCGCCAGACGGGGCGAGACTCGCATCGTCCGTAGCCACAGCGGTCTGACAGTCGCGGCCGCGGGCATTGACAGATCGAACCTGCCAGCCGAGTCGATCTTGCTCCTACCGCGCGATCCGGATGCGAGCGCTGCGACACTCCGGGAGCGGCTGACGGCGACCGGGCTTCAGCTGGGAGTGATCATCTCTGACACTGCAGGGAGACCGTGGCGGATTGGCCAGACCGACCACGCCATTGGTGTCTCAGGGGTCCGGCCGCTTGATGACTATGCAGGTGTCCAAGACGCGTACGGGAACGAGCTGCAGGTCACGGCTATGGCTGTAGCCGATGA
>Ga0075428_100004506_pt1 | contig 15383 bp, 12 predicted proteins | sample RhiMetdeltSRZDD2_FD_75291 | JGI IMG/M metagenome (GOLD analysis project Ga0075428, IMG submission 75291) | Populus rhizosphere microbial communities from Tennessee, USA - Rhizosphere MetaG P. deltoides SRZDD2 | ecosystem: Host-associated > Plants > Roots > Rhizosphere > Soil | place: USA... | reverse complement strand
GCATGGGGGTGCCCGGGCACGCGCAGGGAGTCTAACTCGCCAATGACCGCCACCGTTGGACCAGGCTGGCCGCCACGAATGTAGCCTTTGATCCCCGTCAGGGCGAGGCCGGTGTCATGGGCAATACCGAGTTCGTGCAACTTTTCACTGACCAGACGCGCCGTATTGACCTCCTGAAAGCCGGCCTCCGGATGCGCCAGGATAGTCTTGGCAACGTCGATGAGCCAGGCGCTGCGCGCCTCGATGCGGGCCTGGGTTTGCGCCTTCAGTTCTTCTATAGTGGCCATGGTGTCACTCCGTGTAAGAGGCTTCCTCAAACATACTGCGCATGAGCGATAGGTACTGGGCTTTGTTGAGCGGGGCCTGATAATCTGCCTTGATCGTCCTGGCATGATGCGCGCCATTGGCGAGCAGATCGACCACAGTCATGGCCATGGCTTTGGCAGCGGTCAGCACGCCTAGCTCGTAGTCCTGGACGAGGTAGTCACTGCCATGACCAGTGCCCGTGGCGGCCACGGCATAGGGATGGATGACGGGCATGAGCTGGGACACATCGCCCATGTCCGTGGAACCGGTGCGATGCCCGAGCGGCGTGATATTGGACTCTCCCACTAAGACTGCGGCATTGGCGCCATAGATGTCGAGCATGGACGGGTTGTTCTGCAGGGGCAAGTAGCCGGGTAGCGTGGTGACCTGCACCCGACCGCCTACGGCCATGGCGCCAGCGCGCAGGGCGCGATCGACCTGCTGGTTGGCTGATAAAAATGCCTCAATAGTTTTGCCACGCACGAACGTTTCCATGTGCACGTCGGCCGGTACGGAACTGACAGCAATGCCACCCTGCGTGATGATAGGATGAATGCGTATGGTGTCTTCATCGCGATACGTCTCGCGCTGGGCGTGGATGGCGGACATGGCAATCATGGCGGCGTTCAACGCGTTGATGCCCTGATGCGGCGCCCCACCAGCATGTGCCGCCTTGCCGAGAAAACGAATATGTTTGGCGACAATGCCGTTGTTCGTACCGCCGTAGGCGATCTTGCCCTTTTCGTTCTGAGTGCTGGAGGTATGCGTCATCATGGCGAGATCGACGTCATCGAGGGCGCCCAGGCGAATAAACTCTGGCTTGCCACCGAGAAACTCGAGTTTGCCCTCCCGGCGCAGTTGATCGCGATAGGCGATCTCGATGTACTCCTCGGCCGGCACGGCCAGCAGCGCCACGCGCCCCGCCAACTCGGGCAACACGCCAGCCTCCTTGAGGCCAATCCCCACCGCCAGCATCATGGCAATCTGACAGTGGTGTCCACAGGCATGTGCCGCCGCAGTGGTGGGGTCAGCATGGGGATGGTCCAGCACTTTGAGCGAGTCGAGTTCGCCCATCACCGCCACGGTGGGTCCGGCATTGCCGGTCTCGAGCATGCCCTTGAGACCCGTCAGGGCAATGCCGTCCTGAAAGGGAATGCCAAACTCACGAAACTTACGGGCCGTGAGCTGTGAGGTCTTCTGCTCGCGAAAGCCTGGCTCGGGATGCTGCAGAATCGTCGTCGCGACCTCGATCAGTTCCTGACCGCGACGGTCAATAGCCTCCTGCACTGCTACTTTGAGTGCCTCTGTACTAGCCATAGAATCTCCTAATTGAGTCACAGTAAACGTGAGGCGACTGTGCGAGTGGGTATTGAGAGGCCATACACAGAACCTCAAGCAGGTTACTCACTCTGAGCTGACTGAGCTTCATCTTGACTTCCGACAAGGGTATGACTTTCACGCGTTATGCCTCAAATTTTGGCTGTACTGTATCGAGAGCCCATGCTTGTGTCAACACCTCACTCCGCGTGTTCAGGGGTGTAAGCGTGCTTGAATGAAGGCATAACCATGATCGAATCGTGGAATCATCTTACAGTTCTTTCTATCGAGTTCGTCCACGATGTCTGGGTTGTCGAAATCTTTCGAGTTCCTATTGAGGAAACAACTGACTGGTGGCTGGTTCTGACGGAGATGGGCAATCACAGAAGTGTATACGAGAGCATCCTGTGGCGTTAAATCATATGGAGATTCATACGTTGCTGCTTCTCTCAGAATATTCATGGTGAGCGGAATGATCTCGGCTATACCCAACAGACGATTACGGTAGAGTATAAAGCGTTGTTTCTCTTCCTCATTGCTCCGTACGAGAAGACTTGCTATATCCTGGATGCTGTTAATGCGTGCCGTATACGATGTTGTACGAGCTAACTGACGTAATTCCGTTTCAAGATTGCGCTGGAGTTCTCTACGACTTCCTGCCTGCCTCGTGAGCTTCTCATGCGGTTCAGCAAGACAGTAGGCCGGTATGATGAGACGCGACCGTCCTGACTCACAAAGAGCCAGTATCTGCTCACAGCTTGCCTGTTGCTCTTGCTCGAACACCAGCTCAAGAACAAAATTGGTCTCGACGTAAATGTTCACACCACAACCTCACGGTCAAGACTCCCACCAGCTACAGCATCATATAAACCTGAATCGATCAACCATTGCTGAGAAGCATCTAACTCGCCAGGTGTCTTATGCATTACCTCGCTAAGCCACGATGCCACAATAAGTTCAAGGCTCTGCCCACTGACTTGATCGGCAGTTATGCCAGACTGCTCAAAGTAGGGCTGAAGAATCGGGCGTGCATCAAAGACGTACGTCGGCTCAAGCAGTTCGTGGTTCGAGCCGGTGTTTTTCCAAAGATAGAAACGATCAGGGAATACCATAAGAAAGTAGGGGGCATTCGGAAAGGTGCCATGGGCAAGTATGTTACGGCGTAATTGGGCCGCCCACTGAGGAGTCGCGTCAAGTTTACTTTTCACCTCCACGACGAGCACAAGTTGGCTATCTCGGTTGTAGACTGTTAAATCCCATCTGGTAGACATAGAACCTCCTTGCGCTTGTCCCCTTTGGTATCATAAGTCCCGTACCTCTCTGACGAGAGTAGAGCACCTCGCTAGCGATCATGCGGTAGGACTTTGATGGATAGCGGTCCAACTCGGGTATTTGCGGGCACGGTAACTCATCAGCGCGACATACCAATCTTCCTCGGCCTTATGAATCCACTCAAGCGTGGTCGGCTTCATACAGCACTGTGCCTCGCTCTAGAATGTCGCGTACAAAGCCGTCACCAATTGCGAGCCTCTCGTCCAACTGCTCGGCAGTTCTCACGAGTAAGTCAAGCGGTAGCACCCCAACAGCCTGGATGACGCGATTGAGAATCGTCCCTGCCTGTCGGAACGGACTGCCCTCAAACGGCATCACGACCAGTAGGTCAATGTCCGAATCGGTATCTGGTTTCCCATACGCCCAGGAACCGAAGAGGATGATCTTTTCCGGCTGAAATTCTCGTGCGATGACTGTACAGAGGCGTGCGATCTGTCCACGCCGCTGCCGCTTAGTGGCGTGGCAAGGTTGAGGTATCCTGACTTGTGTGGGCTGGCGTTTCATAGCAGCAAGTATAGCACGCTATCCTGCTCACGGAGAACAACGCAACTTCCGATGCAGCACAAGGCGCTCAAAAAAGCCTCAGCGCAAACCGGATAGGGTCCGGAGAGACTTCGGATGAGTGCAGTGGTATGCTATCCTAAGCGGCGCCGGCCATAACCGTCAGACACGCCACCGAGGGAGGACCTGCCGTGCTCAAACCCGTGTTGGCGAGCCTGGTGCTCCTCGCGCTCCTGGTGAGCAGTGTGCTATGCCGCGCCTCGCTGGGGTCTGATCGACCTCGTCTGACGCTGGGTCTGTGCGCTCGACCTCACGCATCACAATGCCCTCGCTATGGCTGTCACATCTGGACCCTACGGCACGGTCAGGTCGGGGTGTTTTGGGCCACGCCTGCTGACACCCGATAGGCACACCGACGCGCTCCAACCACCATGTGCTCCGTGCGCTCAATCACCGCATGCGGGCCCAGGACCGCTCGAAAGACTTCGAGCTCTTTGCCGCACAACCCCGTACACGCCACCGCCGCCGCACAGATCGGGCAGTGTTTTTCGAGCAGGAGGAACGACCCATCTGCCTGCGCCTGCACCTCAGCCATGTATCCCTCGTCTGTGCGCAAGGCTGCCAGGGCTTCCACGCGTTGCTGCAGAGTATCCTGGCCGGCCAGCTGCTGGTCATAGGCAGCAATCTGCTGACGCGTGCGCACGTCTAAAAGTCGCTCTAAGCCCGCGGCCCCAAATGCCTCAGTCACCGATGTGAGCAAACTGACGGTCAATTCGGCATAGGCCTCGGGAAAGAGACGATCCGCCGCAGGGGTTAATTGCCACAATTTGGCAGGGCGACCTATAGGGCGTGGCACCTCGTGGTAGGTGATTAACTGCTCGTCTTGTAACGCGTACAAATGCTGGCGCACGGCCATGGCCGATAGATGTAAGCGCGCTGCGAGTGTCTGGGCATCGAGCGCCCCTTCCTGCTTGAGGAGGTGTACAATAGCCCGGCGTGTGCGAATGGTGGTGGGTTTTTTGGATGGTTTCTTCTTCATAGGTATGAAGCTAAATAAAAATCTTTACAAAGTCAATCCAGTTCGATATGCTACTTTCTAAAGTTTTTTCTTTGGAAAGAAGACCAGACTTAAGGAGGGTATTATGTCAGCCATTCGTGGTGTGTACGAAGTCGCTATCCGTGTGAAAGACCTGCCCAGGTCTGAGGCATTCTATCGGGACGTGCTTGGTCTGGAAGTTGGTCTGCGGGATGAACGCCGCCCGTGGCTATTCTTACGTACAGGGGGCCAGGCCGGTATGCTCGTGCTGCAGGAAGACAAGGGAGAATGGCCCGCGCAGCATCTGGCCTTCACGGTCGATGCGGACGATATTGAGGGTGCTGCCGCAACGCTGCGAGAACATGGGGTCATGGTGCGAGGACCCGTATTCCACGCCTGGATGCCAGCCACCTCGGTCTATTTTGTCGATCCAGACGGTCACCAGCTAGAACTGTGCGCTCCGACGCATAAGCCCTAGATGAGATCGCTAAGGTGATGCAATCCTGCGCCTCGTGGTCAGCCCTGTTTCATGGTCGTCGCCTGGTCTATACTTTGCTCCTCACCCTCAGCATTGGTGTCCATGCGGTTGGCATCCACATGCTCGGCACAGTGTTGCCCTCCATCGTGGCCGACATCGGTGGGGCCGCGTTTTACGCCTGGGCCACGTTGCTCTATACGATCGCCGCCATTATCGGTACAGTGTGCGGTGGGCTCGTCACAGCACGACTGGATCTGCGCCGTGGCTATGTACTAGGGGCGCTGGTCTTTCTGGGAGGCTCGATCGCGTGTGCCATGGCGCCGCACATGGTGGTATTCCTGCTCGCACGCACACTCCAGGGGCTTGGCAGCGGCCTGCTCGTCGCTATCGCCTATAACATGGTGAGTGAGCTGTATGTTGACACCCTGCGGGCGCGTGTCCTGTCAGCTATCTCCGGCATGTGGGGCGTGGCGGCCCTGATCGGCCCCATGGTGGGTGGCACGTTCGCTGCCAGCGGGTGGTGGCGCGGGGCCTTCTGGGTCACGACCCCAGTGCTCTTGCCCCTGAGCCTCCTGGCCTGGTATACCTTACCGCCTGTGGGGGGCAATGGAGGAGCGGCACCCTTACCCTTACTGCGCCTTACCCTGCTGGGCATGGGGGTACTTGGTGTGGCGGCAAGTGGTCAGGTGACGTTCCTGGGGCTACGGCTCGTCCTGATCGTGAGCGCTGCTGTCCTCGTTGGGTTGGCTTTTTATCGTGACGCCGGCGCTACGAATCGCTTGTTTCCTTCACAGCCGTTGTCGCTCAACACCTCCGTAGGCACCGCCTCCTGGATTTTCTTGCTGTTTGGCATCACGACCAGCCAGGCTACTGTGTTCATGCCGTTGATCGTACATGTGCTGTATGGCGTCTCGCTGTTGGCGGCCGGCTACATTACTGCCCTCCTCTCCATCTCCTGGACCATCATGGCCCTGTACAGTGCCAGTTTGCTGGACCGCGGGGTGCGCATAGTGACGGTGCTGGGGCCACTGGTCATGATCGGCGGCGGTGTGAGTCTCGCGGCGTCTATCGCCCATGGACCACTGCCCCTCCTGGGCCTCTGCGTGTCGCTGATCGGCGCTGGTATTGGTCTCTGCTTCGCGCACATCAGTAGCTGGAGTATCGCGGCCGCACGTCCGGGCGAAAGTATCCTGACCGCTTCCTCCATCCCGACGATCCAATCACTGGGGATCGCCTTTGGTGCGGCTATCGCTGGTCTGGTGGCGAACACCGCCGGCCTGGCCACAGACATCTCGCTCACCACGGTCGCAGCCGTGGCCACCTGGGTGTATCGACTTGGCCTCATCGCCCCAGCTGTCCTGGCTGTCCTCGCGTGGCGCCTGGTATGGCTCCAGCGGAGGCAGCATGGTACTGGGATGGAGAATGTCCGAGCAGAGTATTGACAGGATAATATACTGAGAGCACAATAGAGGCGCATAAGTGTCCCACGGATATGGCAGATAATAGGCTGGGTGAGACAGTATGTCGTTCACATCTCGTCGCATCGAACATCTTCTATCAGGAGGTGGTGGAATGGCTAGCGAAGATATTGCGTTGATGGCCCATCTTATGCGCCGCGCTGGCTTCGGGGCAAGCCGCGAAGAGTTAGAAGCCCGGGCGGCGAGAGGCTATGAGGCAACGGTCGAGGAACTGGTGAACCCGGAAGCTGAACCCGTTGATCGGCATGACTTCTATCGGTACCACCCGGGATTCTGGAAGCCTATTACCTCCCCTGGTATGGGGGGATCAGCGTGGTTTCATACCATGCTGACCACGAAACGGCCGCTGGAGGAGAAGATGGTGCTCTTCTGGCACCATGTATTCGCCACTGGCCAGTCGAAGATCGACAACTGGCATGAGCTCATCAATCAAGCTGACATGCTGCGCGAGAAGGGTATGGACAGCTACCGCGATTTGCTGGTCGCCCTGTCCAAGAATCCGGCCATGATCTACTGGCTGGACAACTGCGACAACCACGGTCATGCGGTCAATGAAAACTGGGGGCGTGAGCTGCTGGAGCTGTTTAGTCTGGGCGTAGGTATGGACGGGCACCCCAACTACACGGAGACGGACGTCCGGGAGGCCTCGCGGGCCTTCACTGGCTGGACCATCGCACAGGCACCGCCGCGCGGCTACTATAACAGGTGGGACTGGGAATTCGAATATATTGATGAAGATCACGATGATGGCGAAAAGACCTTCCTAGGCCATACGGGCAACTTTAACGGGGAGGACATCATCGACATCATTGTGCAGCAGCCCGCCTGTCACCGATTTATTGCCCGCCATCTGTACAACTTCTTCGTTGCCGATGAGCCGCAGGTGCCGGCCTGGATGACGACGCCACCGAACGACCCCGAGGCCGTCAACACGTTAGCCAAGGCCTTTGCCGCGTCGCATTGTGATATGCGCTCGACGTTGCGGGTGCTGTTCAACTCCGACTTCTTCAAGAACGCCCGTTTCGCCAAAATAAAAAGTCCCGCTGAAGTCGTCGTTGGTCTCATGCGGCTGGCCGGTGGGTTCGAATTTCCTGGACCAGGGATTGGCAATCTGGCGAAGAACCCGACCTACATGGGGCAGGAACTCCTCAATCCGCCCAGTGTAGAAGGATGGCACACCGGTGCTGAGTGGATCAATAGCGGCACGCTGATGAAACGTATCAACTTCGCTGCCGGTCTCCTCGGTGATACCAACCGCCCAGGCATTCGTAAGCTCATTGATCGGCTCAAGGCACAAGGTGAGCTGTCACCAGAGGCGTTCGTGGATAGCTGTCTGGATCTCATCGGCCCGCTGCAAGTGGAGCCAGAGGTGCGCCAGAACCTGGTCGCGCACGCCAAAGATGATGGGGCGCTGCGCTGGGGCACCGAGCAAGAGGCCAGCACTTCCAGGGCACGGGTTGGGGAAATGCTGCAACTGATCGCCTCCGTCAGAGAATTCCAGTATGCCTAACTATGGACAATGAAAGGAGACTATGATGGCTACGACGAAACCTCCTGTGCTGGTCGTGCTCCAGCTTTCCGGTGGGAATGACTACATGAATACGGTGGTGCCCTACAAGGACCCACTGTATTGGGACTACCGCCCGCGCGTAGCGCTCCCTGAAGACCAGTTGCTTCTCCTTGATAACGAGGTCGGTCTGCACCCCAGCATGGGGCCCATCCGTGACATGTACAACCAGGGGAAGATGGCGATCATCCATGGGGTGGGCTATCCGAACTCGGTACGGTCCCACTTCCGCTCGATGGACATCTGGCACACGTGTGAGCCAGAGAAAACGGGCACTGAGGGCTGGCTGGGTCTCGCCACCCGCGAACTCGATCCACACAAGGACAATATCGTTACTGCAGTGAGCTTTGGCCCCAGCATGTTCCGCGCGCTTGTGGTGCCTGGGGTGCCGGTGGCCTGCGTGGATGACCTCGACACCTATGGTCTTCTCACGGGGATCTCCCCGGCGCAGCAGCGGTCCAAGATCCTGGAACGGTTTGCGCAGAATTACTCGCCCGTTATCGGCACGGACTCGGTCATGCAGTACCTGGGACAGACGGGGCTTGAAGCCATGGAGGGGGCAGATATTCTGAAAGTGGCCCCGCAAAAGTACTCTTCCACGGTACAGTACCCCAACACCTCCATCGCCAAAAAGCTCAAGGGCATTGCGCAGGTGCACTTTGCCGACCTGGGCAGCCGCATATTCTACTGTGACCACCTCGGCTTTGACACACACGCCAACCAGATGGGTGTCCATGCTACTCTGTGGAATGATGTGTCCACTGCCATCGAAGCCTTCTTTGCTGACCTCAGAGAACATAATGCCGCCGATAATGTGCTCATGTTCTTGTTTACCGAGTTCGGTCGGCGTGTGCGCGATAACGGCTCGGGTACAGACCACGGCGCTGGTGGCGTGTCGTTCGTGATCGGTGATGCGGTAAAGGGTGGGCAATATGGCGAGTATCCGTCCAGGAAGGCGGAAGACCTGACACAGGGCGACCTGGCCCCCAGTCTGGACTTCCGCGGCCTGTACTCCACCATCTTGGAGGACTGGCTGCACGTAGATGCCAAGCCCATTGTCAAAGGCTCTTTCGAGAAACCGCGGTTTCTCTAAAAAGCAGTGATCAGTGGTGAGTGGTTCATGCTTCATACTAGCCACTAGCCTCTGATCACTCGCCACTATAAGGAGAGAGCGATGCTTACGACCGTAGCAGCCGGACGCGTCTTTGACTTCAGTCATGCGGTAGGGCGAGGGTCTATCTCAGGGGAGGGGTTTCGTCTCTGTGTCGCTTTAGCCGCCGGTGAGGGTAATACTATTTATGCCCTTAACCGAGGTTGGGAGCAGGTGATGAATGTCCCCTGGAACAAGACCCAACTCGGTACCCGTGTGGGAAAGCTCACCGTTGGACCAGTGCCGGGCGATGAGGAGGCGGTGAGCGATTTCTCCCGCCCGGGCGATAGCCCTGGTGAGATGATCTGGCCCGCCGGCATTGCGCTGGACAGCGAGGAAAATGTGTACGTCACCGACGAGTGGCTCAACCGCGTCTCCGTCTTTGATAAGGACGGCAACTTCCTGCGGTGTTGGGGCGTGGCTGGGAGCGGTGACGGCGAGTTTGACGGTCCCTCGGGAATCGCCATTGATCAGCAGGATGTTCTGTATATCGTTGACAGCCGCAACCATCATGTACAGAAGTTCACCAAGGACGGGGAGTTCCTGGCCAAATGGGGCAGCCTGGGCAGCGCCGAGGGTCAGTTCAATGCTCCGTGGGGTATTACTATAGACCAGCAGGGGGATGTCTACGTCGCCGACCATAAGAACCACCGCGTGCAGAAGTTCACCCCGGATGGCGAGTTCATCATGCAGTTCGGGCGCGGCTATGGGACCGGCAAGGGCCAATTGAATCGCCCCTCCGGCGTGGCCGTCGATCCTGATGGCGATGTGTATGTATGCGATTGGGCGAACCATCGTGTGCAAGTCTTCGGCCCGGATGGCACGGTTATCACCAGTCTCTATGGTGATGCCCAGGAACTCTCCAAATGGGCCAAGATGACGCTGGCGGCCAGCCCTGACGCGATGAAACGGCGGCGCGAAGTGCGCAGCCTGGAGCGCGAATGGCGCCTCTCCTATCCCACGGCCGTGATCTTCGACGAGAAACACGGTCGGGTCATCGTATCGGACACGCAGCGCAACCGGCTGCAGATCTACAACAAAGTGAAGAACTACACCACAGCGGCGCGCACCATTTAGCACCGCCACCCAGCTGCATGTTCCCTTCGCCGTGCCACAGGGCCTGGGCACGGCGGGGCTCCCGCGTGCTATGGACTGGCCATGCTCGTGACCGTTTCGACCTTGATCTTCGCCAGGCCGATGTTCCGTCCCCCCTTCCCTTTCCCGACATAGAAAGAGTCAGCGATGCCCGGCAAGCCGATCACGGCATCGTTCACATAGAGAAAGAGCTCGCCTGTCGTGCGGGCCGTCAGTTCGGCGACAAGTTCTTTCCTGAGGACATCGCGACCAACACGCCGCACTGAATCGAGGGGATATTCATCGTTGCCGGTGGAGCCAATGCGGGCAATCGGCTTGAACCATGGCTGTGCCAGGGTACGCCTGAGCGGGAGTCCGACATACATGGGCCACGTCATCTTATCGACGCTGAAGCCACCGAGATCGGTGTCGATGCTTCCATCACGCCAGGGCACCGTATCAACAAGCATTATGGTGATGCGGTAGCGGGAGTCCATGTCCAGTCGGATGCCGCTGCCCCAGCACAGCGTGCTGGGATCAAACGTCTTTGCCGGCGTGTCCTTCGGAGACTGAGGATTGCTCGTCTTGGGAAAGGTGCTGCTCGGGGGCTCCAGGTGTGGGCTCGTCTGGCAAACAAAACCGAAGGAGTCGGCCAGGGTGAACGAGACACGGCTCGCGGCACTCAGGCCGATATACAAGAACAACAGGGCAAAGGCCGTGGGCAAGATGTACCACTTCATGGCCCAGATGAACGTGCGGTACCATGGATGGGTGCGCAGCCGATAAATCCAATCATCCGGGAGTGCACTAGATGGCGCCTTAGCTTGTTTCAGAATAGTACACCAGTCTCCCCCCATCGTATCGGTAATGCGCGTCTCAAGGCGAGCACCATCCCAGATTAACAGACCAACGACGGCAGCGTTAAGGACAAACCAACCCGGATTGGTGGCAAAGGCGTCGAGCCACCAGCTGGCAAAGCCCGGTAAGACCGCGCCAGCGAGGCGGATGAGGGGCGACAGAAAACTGAGTCGGCTGGAGAATTCGGCTTCCATCTGGTGGAAGAGGGGGAAGGCGGCGAGACAGAGCGAGGCGAGTAGCGTGGCGAAATAGACGAGGCGCCGCCGCCAGACGAGGTTCCAAACGTGCTCCTGGGCTTCAGCACGGGCCTTGGCTTGCACCGCTGTCTCATAAGGATTTTTGGCATTGTCGAGAATCTCGCCCTTATCAGTTACCACGGCGTAATGCTCGGGCAGGCTGATCGGCGCATAGGCGTGCGCGCCATGCCTGATGCGCTCGAAGACGCTGGCGTGAATTTTCGGCTCTGTGATCGTGACCTCATCGTTCCCCTTGCTGGAGAACCGCATATTACACAGCTCCTGGAGCTTGCGTGGCCCGTACCGATAGTAGCCGGCGAGGCCGTTACGGGAATTGTAGAGACGTCCGTCCTGGTCCGAGGCCGATTTGGCATGCCGCAGCGCATCTGGATCGGCGGGTGGATTGACCTTGAACCTGAGGCCACAGGTCTTGGCCTCGTTCATAATCCAGTACAGTGGCACATGGGCGAGCGAGTCATCGGGATAGCCCCCGCCAACGTTGGCATGCATGCCGGCAAACCAGACCTGGCTCAGGCTCTCGTCCTGGATGAACCGGCTACCATCGGGCCTGGTGGGCGATGCGAGATCCCTTTCGGACCACAGGAGCGGATGGAACGTGGTGCGCTCGTCGTCGAGCGACAGCGCGTGACAGGCACGGTCGACCAGATCGCTGAGCTTGCGGCCCGGTAACGACAGTGGCCATATCCAGAGGCTCACGCCACGGGTCATTTCTTCAATCGGCAGGCCATATGCGGCCACCGTGTCCCACAGCCCGACAAAGCGGATGCGCGGTCGTAGATTGCTGACAAGCCGGTGATAGGTCTGATAGCCGAATCGAGCGTTCCACCTGGTAGTGATGATATCGCGCAGCGTGCGCAGCAGGGACACGACCAGCGGCAGGTTGGTTTGATATCGTTCACGGCGATAGGCCCGATAAGCAGCCTTCGCGTCGCGCCGCAGTTGCGCCTCGGTGGTGGTAGGGACGAGGCCCTGGCTGTCGATCAGCCCGATCAACACGCGAATGGTGAAGGCGCCGCGGCTGAAGCCGAAAGCATAGATATGGGCATCGGGCTCATAGTTACGACAGAGGAAAGTGTAGAGGTCAATGACATTGCGCTTGAGCCCCCAGCCAAACGCCCCACCGAGGAGTGCCAGCGGCTTGAAAGACGAGCTGCCAACGCCATCGTCATACATAGCCACCTGTCTTGAATTGGTCAGGTCGAGAGACTCGAAGACCCGCCAGACATTCGTCCGCCAGACTTTGGCGGCGCTATTCCCGGTACCGTCGGACAGCAGAATGATGTTCTTAGTAAGGACTGGCGGTTCTTGCGTTTGGGCTGATGGCTCGTTTGGCATTGTTGCCCTCCGCTCGACTCAGGTCTGTGTCCATTGCCTGCAAAGGTTACATGCTTTACAAAAGTTATAGGCCAGAATATGCCTTCTGCTCTCCTACACGATTTTGTCACTATTCTGCCATAGTGCTAGCGCCAGTGCACTCCCTAAATCAGTCAAGGGGGCGACGCCTAGGAGCCGCTGGAGGCTGTGTGCCCTCCGCATAGGAATTTTTTACGTCCTGCCTTGCCTTGACCCTGATCAAAGACACCGATACGATGGTGCCAGTCTGCAAGAATCTTTTATCGCTGGAGGAGGAGTCTATGGATATCGGCTTTATTGGCGTCGGCAATATGGGAGCTGGCATGGCGAACAATCTGCTCAAGGCTGGCTATACTCTTACCATCAACGATATCCGGCGGGATGCGGCCGGCCCGCTGCTCGAAAAAGGCGCCAGATGGGCCGAGACGCCTCAGCAAGTTGCCATGCAGAGCGAGGTGACCTTCACCTCTTTACCCGGGCCTCCTGAGGTGGAGACAGTGACGCTGGGCGCAGAAGGGATTCTGGCGGGCATCAAACCGGGGGCGGTGTACATCGACCTCAGCTCGAACTCGCCCACGCTGGTGCGACGGCTGCACGACATCTTTCGCGAGCGCGGCGTACATATGCTCGATGCACCAGTCAGCGGTGGCGTGATCGGGGCACGTACAGGTTTGCTGGCGGTGATGGTGGGTGGCGATGAGGCCCTGTACCAGCGGGTCAAGCCGGTGTTGGATGCGATTGGGGACAACGTGGTGTATTGTGGCGCCATTGGCACCGGTTCAATTTGTAAACTGGTCCACAACACCATCGCGGCGATCACTAGCCAGGCCATCACCGAGCTGTTTACACTCGGGGTGAAGGCCGGTGCGGATCCCAAAGCGCTGTGGGAGACCACGCGTCGTGGCGCCTTTGGTCGTGGTGCTGGCGGCATTCATCGTCTGCCGGAGAGCTGGTTTAGCGGCGACTTTGAGCCGGATTGGGACAAGGGTTTCTTTGCGACCAAACTGATGCGCAAGGATGTCGGCCTGGCCACGCAACTGGCCCGGGAGTTCCAGGTCCCTATGGCTCTGGCGGCTCTCACCGAGCAGGAGTTGATCGAGGCGATGAACCACGGTTGGGGTGATAACCCCACGACGGTCGTCCGCCTCTTGCAAGAAGAGCGGGCTGGAGTGCAGGTGCGGGGGAACTTTCCGGCGGGTAATACACGCCTGGTCATTGAAGAATAACCTGGGAAGGGCCGCCCTTAATGAGGCGGCCCTCCGCCGACACTGTCGCGGGGAACGGGCCGCCCTTAATGAGGTGGCCCTCCGCCGACACTGTCGCGGGGGAGGAGCATGCGTACGGGTGCCGAGTATCTGGAGAGCCTGCGCCATGGGCGCAAGGTGTGGGTGATGGGCGAGGGCCGGGTGCATGACGTGACGACGCATCCTGCCACCAGTGCCATGGTCCGGGAGTATGTCGCCTGGTACGATCGTCACTTTGACTCTGCATGGCAGGACGTGCTGCTGACGTCGCCGCAGGCCGGTGCGGAGCGCATCCCCCTGGCCTTCCTTGTCCCCACGAAGTCGGATGATCTGCGTCGAATGGGGAAGTCTTATGCAGCCACGATATTTCTCAGTGCCGGCAATATCACCCACACGCCCGCTTACGGCAACTTGATTGCGCACGGCATCCTCGATGCCGTGCAGAGGCTGAACCCGTCCCCTGACCATGTCGCGACGGCGGCACAGTATCGGGACTGGATCGCGCGCACTGGTCGCTTCCTCACCTTCGCTGGGGGGGGAGCGACGATTGGCTACAGGCTGCGCGAGGACCCCAACGAGCGGGCTTCGATGCGCCTGATCAAAGAAACTGACGCCGGCATCGTGGTGAGCGGCAAGGTGGGTATGCACACCAGCGTGCCCTTCGCTGAGGACGTCTACATAGGCACGATCGGTGCGGTCGCGTGCGGTGCGCATCGGGTCACGTTCGTCGTGCCGGTGGCAGCGCCGGGCGTCACCGTGGTATGCCGCAAGATGGCGGTCAGGCACAAGAACCCGTTCATAGCGCCCCTGAGCAGCCGCTTCGACGAACTCGATGCGCAGATGTGGCTCGACAATGTCTTCATCCCGTGGGACAGGGTCTTTTTCACAGAACCACCACCGGGGGCGACCGGAGCGCCGGCGTTTGAGCCGCGCCGCGGCCAGGCGATCACGTCCTGGCTCTTCTGGCATCAGCTCTACTGCTGGCTGTCCAAGGCGGAGTTCACCCTGGGCCTGGCTCTGGCCTGCACCGACGCCATGGGGCTGCGGGAGGACCCGCAGACCATCGAGTATCTGGTCGACCTTGTGGTGGACGTGCAGACGGTGTCGAGCTGTATCACTGCCGCCGAGCGTGATCCTGAGGAGACGCAAGCCGGCTATTGCTTCCCCGGTCTGCCCCACATAGCCGCGGGGAGTATTGCCATGCTCAAAGCGCGTCAGCGCATCACCGAAATACTGCGTATCTTGCCTGGCTCATCGCTCGTGGTTGTTCCCGCTGACACTGATCTCGCCGACCCGGAGATGGCCGCTGGTCTGGAGGAGTCGTTTGGCGGTGGTGGGTACACGGCCCTCCAGCGCGCTGCACTGCTGCAGATGGCCTGGGATCACATCTCCTCTGACCTGGATAGCCGCGAGTCGGCGTTTGAACTCCATG
>Ga0075428_100004504_pt1 | contig 15385 bp, 17 predicted proteins | sample RhiMetdeltSRZDD2_FD_75291 | JGI IMG/M metagenome (GOLD analysis project Ga0075428, IMG submission 75291) | Populus rhizosphere microbial communities from Tennessee, USA - Rhizosphere MetaG P. deltoides SRZDD2 | ecosystem: Host-associated > Plants > Roots > Rhizosphere > Soil | place: USA... | reverse complement strand
ATGCTGATCCTCAAGCCCATCACGATCGCAGCGTGTGCCGGGGCCGCGCTTCTCTTGCTGCGACGGGGGCCGTTCCCGACATGGCAGAAGGCGTTGTTCCTGGCCGGCGCCTACCCGTTCTACGAGTACGCGGTGATCTGCCGGCCCTTCGGCATCGGCATGCTGCTGCTCTTCGCGGTGGCAGCTCTCTTTCCGCGGCGATTCACGCGGCCGCTTCCCCTGCGCGTGCCGAAGACAGGGCGGTACATCGAGTCGGATCCTCTGGGATTGCTCTCAGGAACCAATCCTTTTGCGTACGCGTCGTCGAGACCGGTCACCAATGTCGATCCTCTGGGGCTCGCAGACTCTAGTTGCAACACGGGGAGCGAACTTGAAGCGGTCTGTGGGCCAGAGCCTGTGACGGGCCTTTCGCGGCGGGAAATGCTCTTTGTCGCGAAATACGTCGACATGGTATCGAGTGTTACAGCCGGGCTCGATCGGAATGATGCCGGGCGCCTCGCAGTAGGCTTGGTTCGGAGCAAAGGGCCGTTAGATTTCAAGTCCGACTACAGGCGCGGAACGCAGAAGTACGAACGAAAGCGACTCTTCGGAAACGTAACGGCCGGCGCAATTGGTACAGGAGCGCTCGACTACCCACCATACGTGTTGGAGAACGTTGCTGGCGCCTACAGCTTGTACCTCAATAACATGTTTAGGATTGGACCCATGCCAATCATGCTGAAGGATTTCCGGTTTGCTGGCTGGCCGCTACTCATGCCGCCGTACGGAGACCTGGATCAAGACTCCGGGGCCACGGTTGCGCGGGGTGCGGAGTGGGGCGCTTGGTACCGGTGCGTTAAGGCCCATCAAGGGAATCCGTAGCCGCGCATTGTTCGGCGTGGAATAGGGGAACTGGAAGATGAGATCGCATCGCCTAGTCCTGAGCCTGGGGATAATCGCATGTGGCTGTGTTAGCGGCTGCGTGATAAGAGGTGCCGATGACACCATGCTGGCGCTTTACAACGAGAATCGCTCCGAGTTCGATTCTCTTGCACAACAGGCATTTGCGGATCCGGGTTGCATCAGCCTGCCGGCATATCGCAAACGGCTCAAAGCGCTAGGCATCACGGACGCTCGCCTGTCGACGGAACCTCACCAACAGCTACGACTCGAAACCTATCGCGAGGGCATGGTGACTCACGGCTTGGTCAGAGGCTTCGCATACAGCAGGCACGAACTTGCTCCGTTGGTTGAATCGCTCGAAGCGGTGAGGCCGCCAGGTGAAGGTTATCGCCGTATCGGTGAAAACTGGTACCTCTTCGTCAGTCGTGATTGAGCGTAAGATGTGAAGTGTGAAGCGCGCCGCCGATTGTTTTCCACGGAAAATGCTCGATTCGGACGACGCGAGTATCGCGGCCTTGCTCCACGTTCGACTCAATGACGAGCGTTAACCACGCTCGAGACGTCAGGTTTCGACGCACTGCGTACACGTCGGCGCTGCGGCGCAGTGACGATGGCCCTATCCCGATGAAGCTACGCGACGCGTCGCAACGCGACGACGGGCAGATGCTTCCGGCCGCCGTGGTACGCCACGCTCAGCTCGAGCACGGCTCCAGCTCGTCGCCTGGTCGCGCCTGCGGCCCTACGCGACGCGTCCAGTGGCAAGTCGGGCAAGGCGCGCTCGCCCACAACCGCGCTCGGCACAGGGCGTCCTGGTGGCTCTACGGAGCTCTCATGCGCAGCGGTGAGGGAGCGCTCCCCTGCGATCCGCGGGTAAACCCGCCGGGGAGAGGCCGTTGAGCCCGGGCGGGCTCGACGTTCCGGGACACCTGACCTAGAATCCCGATGCTCTTTGCGCCCGCCTCTCCAGCTGTTAACCGCAGCTCGATCGGTTTCGAACTGCGTTACGCTTGGGGAGCCAGCCCGCTAGTTTTCGAAATGGGGCGAACCGGTTAACGGGGGTTGGTGGCGTTGCAACACATTTCACCAGAAACGCGCCCCCGTTGGGATCAGTTCCGACGCGTCACGCGCTGAGTCGCTCTCCGAAAAGTGTTGAAAGGGTGAAGTTCGCGAGTTGCACGCGGGAGGCGGCGGACGGCTCTCCCGCTCTCTCGCGACCAGTCGGAGAGCCGCGAGACAATTGGCGTCGAACGCCTGGTGCGTAAAGAGACGCGGAACCGAGTGTCATCGCCGAGGATCACCATGTGGACGGATCGCTTCGGCTTCTTATCCAATGGCGAGAGCTTCGAGTTCGACAGTGGCTCGATCGTACGGCTGCCAGAGTTTGACGAGCACGCCGCCTGGGTCGCGAAGGTCAAGCATGAAGACGGGTTCGTCTATCCGCGTCAGGTGATCACCGTCCGGCAGTTGAAGTACCCGGCGACGATCGGTGATTCTTCGGCATGGGAAGAGGTTCCGGGAACGGAGCGGCCCGGCCTTCTTCACTCGCTCCCGTCATCTCATGAAATCCGGCTGCATGCCGCGTCGACGAGTGCCGACCTCCGTTCGGCGGATGGCGCATTCATCATCCACCTTCTCGGCTATCTGTTCGGCCTCCGGGTTCAGTTCACAGGCTGGCGGCTCGACATGCGGATCCCTGTCGAGAGCACTCACGGCGCGTATGTACACCGCGACGACGCATCGGCGTTCGTATCTCAAGCCTATCGGACCTGGCAGGGCTGGCCCGAGCGGTCTCGAAAGAAAATGACGAATGCCCTCTACATGAATGCGCGAAGCCCTTGCTACGAATGGGGGTGGGAGCAGTTCATGATGAACTACATGGTATTTGATGCGTTGTATCGGATCGCCGTTGACAGTCTTGGCTTGCAAGAAGCCTCAAGTCACCGCGATCGATTTGAACGACTGGCGAATCGATTCACCCTAGCCCGGGACGTGGAGCGTTGGGAAAGGATCTATGCGCTACGCAATGAACTCTTTCACGAAGCGCTTTGGGAAGGGTTTCACCCCTGCACGGACGGTTCACTTGCGGCCGAGTACGCATCACATGAGCTGCGTCGGATCAATCACCGGCTTATTCCTGCGTTGTTGGAGTTCGATACGGGCTACGTCCGCTCGGCATGGTGGATCTTCGACAACTTCGCCTTCGTGGAACGCTGACGATGGCAAGCCATCGTACCCAACGGTGCAACCGATGCGCTACCTCCTCCCGTGCGTTGAAGAGCTTCTCTCAGCGTTCCGACGGGGGATGAATCTTCCCGTCCGCGCCCAACAGGCATGCGGGGCGAAGCATTACAAGATCGAATGCTGGAGAAAACTCGTAGACAATACCTACGAGTTCAAAATGTAACCCGCGCCAAACAAAAGCAGGTCCGCCGCTCAACCCTCCCAATTGATCGAACCCTAGATCGTCACGCTTGTCATAGTCGAACGAACTGACCCAATACTCACGGTCGAATTGAACGATGACTCGATCGGAATTAGTTGCCGCAACCGGAGTTGTCCCGACGCTAAACGTCGGGAAGCTGTACTCCCCGTGCGCCACCTTCTCCCTCCATACACCTGGATAACCCCCGAGCGATACGAAGTCACCAACGGAAACCAATTCCGGTGGCCATCGAACTGGCTGATGGCACGTGCTACCCGGGACACCGTCGTTCCGGAGGTCAACGTCGACCAGTCGTCGGAGGTCAAGCACTGCGAGGTCGTACGTCTCGCTGTAGTCGCGCAAATCGCTGTCTATGTTGATGACTGTGTTGCCCAACTGCAGAAGCAATGCGGGATTCCTGGCGCGCCGACGAAGGTATGCATCGATCACGTGCCAACAGGTAACCGCGTAGAGGTCTTCGTTAAACCGAAGCAGCGTGGCGGTTCCGTTGTTCACGACGGGTTCCACACCTTGATTCGGCGGTTCACCAAAGAACAGTGCACGCGAGACGAGCAAAGGGTATTTCGCGTCTTGCTGGCCCAACGGCCCACGTGAGAGTGCCTTTGCTTTGGCGACTCGTTCCGGATCGAGATCGTGTCTAATCACGATGCGCAAGTATATGAGCATGCGCCGACGGATGCGTGTACACCGTCGTGGTCAGTAGCTAGGCAAAGCCTGGGCGCGCAAGGAATCCCGGCTCGCCCGGCAGGAGTTCGTGACCGTCCTGCCCGACCCCGCTGTCAACGCGTGTTGCCCCGCATTCAAACCGACGTCGTATACTTCAGAAGCGGACTCCCGCAAAGGCTTCGTCAGGCACGTTTTGAGGCTCGACGATCGATACAACGGTGAGACACCCCAAGCCGTCACAGAAAGAACGTGAACGACGATTCTTGGTGCGTTGATCCGAGTTGAGCGGCGTCGCACCGGCCGGGAACTTCGAGGCATCCGAGCGCCCCGATTTCCTCTTCACCTCGGGTGACCGCACCACAGGCGTCGAGGTAGTCGAAATCTTCCAGGACCCCGAAGGCGGCCGCCCCCTTCAGGCACTCGAAGGTGACGCCGACTGGGTGGTCCAGCGGGCAAGAGAGATCGCTGAGAATCAAGCCACCCCACCTGCACTTGTGTCAGTGAGTTTTGCCGGATCAAGGATTCCGCACCGACAGCAGCGTCAGGATGCTGCACGCGCGCTTGCCGAGGTTGTCCGGCAAAACATGCCTCCGATGCATCGACCTTTGACCTTACGGAATCGGTGGCCGCGATACGAAGCACCGAACTTCTTGCATTCCGTGACTATCGTCCGATTGAAGGACGAGTCTGCCCATGTCTGGGACTGTGGAGGTGCAGGGTTCGTGAACGAGAACTGTAGTTCCCAGTTGCAAGCGACGATGGATGCAAAGGCTCTGTTATTTGATGAGTATCTCTTGCGTTGCGACGAGTGCTGGTTGTTGATTGCAACCGACGGTCGAAACGCATCCGCATTTCTCGAACCAGACCGGACTACGGCGGAGAAAACCTACAGATCACCATTTCATCGGACCTTCTTTTTGAACTTGATGGCCTCTCAATGGCTCGAACTCGCAACCACGACCTGCCCATTGCAGCACGATGAACAGGCGTGAATGCACTGCGTGTCAGCACGATAGTCGACGCAGTCGGTCCGCCATGTCTTCGTCAGATTGATGGGTGTACGCCGTTGCCGTCAACGGGTTCACATGCCTCGCAAACCGCTGCGCTAAGAACAGGTCCCGGCTCGCGCGATAGACGTTCGTAACCGCCGTGTGTCGCAGCGCATGGAACCCGTAGGCACGGTCGGACCCCGCTCGGCGCTGCCAAGAGGTCCACGCGTGCTGGACGCGCCGCTTCGAGATCCGACCACCGGACTGGTTGGCGAACAGCGGCGCCGATGGGTCGAGGGACTCGCGGCTCGCTTTCCACTTCCAGAATCGCCTGAGCTTCGCGACGAGCCGATCCGGCAAGAAGATGTCCGCGGCGCGGCCGCCCTTCGCGATCTCGCGCCGCACGCGGACGCGCGTGCGAGGAGTGCCACCAGGAAAGAACACGTCGCCGACGTCAAGGCCGACGATCTCGGCCAGGCGGAGGCCGGTGCCGAGGGCGAGGGAGATGATCGTGTGGTCTCGGGCACTGTCGGCGGTCACGCGCAGGATCAGCTGCTGCTCATCGGTCGTCATCGTGGTCGGGGAGAGGTGCGGCACGGGCCCTCCTGTCCGCACAGGGTTGCTCGGTCGGATAGGAAGTCAGGTCGATGGGCGGGTCGACGAGCCAATCTGCAACAGCTGAATTAAGCGAATCCCAACCAACCCCATTGTGCTAGGGACGATCCAAGTGCATGCTCCGCGCAATGAACCAGAAGGCGAACCGACGTGCTTGCCGCGCCTCACGTTCGCCGGCCGAAGATTCATCCAAGACGGGACGCAAATGATGTCAGCAGATGGGGCTTCCGAACACCGCAGCATCGCGCCCGAGGTATTGGTGTTGTTGAGCGGTGGAATCGACTCGAGTGCATGTGTCGACTTCTACCGAAGCCTCGGACGCGCAGTCTGCGCGCTCCACATCAGCTATGGGCAAGGAGCCGCGGTGCAAGAGCGACAAGCCGCCGCACGCGTGGCCACGCACTTCGGCGTGCCGATTTCATTCCGCCGACTCGAGTCGGCCCGCCCGAAGTCAATTGGTGAGGTCCGAGGGCGAAACGGATTCTTGGTACTGACCGCGGTGGTTGAGCGCCCGCCCTCAGTAACAGCGATTGCATTGGGGATCCACGCTGGGACCCAATACTTAGATTGCTCATCAGCATTCGTTGGTGCAATCAATGAAACCCTTCGGCTGGATGGCAAGGGCCTGGAACTCCTCGCGCCGTTTCTCACGTGGACTAAAGGCGATGTCCTTCATTACTGTGCTGAGAGATCGGTGCCGATTCAATTGACATATAGTTGCGAAAGAGGTGGAGACACACCCTGCGGAGTGTGTCTGTCGTGTACTGATCGGCGAGCGGCTCATGCTTGCCCGTAGGTCGCACCTGCGCTTGCCTGATGGCTCCAACTGCGAGCTGCCATTGCTCGTCCCGTCTTTCTCAAGCAAGGGATTTGGGTTTTATCCATCCAGGCCTCACAAGTCGCGCGCTCAAGTGTCAGTCATTTCCGCGGATCTGTTCGAATTCGGGCAGGCTCCAGCTACATCCCTGTTGGTCAGCGGGTTTGATCTTCACTTCAAACACTTTGGATTGCCGCGGACGACGAAGAAGAACTGCCTCGACTGGATTACCAATGCGCGCGTTGTTTTCCTCGATAGCGGTGGATATGAGCTTGCTCCGGACTTCGATTCATCTGAACCCAAGAGCCCTCCGTACCAGGCTCGGAGCGGATTCGACAGAGCCGAGTACATGTCGGTCCTTGAGGGGCTTCGGAAGCGAGCACTGAAGCAAAACTTGGTGGTGTCCAATTTTGACTGGGGGACTCGGGGCAAGGCGCTTGTCGCACAGATCTCAGATGCCAGAGCCATTCAGCGACAGCACCCTAAGGTACTGCACAACTTCATTCTCAAACCGTGGACATCTGGCGCGACAATCATTGATCCCAAGAGATTGACTCCAAAAGAATTCCAAGACCTTGCAGGATTTGACATCATCGGCGTCACAGAAAAGGAGCTCGGAGCTGACCTACTTGATCGCCTGAAACGAGTGGCGCTGCTTCGCGCCGGCTTGGATCGAAGTGGGATCGCCGCCCCAATCCATGTGTGGGGCGGTTTGGACCCAATGTTGACACCGCTGTACTTCTTTGCTGGTGCAGAGATCTTTGATGGCGTGTCTTGGCTCCGCTACGCGTTCATCGATGGACTTGCGGTGAACCGGGAATGTGCGGCCACCCTCGACCATGAGCTCGGGGTCGAGGCCCGCCGTGGGCTTTCCCATCCGATGATTTCGTTTCGAAATCGAAGCTACTTGGAACGGCTAACGGGATGCCTCCAGCAGTGGGTGGATTTCGAGGGTGTCAATTTTTCAATGTTTCCACGATCTACGCGGGAACATTTGGCGCGAGCCTATCGAACGATGGTGACAAAGATTCCGGAGTTGGGAGGAACTCAACGTGGGAGGTAGCGGGGACGACCGATATCGAACACCTAGCGTCAACGTCGCCAAGCGCATCCACGAGGCGAGGGAACGAGAGGCCACTCGACTCAAGACGGCGGTTAACGAGTATCTAGGCGAATTGCTTACCAAGTTCAACGCGCGCGACACCGAGTTGGACGATCGACGACTCGAGGACATCGGCAAGGTACTTCACGACGTCGCGGCGATCGAAAAACTACTGCTTGGCGGGTCGGTTGCGAAGCATACTGACGTTGACGGGGTCAGTGACTTGGACGCACTCGTCATTCTCGATCGGAAGGACCTCGCCGGCAAGAGCCCAGACGAGGTACGAGCAGCGTTCTTCGCGGAATTGCACGACCGAATGCCGCGGTCCGAGGTGAAGGAAGTTCAGAACGGAACAATGGCCGTCACCGTGCGGTACAACGACGATTCAGAGATCCAGCTGCTGCCAGCGCTGAGGTCCGCTGGCGGCGGGGTGGCGATACCCACACCTTCAGGGGATGGCTGGACAGAGGTTAGTCCCGGTCGATTTCAATCGGCGTTGACACAAGCAAACCAGCGGCTTGGCCGATCATTGGTTCCGACCATCAAGTTGCTCAAGTCAATGAACTCGGACCTCCCGGAGCAAAAGAGACTGACGGGCTATCACATCGAAGCTCTCGCGGTGGATGCGACTCGCAAGTATTCGGGTCCCAACGTGCCACGTGAGGTCCTGATCCACGTTTGCAAGCACGCGGCCGACCGCGTTCTGACTCCGATTTCAGACATTACCGGTCAATCTCGCCGCCTGGACGACTACTTGGGCGGATCGAGCAGTACTCAAAGACGGATCGCCTCCCAGGCCCTCGCAGGACTGGCGCGTCGCCTCGAATCCGCAGGTTCAGTAGCCGAATGGAAAGCGGTTTTCGGGAGCGAGGAATGATGCCCCTGCTGGCGAAAGCGCCTCGATCTTCAGCGGAGACCGAGCTTCCGGTCGCTACGCTGGTGAACGGTTATCTCGACGCTCTCGACGTCGTCGTCGAGTCGGGATTTGGGTATGAGATCGATTGGCAGGAGCAGTGTCGGCTCGAAGAGCTCACGGAGGCGACATTCCTGCGTGAAACGGCGTGGGTAATCTTGTCGTCAGGAATGAGTACACGCGCTGTTTGCGCACGGTTCCCGAGCATTTCGACGGCATTCCTAGGTTGGGAATCCGCTGAGCGGATTGTCCGCGCGCGGGAACGATGCAGGCGGCGCGCGCTACGAGTTTTCCGTCACCCCGCGAAAATCGATGCGATCGGTTCCGTGGCGGCGTTCGTTGCGCGCGCCACGTTCGCGGAGGTGCAGTCGCAGATCAACAAGAGGGGTGTGGATGCGCTTGCAACGCTGCCGTTCATCGGGCCCATTACCAAGTTCCACTTGGCCAAGAACCTGGGGATTGACGTAGCGAAGCCAGACCGTCACCTCGTTCGCCTCGCGCTGTCTGCCGGAGTTTCAAGCCCAGATCAACTGTGCAAGGTCATCTCGGCCGCGACCGGCGATCGCGTGGCTACAGTTGACCTCGTTTTCTGGAGATACGCCACGATTAATCGAGGTTACGCGAACCTCTTTGTCCGCTCCCACGTGCCTGAATCTTCGTAGAGCCGATCGTCCAGGGCCGAGGGTTTGGAACCGGGACGCGCGATCTACTACTGCTCCACTAGGGGCGGCAGGTCGCTGTACCGGTCGAACCAGTCCCGATAATCTGCGATGCGCCCGGCTGGCGCGCCGGTATCGTCCCAAAAATAGGTTGGCAGCTTATCTGAGTCGAACGGTAGGGGTGTACCCGTCCTCGCGCTGATGACGATGCGACGTCGTCGGCCAAGAGCGTAGCCGAGCTCCATGGTGCAGTTCGGGCGCATCGCCGTGAGATCGACAATGATCAGTCCGGAGCGATGGAGAGCTTCAAAGATGTCTACGTTCATGAAGGGTGCGCTTGGCTTTGCCCGGCCCATTTCGAGGGGTGAAAATCCACGCTCGATTACGACTGCGTCGACGACATCCCGAAAGAACCGCTCGACGGTTGGGAATTCGGGATGATCGCGTGCCAGCAGTCGAACATAGAAGGCATCGCTCGGGCGCAGGTCAGTCACGAGGGAGACCGTCTCTCGAGCAATCCTCTCCACGTTGGCTGAGCCGGTGAGGCGGAGGCCCGAAAGGCGTCCTGCAGCATCGCCAACACCGTCCCGGAGGCGAAGGAATTCTCCGACGTTCTCGAGGGCACGTTCGTGCAAGTAGCGGCTGCCACCGCGGCCGTCCCCGCTGAACGCTTCAAGCGGTGTATGAATCGGAATCACCGGCTTGCGCTCTTGAATGTAAAGCTGTGCCAGGTGTTCCACGCCTGCGCCCCCGCCAAGAGCGACGAGAACATCGCCACATTGACTTTGACGCTCGCGAATGATCCCGCCCATTCGCCAACCCGCGGGAGACGCCCGAAGCTGGAAGTCGCTCCGTTTCCGGCAGTTGTCCCAGGTATCCGCTCGCCAAGCTGGTACCTTCTCGACACCCCGTTGGCTTGCCACAACCACGAACCGCGCGCCACGCGTCGGAGGCCATTCAGGAGCTGGGTCAGACGTGGATGCAATGACGTCGAGTGCGGTCCAATCGAATAGACACGCCTGGCCGCTGGTGCTCCTCGGTTCGTCCCCAACGCCGAGGACCAGGCCGCCTCCTCTGCGCATGAGCCCGCTAACAATCGTCCGCACGAGATCATGGGCGGCCGCGAGCACCCCTCCATCACAATCCACGGAAGCGCTGCCGCAGACCTGAACGCGTAACCCCTGCATCAGTTGCGGTCTCCAATCCTTCAGCGGACATGATGGCACCCGCGGTTCTCGCCTTCAACGCCTGCCACTTCACGATCTGCCGTTCCCACACCGGAATCCGCGACGATCGGTCGCAGCGTCCGCTCAGTGATCGCGTCGCGCCCCATCATCACCGCCGGCAGCGAGAGGATCGCTTCCTGAATTCCGGGCTCCAGCAGCGTCAAGTTCGCGATCTGCGTGACCCGCGCCCGCGTGAGCCCGAGCTTCCGCGCCGCGTCGGCCAGGTCGTCGTAGATGCCGGCGCGCACGTCGGCTTCGAGCTTGCTCGCGAACGCCAGGAGACGGACGATCCGCGGCAACCGCCCAGCCGTGACCACCGGTGCCGGCCGAGTGGGCCGTTCCAACCGTACCGTCAACGTCGCGGTCACGACTCGACCTCCGCGGCCAACAAGCACGCTCCGGTCGGCGAGAACGTGATCTTCAGCCCGCCGCTGCGGCCGTCGCAGTCGACGCGGTCGATCAGCAACCGGACGCAACGTTCACGTTCCGGTGCAAGCAGGACGTTCCATAGCTCCGTGAATTGAGCCAGCGCGCGGCCCACGGCTTACGCGTAGATAACCTGGTCCGCCAGCGCGGCCTCACGATCTGCGAGTTCACGCCGTCGCCGTTCCACTGCAGTCACGCGTCCCTGGACCTCGGCGAGCTTGACCATCAGGGCGTCCTCGGCCGCGCCCGCGGCCCGAGAGACTGCGTCCACCAGCCGGGAGACCTCATGACTGGCAGTCATGCGCTCACGCTCGATTCGCTTGGCCTCGGTCTTCAGTGATCGACGCTCGGCCGCGACCTGAGCCAGCACTGCCGAAACGTCTCGGCGCAAAGCGCCGGGTCGGCCCCGATCCGTCTGATCTGGTCGACGATGAACGCTTCGATCTTCGCGGCGGGCACGGAGGCCGGGCAGGCGCCCGCGCCATACTTGATTGCGTGCGTGCAGCGGTCATTCTGAAAGCATCCACGAACGCGCCCGTCCGGTGTGCAGTAAGCAGCACAAAACCGCCCGTCTGAGGCGGCATGCCGGTCGCCTGCCGATCGCCTGCATCGCGCTAACTCATTGATGGCGTGTTGGTAGCGGCCGATTCCCCCGCCCTGAGCGCGCTCGCCGGACCCATTCTTCGCGTCGAAACGTGCCGTTGGCGTTCGGGTTGGCGGCTTCAGATGCCGAACGTCTACCGCATATCGCTTCACGGCAGAAGGACGACATGCGGCGAGGATTCGCCGCTCAGATTGACGACGAATGAACGAGACTTGATGTGACTTGCGCCAATTACGCGGCGAGTGGGCCGGTGAGAGCAGCACCCATCTTCACAGCATGGCACTCCCTGGGTTAGCCTGTCTTCAACACGCTTGGGATCGTGCGCTGGTGGGGGTCCATTTAGCTCGGCACCATACGTAACGATGGCGCTCGACTACTCCTGCTTGTAGCCAGCGTCAACCGACCAAGCTGCTCATGAGGGGTAGATTGCCATGACGGATGTTCAGACCTCGTTCGTGGCGGCGGGGACGTGCCTCCTTGTTGCCGTCCTCAGCCAGGTGCGTAGCCGACAGTTTCATCGCGAGGAACCAGAGCGCCAGGTCCGGAATCACCTGAACGAACTCTTCAAGATCTTTGTCGTCTTGTTCTTTTACTACGCCGCGCGAGGCGCCTTCCAGCGATTGGGTTACCACGTTGAGATTGACGATTCGTCAGGGTTCAGTCCCGGCGCCGCCTATGCCTACCACGGATTCGCAATGCTTATTTGTTTGGCCACCAACGTCCTGCTTCTTCGCGCAGTTGGAATGATCGAGCACCCCCTTGATGATCCGCAATCACAACAAGGGTCGTCACTTCGGGCGAGAGCTTCCAGACAAGCTTCAAACATTCTCGATCTGTCGACTGAGCAGGGCGTTCTTTGGAGCGGACTCCTCTCGATTTGCATCCTCGGAGTTCCGCTCGCAAACGGCTACGACTATCACCCGCCGGTCGTTCGAGTGGCGTACATCTTCGGCCTTCTGCCGAGCTGCGCTCTCTTCTTCCGACTTTCGAGAGTTTACTTCTTCGGGGTGAAAGTTCCGATACTAGGCGGCATCGCTATTGCCTATGGGGCCCTTCAGTTCGCGTACCCATTTGTCACGCCCGGCGTCCTTTACGATCCGTACCATCTCGCGCTCATTGGCGGCAAGCTGTTCTTTGGAATAGCGGTCGTCGTTCTCGCGAGGCATCTCGTCCCAGAGAGTGGCGCGCAGGGTGAACCGCGAAGCGAACACGAAGTGAATGATCTCAGGATTCGTGCAGTCGGCGATCGCCTGGAAATGCTCACAAAAGCCAGACTCTTAGTGCAGTATTCGGCTTTCAGTTTGTCGGCCTTCGGTTTGGCGGTAGTGATTACTGCTGTTACCAAGCAGGGTCTGATCAGACTTTACATGACCGGTGGTGCAGATCGACTGATTGCTGCAACCGCTGCGCTCGGCCTCTTTGCCGGATACTTGGTCGCCATTCAATTCGCGGCTTACTTCACGCTGTTTCGTCATGCGTTTCCCGTTGATTGGGCATGGCATTCTCAGAACTCATTGCGCGGCCTCTACAAGGTCAGTGCACCAGAAACGTTCGGCTGCGTGCGGATTCGTGCGCTTTCGATGACCTCGCGCGTCCACTCGGAGACAGGATCCCTCATTCAGAGACCACCTAGAAGCGAACGACAGACGCGAGTCATCTTGATCAACGGCGTGTTCAGCAATAGCGAACAGGCGTGGGGCCTTCTTCCGCTTCTCCTTCTTCGGCAGCGCGGGGTCGAGAGCGTTCAGCTTGTGGAATATGGCCGCCGTATGTTCATCGGAGAGCAAGCAGTCAATTCATGTCAGGCTGATCTCGAAAACGCTCTGTCACAGCTCGCGGACGATCATCCGGGCGATTCCGTAGTAATCGGGCATAGCCTTGGCGGCTTGCTGGCAATGCGCGCGCTCGCCAAGCTCTGCGGAAAGGCGCCAGACGATTCATGTTCGAGGATCCGGCAGCTGGTGCTTCTCGCCGTTCCGTTGTCCGGGTCTCCGGCAGCTTGGCTAGGACTCCCCTGGGGGTGGATGAAACGACTGCAGTGGAACGCTGAGTGGGTGCACAAGACCGTCGAACAGTTTGTTGCAACATTCCCACCCCCAGGGCTCATCGCTGGTGAGCCGGACAATAGGCCAAGCTGTTCATTTCTCACTGCCTCCAGGGACAACGTCGCGGGTTCCCATTCTGTTCTGCTCATGATTCCGGGCCAGCGAATTCCGATCAGTGGATGGCATTCCTCGATCAATCGTGTGTTTCGAGACGACCGCGATCACTGCAAACAGATCGTGCGCCAACTTCGCGCGGTACCCCGCTCCGTGAGGCTTGCTCACCTGCTCTGCGCACACAGCATCGGAACCTCCCATCCGCGCCTCGCGGTGAGCTTCGAGAGCGAAGGCGAACCGAATCCAGAGCATGCGTTGATTCACTCGGATGTCATTGCAATCCCGGGACAAGCAATTAACGTCCCGGATCGGCCAGCGACTCGCGATGGACATCGTCGATCACTCATGTCACGTCTGCAGGAAGCCTACGAAGCGACGAGACGAGAGGAGAACTGGACTGCGGAATCGGCCGCGAGGATCCCTGACTGGGAGATTTTTTGGGTCCGCTTCGTGGAGCGCTCAACTCACGCAGCGCTGGATGGCGGGCTGATAAGGATGGACTGGGGACGTTCCGCGACCCTTTACGCAAGGTTCATTGGAAATGCTGGCTACGCGGTTGTTCTCGCGGAGAGGCTTCGATCGAAGAGAGATTCCGAGGCCGCTGCATAGGGCGGCCTGCGCGAGCCTGGGCGGGGTTTCGAATCATCGAAGTGAGGTCGTGCTAGGCTCCGCGCCGTGCCCGCCGCCGCACTTCCCTGAAGCGTTCCCTCACCGCCATCGAGCGCGCCTTCGGTGACATCGAGAGCGCGCTCGCGAGCATTGCGAAGCGCGTTCGTGATGCCGAGCGCCGGGACAAGCGCAAGACTGCACCGGCGCGCCGCACGCTCCGCCTCACTGCGAGACGCCGCGCCCAGCTCAAGCTCCAGGGCGCCTACATGGGCTTCACGCGACAGCTGAAGCCGTCGCTGAAGAAGCGGGTCAAGGGGTGAAGGCGAAGCGGGGGTTCGAGGCGGCGATTGCGACTGCAAAGCGGCTGACGAGGAGCTGGGAATGAGTCGCAGCGCGTGGGTCACGATCCTTCTGGTCCTTCTTGTCGGCTGTCAAACTGCGAAGGAAGCCTATCGCGAGGCAGCAGGTCCGGAGGTCGGCCGGCATCGTGTAACGATCACCAACCTCGCGATGAGCGAGACAGACTTCACGAACAGCGCGGTCGGCACGCCGAAGCCTGTGCTTATCCGCGTTCTCAAGGACGGTTCCGAGGTCTATGCGGAACGTGTCGAAGGATATCGAGGCCAGAAAGACCCAGGCGTCGCATTTGAGATCGACTATAGCCCGCAATCACGGTACGAGTTCAAGATCGACGAAATCGTGGTGATGACTGCGGGGAAGACCTGGAATTGGTCAAGTTCCTCGCCGGGACAGTGGATCTTCGACGACGCCAGGAAGGACTTCGGCGCCGGGAGTTCGATTCAATTCCGGGATGAGAAGGTTCGCTAGTTTGGCGGCAGCGAAGGCTTTCGTTCGTCCGCTGCAATCTGGGCGGCTAAACCCGTTTCCTGATCCGCCACGCACGAGGCTCGATACTCTACAAGGGGCAAGAGCTGGTTGCCGCCGGCGAGACGCTACATCCTCTGGCCCGACTGCTCCTCATCGAGGGGTCAGTCCCGCTCGGTCAACCCTGCAACGCCGCACCCGGTCAGCGCCTTCCGCGCCCGGTTTACCCACTCCACCAAGGGCTCACTCGGCTCGCCGGCATTCGTATCCCTGATGACGCCCTCGAGCTCGAAGCCACCGTAGTCTTGCGTCACGAAGCGATAACGAGTCCCGTGGAATGACACGGTCAGTGGTGCCTTCAGAGACAGTCGAACACGCTGAAACTCGCGAGCGAGATCCGGAAGCGCAGGGCACTCGGCCGAGGAGAGTTCCTTGTCGACAAATCGAATC
>Ga0075428_100004503_pt1 | contig 15386 bp, 17 predicted proteins | sample RhiMetdeltSRZDD2_FD_75291 | JGI IMG/M metagenome (GOLD analysis project Ga0075428, IMG submission 75291) | Populus rhizosphere microbial communities from Tennessee, USA - Rhizosphere MetaG P. deltoides SRZDD2 | ecosystem: Host-associated > Plants > Roots > Rhizosphere > Soil | place: USA... | reverse complement strand
CGATGGGGTGACCGATGGGAATCGAACCCACAACCTCTGGAGCCACAGTCCAGCGCTCTAACCAATTGAGCTACGGTCACCGCGTACAAGCGCGAGCGTTCATGGTACGGGGCGACCGAAAGGGTGTCAACCAAACCGCTCGGTTAGCTTGCCTCGTCCGACTCGCGCGGCGACGGCCCACCGTCGATAACGATAGTCTCACCCGTCATCCACGACGACGCGTCCGAGGCGAGGAAGACGCATGGGTACGCGATCTCGTGCACCTTGCCCCAGCGGCCCATCCCGACGCGCGCGGCCACCGCGTCGTACGTCTTCTTGCCGTCGGGACCCGCCTGCTTGAGCACGTCGAGATAGCCCTCGGTCTCGACGGGACCCGGCGCGATGCAGTTGACGCGCACGCCCTTGCGCGCCCACGCGACCCCGAGCTCGCGTGTGAGCATGATGACGCCGGACTTCGCCGCGCCGTAGTGCGACATCATGGTCGAGCCGTACACGCCCGCGACCGACGCGATGTTGACGATGACGCCGCCGGTCTTCTGCTGCATCATCTGCTTGCCCGCCCACTTGCAGCCGAGGAAGACGCCGTTGAGATTGATGCCGATCACGGTGTTCCAGCCGTTGATCGAGATGTCCTCGGGCTTGGCGCGGAACGAGGCGCCGGCATTGTTCACCATGATGTCGAGCCGGCCCCACTCCGACGCCACCCGCTCGACGATGCCCTTGACCTGGTCCTCCTGCCGGACGTCGACAGGCAGAGCGAACGTGCGCCGGCCGAGGTTGGTGATCTCTTTGACGACGGGCTCGAGATGCTCGAGCTTTCGGCTGCACAGCGCGACGTCAGCGCCGGCGCGCGCGAACTCGATGGCGATCGACTTACCGATGCCGGTGCCGCCGCCGGTGACGACGGCGGTCTTGCCTTCGAGCGAGAACGGGGATTTGGCCATGGCGGGGACGATACTCCACGCGCCCCGCCCCGTCCACCGGGGCCGGGATGATGCCGGGATGATGCTAGGGCTGCGGCTGGGTGATCTGCGCCTGGCGCCGCGGCACTTCGCGCTCGATCCGTCGCCAGACGCCCATCTCGTTGAACGAAGCGCCGTTGTCGCCCGCACACTTGTGGAGCTTGTCGAGGAGCGTGCGCGCCTCTTCCAGCCGCTTGCGCGGCGCCTTCGCGGCGCGGCGGACGTCGTCGTCACCGGTTCGCTTCGCCTCGACCCACGCCTGCTCGACATGCGCCACGAGGAGCACCACTCGCTCGACCTCACCGTCGAAGAAGGAATTCCAAGCGTCCCGCGTCGTGAACTGAGGGCACGGCGCACCCAGCACGCCCTCGAAGTGCTGGGCGATCTCCTCGATCTGGCGCAGGTGGTACTCGACGCGCGGCCGGACTTCCTCGGCGGGCTTGTGCTCCGCCTCGCTGGCGGAAGGAACACCGGCAATCAGCACGAGGGCAGCAAGCGCGGCGAGCGAAACCGAGCGCATCAAGACCCAGTATAAAGGCCAGGTGAAGCCCGGCCTATTTCCGCGCCGCGCCGATGCACCCTCGGCCTATTTGCGCGCGGCGGGAGCGGCGCGCGCGATGTGCCACAGCACGATCGCCACGAGCGCCTCGGGCTGCCCCTCGTCGGGCAGCATCGCGTAGACGGACACGTAGGTGATCGGGCGGGCCGATGCGCCGACGTCCTCGAACCCGTTCAGACCGACGTCGCGTAGCGGCCGCACGAACACCGTCGCGACGATGGCGCCATCGGCATCGTAGGCGAGCGCCGGCTCGCCCGGTGGCGCGGGATCGAGCCGTCGCACGCCGGGTAGTCGTTCTTGCAATGCGGTCGGCTCGGTCGTGATCGGCGAGGCGCTCACGACGCCATGCGAGCGCACGCGCAGGTCGTTGATCACCTGCTCGACGCCCTCCGCGCGCCACGCAGCCGCCTCGGACTCCGCCTTTTGGGCAGGTGTGTCCACCTCGCCGCTCAGGTACACGGTCCCGGCGTACGTGTCGACGTTGACTCCTCGAAATGTGCGCCAGTGATCCGCGGCGAGCGTGCGCTTCACGGAGCCCGTGATGACCTTGTCGTCAACGTAGGTCCCGAACGTGCGCCCAGCGAGTGAGCAGCCGGAGAGCAAGAGCGTGAGCAACAAGAAGGCGAGAGAGCGATGGCGGGACATCAACGCGCGTGGGAGTGCAAGTGCGGCGCCAAGGGCCCGACGGTGATCACCGTCGGGCCCTTGGTGGATCGATCAGGCCGCGGCGGGGCGAATCGCGGCGCGCTCGTTCAGCCGTCGCTCGACGGCTTGCCAGTCGACGTTGCGAAAGAAGGCCTCGATGTACTGCGCCTTCTCCGTGGCCTTGTAGTCGCGCATGAACGCGTGCTCCCACACATCCATGACGAGCAGCGGCTTGAAGCCGACAGGCGGACCGTCCTGGTGTAGCGAGATCCAGTGGTTGACGAGCCGCTCGGTCACCGGGTCCTGAAACAACACGGCCCAGCCGACACCGCGCATGCCGCCGATCGCCTGGAAATCTGCCTTCCAGCGGTCGATGCCGCCGAACTGCTTTTCGAGCGCCTGGGCCATGCCCGACGTCTTACCCGGCGTAGGCTCGGCGCCCCGCTTGAGATTGGAAAAGTAATATTCGTGCAAGATCATTCCGTTGTACTCGAAACCCAGGTGCCGCGTGAGCTCCGCGAAGTGCGGGTCGGTACCCGACGGCTTGCCCTTGCGGACCATCTCGTCCAGCTGCTCGTTGAGGCTGTTCACCTGCTTGACGTAGCCCTCGTAGAGCTTGAAGTGCTCGGCGAGCTGCCCGTCCGAGATTCCGTCCAGGCCCTTGAGCTGGTCGAACGTCTGGGGCGTGTACGCTTTCATGCGGGCCTCCTGTATGATCTGCCGTGCAAACGGGCTGCCTTCGAGCTCTGGAGGTCTTCGTGGTGCCGTCCGCTCTCGATCCGGATCTGTACGCCACAACGCGCCGGCCGGTCATGCAGGCCGAGACGCTGCCGCCCGCGGCCTACACGTCGCCCGAGTTCTACGACCGCGAGGTGGAACGCGTCTTCATGCGCGAATGGAATTTCATGGGACGGGCCGACCACATCGCCAAGCCCGGGGACTACGTCGCGCTCGACTACGTGGGCATTCCCCTCATCCTGTCGCGTGACAAGGACGGTGCGCTGCACGCGCTGATCAACTCCTGCCGCCACCGCGGCTCGGTCGTCGCCGAGGGCGAAGGCAACTGCCGCGCGTTCCGCTGCCCGTACCACAGCTGGGTCTACGATCTCGACGGCCGCCTGCTGCGCGCCACCGAGATGGATCGGACCACCGACTGGGATCCCGAGCGCTTTCCGCTGCGGTCGGCGCGGCTCGAGACGTGGGGCGGCTTCCTCTTCGTGAGCTTCGACGCCGCGGCGCCGAATCTGCGTGAATACCTCGGCGATCTGCCCGCCAAGCTCGAGTCCTACCGGCTGGAGGACATGGTGTGCGTGCGGCGCAAGTCGTACCGCATCGCCTGCAACTGGAAGCTCTTCGTCGAGAACGCGATGGAAGAGCTCCACATTCCTACCGTGCACCGCAAAACCATCCAGCAGAACACGCCGATGGAGACCCACGAGCCGGAAAAAGCCGACGGCCAATACTGCGCGCTCTTCTCCACGCACGAGGGGACGATGGCGCTGCTCAAGGGCGACGCGGGCTTTCCGCCGATCCCCACACGGCGCGGCAAGGCAGCGACGGGCACGTACTTCGTCATGCTGTATCCGAGCACGATGCTCGGTGTGACCTCCGACTGCATGTGGTACCTCGAGCTGCGCCCGCACGGCCCCGCAGAGACGACGCTGATCCACGGCGCCTGCTTCCCAACGACGACGGTGGCACGGCCGGACTTCGAGGACGTCGTCCAGGGCTACTTCAAACGCTGGGAGACGACGACGCAGGAGGACATCGAGGCCTCGGAGCGGCAGCAGCGCGGACTGTCCTCGCCGTTCAGCGCGCGCGGGCGCTTTTCGCATCACGAGGTGCTCGTGCACGAGATCGACAACTGGGTCCTCGACCGCGTGTTCGGACCGCAGTCGTGACGCGACGGGAAATCCACGTCCATCTCCTGAACGCGCCTGACATCGAGGCCTATGCGCTCACCCCCGACGCGCTCGCCGACACGCTGCGCCCGCTCGCCCGCCGCGCGACCGTCACAGTGACGGAAGACCACGATCCGGCCGTCGTGACGCCCGCCATGCGCGAGGCCGACGTGCTCATCGGCTTTGAGATCCCGCACCGCCGCATCGCCGAGCTGAAGCGGCTGTCGTGGATCCACATGGTCAGCGCGGGGGTGGACCATCTGCTGCCGCTCGACTGGCTGCCGCGTCAGGTCACGCTCACGAACTCCAGCGGCGTGCATTCCGCGCTGGCCGGAGAGTACGCGGCGTGCGCGCTGCTGATGCTGAACGCCGGAATCCCGCGGCACGCCAGCAATCAGCGTCGCGGCCACTGGGACCAGGTGTTCAACTCGCCGATCGCGGGAAAGACGCTGGTGCTGGTCGGCGTGGGCGCGATCGGCGGTTCGGCCGCGCGCCACGCCAAGCGCCTCGGCCTGCGCGTCATCGCCGTGCGCCGGCGCCGAAAGGCTCACCCGCACGCCGATGAGGTCCACGGGCCCGAGGCACTGCTGCGCGTGCTGCCACGTGCAGATTTCCTGATGGTCACGGCGCCGCTGACGGCCGAGACGCGTCACCTCATCGGCGCCAAGGAGCTGGATGCGCTGCCGCCCCACGCGGGCGTCGTCAACATGTCGCGCGCGCGGCTCGTCGACGGGGACGCGCTCACGCGCAAGCTCGAGCGCGGCGAGCTCCGCGGCGCCGTGGTGGACGTGCTCGATCCCGAGCCGCATCCGCCGGAGTCGCCGCTCTGGCGCGTGCCCGACCTCTTGATCACGCCGCACATCTCGTCCGACCCGCTCGACTATCGCGAGCGAATGCTGAAGATCATCCGCGAGAACTTCAGGCGGCTGCTCGCGCGGCGGCCGCTCGTCAACCGCGTCGACCGCGCGCTCGGATACTAGTACGATGGGGGGCCCCGGCGTAGCCGTGGCACCCCTCGATAACGCGTGACAGCGCTCGCAACGGACGAGGCCAACAAGATCGCGGTCCAGCGTCTCTGCGCTGCCGATCCAGTGCTCGTCGACGTCCGTCGCGCCGGCGACGTCGTGCCGGGGCTGACGCGCGAGACGATCCTGACCTCGGGCGCGCCGCTGGCCTGGACGGACTACGTCGGCGGCCAGCGTACGGCGATTCTCGGGGCCGCGGTGTTCGAGGGCGTGGCGCGCGATCTCGAGGACGCGGCGGCGCACTTCGCGGCCGGCACGCTGCGCGTGGGGCCTTGCCACGACCACGGCTGCATCGGCTCTCTCGCCGGCGTGTACTCGTCGTCCATGCCGGTGGTGGTCGTGGAAGACCGCGTGCACGGCACGCGCGCCTTCTGCAATCTCTTCGAGGGCACGTCGCCGGCGCGCCTGAACTACGGTGTGTGGAACGAAGAGGTCCGTCAGAACCTCACGGCGCTCGCCGCGACGATCGCGCCGCTGCTCGGCGAGGCGGTGCGCGCGTCCGGCGGCATCGCGCTGCGGCCCATCCTCAAGCGCGCGCTGCACATGGGCGACGAGCTGCATAGCCGCAACACCGCGGCCACGATGCTGTTCACGCGCGAGCTCTTCCCGGCCCTGCTCGGCCTCGCCGACCGTCGCCGCGACGACGTCCGCCGTCTGCTCGACTACCTGACGGCGAGCGACTACTTCTTCCTTCGGCTGGGGATGGCCGCGGCCAAGGCCACCGCCGACGCCGCCCACGGCGTTGCCGGAGCCAGCGTCGTCACCGCCATGGCCTACAATTGCCGGGACTTTGCGATCCGGGTGAGCGGCCTCGGCGAGACCTGGTTTCGCGCGCCGCTTCCCCGCGTGGAGGCCCGGCTCTTTGCCGGCCACACCGAGGACGACATCGAATTCATGGGTGGCGAGAGCGTGATCAACGAGACCGTGGGCCTGGGCGGATTCGCGCAGGCCGCGGCGTTCGCGCTGCAGGAGTACCAGGGCGGCTCCGCGGACGCGATGGTGGCGATGAACCGCGCGATGTACGACATCACGCTCGGCGAGCATCCCGAGTTCAAGATCCCGTACCTCGGCTTCCGCGGCGTGCCGGTCGGGATCGACATCCACCGCGTCGTCGCGACCAAGATCACGCCAGTGATGGATGTCGGCGTGGCCGGCCGGAAAGGCGGTCAGATCGGTGCCGGCGTGCTGCGCGCGCCTCTCGCGTGCTTTCAGGCTGCGGTCGCCGCCTACGACGCCCGCTATTCCGCAGAGGATTCACGTCATGCCTGACTCGCCGAGGCTTCCCGCCGGCAGCCCGGACGATGTCGCGCGCGCCCTGGCCGCGCGCGGGGTGAAGTACTGCCTGGCCAGCTACGTCGACCTGCACGGCATTCCCAAGGCCAAGGCGGTGCCGATCGCGCATGCGACGACGATGGTTCGCGGCTCGGAGCTGTTCACGGGCGCGGCGCTCGACGGCGTGCCGCAGGCGGTCAACGACGAAGAGGTGATGGCGAAACCCGACCCCGAGGGCGCGCTGGTGCTGCCGTGGAACGCCGAGATCGCCTGGCTCCCCAGCGATCTGCAGCTGCAGGGCCGTCCCTTCAGCGCATGCAGCCGCGGCATCCTCAAGCGCGCGCTCGAGCGCGCGCGCGAGATGGGCTTCATCTTCAACCTCGGCATCGAGACCGAATTCCATCTCTTCAAGGAAACCGCCGACGGCGGCTTCGCGGTGCCGATCGAGCGCGACCGTCTCGACAAGCCGGCGTACGACGTCCGCACGCTGCTCGATTACTATCCCGTCATCGACGAGCTGGTGAGCGCCATGAATGCGCTCGGCTGGGACGTCTACTCCTTCGACCACGAAGACTCGCCCGGTCAGTTCGAGACGGACTTCGCGTACGCAGACGCGCTCGTCATGGCGGACCGCATGGTGTTCTTCCGCTTCATGGTGCACGAGCTCGCGCGACGCCACGGGTACTTCGCGAGCTTCATGCCGAAGCCCGTCGCGACGCGCACCGGCAGCGGCGCCCACTTCAACATGTCCCTCGCGTACGTGCGCACCGGCGACAACGCGTTCGTCTCCGCCGACGACGGGCGGCGCTGCGGCCTCTCCAAGCTCGGCTATCAGTTCATCGCCGGTGTGCTCAAGCACGCGAAGGCGATCTGCGCGGTGGCCGCGCCGCTCGTGAACAGCTACAAGCGGCTCGTGCTCAAGGGCAGCATGTCGGGCTACACGTGGGCGCCGGTCTACATCTGCTATGGCGGCAACAACCGCACGAACATGGTGCGCATTCCGCTCGGCGGGGGGCGCATCGAGTGCCGCGCGCCCGACATCGCGTGCAATCCCTACCTCGCCGCCGCGATGTTCGTCGCCGCCGGTCTCGACGGCATCCGTAGCGGGCTCGATCCCGGCGCGCCGCACATGGAGAACATGTACGAGTACTCGCGCGCCGACCTCGAGCGTCTGGGCATCGACGTGTTGCCACGCACGCTGCTCGAAGCGGTCGAGGCCTTCGCGGCCGACCCGCTGAGCCGCGAGGTGTTCGGCGACCTGATGTTCGAGACCTTCGTCGACTTCAAGACGCGCGAGTGGGCCGCCTACCACAACCACGTCTCCGACTGGGAGATCGCCCGCTATCTGAAGATGTTCTAGAATGTGGCCCCTTCAAAAGGAGAGTGCTATGCGACGCTCGATGCGTTTCGTTGCGCCCGTCGTCGTGCTGTTCCTGGCCGCGCTGGCGTGCTACCAGATTTCCGGCGCGCAGCAGGCCCCGATCAAGGTCGGCATGATCCAGCCGCTGTCCGGCCCCGTCGCCGCCTCCGGCAACTACGTTCGGATGGGCGCGGAGATCGGCCGCGACTGGGTCAACGCCAAAGGCGGCGTGCTCGGCCGGAAGATCGATCTGCTGATCGAGGACAACAAATCCGATCCCAAGGAGGCGGCGAGCGCGGCGGAGAAGCTGATCGTCCGCGACAACGTCGCGGTCATGATCTGCTGCTGGGGCAGCTCGATGACGCTGGCCGCGATGCCGAAGGTCGAGGAATACGGCGTTCCGCTGGTGGTCGAGACCTCCAGCGCCGCGTCGATCACCAGGCGCGGGAACCCGTGGGTCTTCCGCATCAGCCCGCCGTCGGAGATGGAGGCCATCGGCCTCGAGTCCAAGCTGAAGACGCTCGGCATCAAGAAGTACGACTTCCTCGCGGTCAATACCGACTGGGGCCGTGGCGCCGTGACGGCGTTCGGCGACATCTTAAAGAAGAACGGCGCGTCACAGGGCGTGGTGGAGTTCATGGACCAGTCCGCCACTGACCTGAACGCGCAGATCACCAAGATCAAGACGAGCGGAAGCGACACGCTGATGGTGACGACGAGCGTGGAGCAGATCACGCTCATCCTCAAGCAGGCCCAGGAGCAGCGCCTGGAGCGTCGCATCGTCACTACCGGCGGCAGCTCGTCGCCGAGCCAGCTCATCAAGCACGCCGGGCCCGCGGCCAACGGCTCCTACCACGTGCTCGTGTTCCTACCGTGGTTCCCCGAGGCGCACCCGGACGCGAAGCTCGCCAAGGCGTTCGTCGACGAGTGGCAGAAGCGCGGCTTTCCCTTCGACGGACTGACCGAGGGCTTCCGCGGTCACGACGCGGTCGTGACCGTGGCCGAGGCCATCAAGATCGCCGGCAAGGACGAGCGCCGCGCGATCCGTGACGCGCTGTGGAAGGTCAACGTGATGGGCACCAACGGGCCGATCCGCTTCGAGAAGGACGGACCCGCCGGCAAGGAAAGTGGCCAGAACAAGCCGCTGATCTTCCTGGTCGAGATCAAGGACGGCCAGCTGACGCTGCCGAAGATGCAGTAGCCGTCGCGCGTGGAGCAGCTGCTTCAGCATCTGGTGAACGGCCTGGTGCTCGGCGGGACGTACGCCCTGCTGGGCATCGGCCTCACCCTGATCTTCGGCCTCATGAGCGTGGTGAACTTCGCGCACGGTGAGTTCTACACGCTCGGCGCCTACGCGGCCTTCGCGGCGCTCGCGCTGGCGGGGCTGCCGTTCTTCCTCGCGCTGCTCGCCGCCATTGCCGTCGGCGCGCTGCTCGGGGCGCTCACCGAGCGCGCACTGCTCCGTCCGCTGCGCGGCCACTCGATCGATACGATCATGCTGGTCATGATCGGCGTGTGGATCGCGATGCAGAACGCCGAGCTGCTCGCGTGGGGCGGCGTGGCGCGGTCGATCCCGCACCCGTTTCCGACGGCGCCATTCACGCTCGGCCCGCTGAACATCGCGCCGCTGCGGCTGTTCGTGGTCGTGACGGCGGCGGCGCTCATCGCGCTGGCGTGGCTCTTGATCCAGAAAACGCGCCTGGGTACGGCGATGCGCGCGACGTTCCAGGATCGCGACACGGCGGCGTTGATGGGGGTGTCGATCGGCCGCATCCACACGATCACCTTCGCGTTCGGCTCGGCGCTGGCGGCCGCGGCCGGCGCGCTGCTCGGCCCCGTCTTTCTCGCCTACCCGTCGATGGGCGATCTCGCATCGCTGAAGGCGTTCTCCGTCGTCATCCTCGGCGGCCTCGGCAACCTCGCGGGCGCCACGCTCGGCGGCCTGCTGCTCGGCATCGCCGAGGAGCTGGGCGCCGGCTACGTCTCGTCGGGCTATCGCGACGCCGTCGGCTTCGTCGCCATCATCCTCGTGCTGCTGTTCCGCCCCGCCGGACTCTTCGCGCGCGCGGAACGTATCGGTTGATCGCGCGCGTACTCGCGGCGCTCGGCGCCGTCGCGGCGGTCACGGCGCCGCTGTGGGTTGCGAATCCCTACCATCTGCACGTGCTGATCATGGCCGGGATCTTTACGATCCTGGCGCTCAGCTTGAATCTCTTGCTCGGCTACACCGGCCAGCTCTCGCTCGGTCACGCCGCGTTCTTCGGCATCGGCGCGTACACCTCCGCGCTGCTGACGATGCCGCCGCTCGAGTGGTCCTTCTGGGTCGCGCTGCCCGCGGCCGCGCTCGCTGCAGGCCTCGCCGGCTGGGCGATCGGACGGCTCGCGCTCAAGCTCCGCGGCGCGTACTTCGTCCTCGTCACGATCAGCTTCGCCGGCGTGATCTCGCTCGTCAGCGTCAACTGGATGGAGCTGACGAATGGTCCGCTCGGGATCCCTGGCGTCCCCGCGCCGTCCGTGGGTCCGTGGACGCTGCGCACCAAGACCGCGTACTGGTACCTCGTGCTCGCGATGGCGGTGCTGGCGTATCTGGTCTGCCGCCGACTGGTGTACTCGCGCCTCGGTCGCGCGCTGGTCGCCTTGCGCGAAAACGAGCCGCTGGCCGAGTCGGTCGGCATCGACGGCACCCACTATCTGGTGCTGGCGGCCGTAGTGAGCGCGGCGATGGCCGGTGTCGGCGGCAGCCTCTACGCACACTACACGCGCTTCGTCTCGCCAGAAGTGTTTTTGTTCTCCTACACCGTAACGATGGTGATCATGGTCATCGCCGGCGGACAGGGCACGCTCGCGGGCCCCGTCGTCGGCGCGCTGCTGTTCACGGCGTTGCCCGAGGCGCTCCGTGAGGCGATGGCGTGGCAGTGGCAGTTGCTCGCATATGGTGTGGTGCTCATTGTGTGCGTGTTCTTCCTGCCGCGGGGCATCGTGCCGACTGTAACGGGTGCCGCGAGGCCGGCTTGGACCGAGGGTGGCCTGTTCAAGACGCGGCGTGGCTCCGGCTCCCGCGAATGATGCGCCACGGCCTGCTCAATGTGCGGCGTGGCGCCGGCTCGCGCGAATAATGCTGCAAGTCTCTGATCTGCGGGTGGAGTTCGGCGGGGTCGTGGCGCTGGCCGGCATCTCGTTCAGCGTGCAGCCCGGCACGATCACGAGCGTGATCGGCCCCAACGGCGCGGGCAAGACCACCGCATTCAACGCGATCACCGGCTATCTGCGGCCCAGCCGCGGCCGCATCGTCTGGGAGGGCGAATCGCTGGGCGGCCGCCGGCCCTGTGACATCGCGCGGCGCGGGGTCGTGCGCACGTTTCAGCGCACGAGCGTGTTCCCGGCGCTCAGCGTGTTCGACAACGTTCGCACCGGTCTGCACCTGCGCGGCGCGGCCGGCTTTTGGCCCGTGCTGGCGCGCACCGCGCGCGTGCGCCTGGAAGAGGCGCGCCTGGCGGCCGCCGCCGACGAGGTGCTGGCGTTCATCGGGCTCGCGCATCGCCGCGACGCGCGCGCCGATGCCCTGCCCTATGGCGAGCAGCGCCTGGTCGAGCTCGCGGTGGCGATCGCGGCCCGGCCGCGGCTCTTGCTGCTCGACGAGCCGGCGGCCGGGATGACCGGCGGCGAGAAGGATCGCCTCGTCGCGCTGATCCGGAAGATCCGCGACGACGACGTGACCGTCCTCATCGTCGAGCACGACATGCGGCTCGTGATGGGCCTGTCCGAGACGGTCATCGTGCTGAACCACGGCCGGGTCATCGCCGAAGGCGTGCCCGCGGAGATTCGCGCGCATCCCGAGGTCGTACGCGCGTACCTCGGATCGGCCGATGCTCCGGCTTGAGGGGCTGCGCGCCGGCTACGGTCACATCGAGGCGCTTCGCGGGCTCGACCTCGAGGTCCGCGAGCGCGAGCTGGTGTGCCTGCTCGGCGCCAACGGCGCCGGCAAGTCGTCCACGCTGCGCGCGATCTCCGGGCTGCTGCGTCCCCGCGCGGGCCGGATCGTCTTCGACGGCGCGGAGATTCAGGGGCTCGAGCCATCCGCGGTGCTGCGCGCGGGTATCGCCCACTGTCCCGAGGGCCGCCGTGTGTTTCCGCACCTGACCGTGCGCGAGAACCTTGCGATGGGCGCCTACGTCCGCCGCGATCGCGAGATTCAGAACGACCTCGAGCGCGTCTATGCGCATTTCCCGATCCTTGCGGACCGGCGGCGCCAGGCGGCGGGAACCCTGTCGGGCGGCGAGCAGCAGATGCTCGCCATCGGCCGCGCGCTGATGGCCCGGCCGCGGCTGATCCTGTTCGACGAACCTTCGCTCGGTCTGGCGCCCACGGTCGTGGAGACGACGTTCGCGATCATCGGCGACATCCGGCGCACCGGCACGACGGTGCTCATGGTCGAGCAGAACGCGCGGCTCGCGCTGCGCATGGCCGATCGCGGGTACGTGATGGAGACCGGGCGCATCGTGCTCGCCGGCCCGGCGCACGAGCTGCTGCACAACGATCACGTCCGCGCCGCGTATCTGGGAGGCTGACCGGGCCCTTCAGGCAGCGCGGCGTATATAGAGGAAGCACCGGATCGCCTCGCCGCTCACGCCGTCGAAGAACGCGCCGGTCGAGCTGCTGCCGACGTTCGGCGCGTTGTGGCAGCCGCTTTTTTTCTCGCCCTTCTTTTTTCTCGTCCTTAATGGCGTGCCAGCGTGGGCCTGAGTGTCGACCGGCTGACGCCCTCGCGCTGGGTGGAATGTCACCAAAAGATACGTCGTTCTTGACGATACGGGCTCGGCACGCTTTCTGCTCCTGTCGGCGCCATCTACCTTCATCGCGCCCTTTGGGAGGGAGATATATGACGGGAGTCTGGAGAAAGAAGTTGGTGCGCGGTCAGCGCGGCTTCACGCTCATCGAGCTTCTGATCGTCGTCGCGATCATCGGCATTCTCGCCGCGATCGCCGTGCCGCTGTACGCGAACGTGCAGCAGCGCGCTCGCATTGCGAAGGCCCAGGCCGACGCCCGCGCGCTCGTCTCGGCCGTCGCGATTTATGGCGCCCACATGGGCGTACTGCCCGCTGCGCTGGGCGATCTGAGCACCCGAGTGACCAACGGTCAGGGACAGGTCGCCGGTCCGTTCATGGCCAACGTGCCCTCGCCGCCCTCGGGCTGGGCCGCGTACGGCTATTCCGCCGACACCGCTATCGGCACGTTCACTGTGTCCACCAGCGGCGACAACACCACCGTCTCGCTGCCGTAACGTCGTTCGTCCGAACTGCCCTGCGGGGGAGGCGCTCTGCCTCCCCCGCGTGGCGCCCGGAAATTCCTCTTGCTCTCGCCTCGACTCCCGCCGAGTATGTTGCCCCTGACTGAGTCGGTCTGACGTCGCACGCCCTTTCTCGTGCAGCCAGACGTGGGAGCGGCGTCTAAAGGCGGTGCAGCATGTCGAACACCAACGGCTTCGACGGCTTCCGTCCGGATGTCCACCAACTCTTTGCCCAGCAGTCTGCGAAGTTGCCGGCACGTCGGGATGCCGCTGACAGCGGCATCGGACTCGACCCGCTGTGGGGGCTGCGCGCCCGGGCGCGATTGTACGGTCTTGGCTTCCTGATCAAGACCGGCATTCACGAGCGGCTCATTCACGCGAACGTCCGGCTCGACTGGCTGCGTGAGTTCCAGGACTACTGGGTAAACGAGCTCGGTAATCGGCCGATCAACCCACACGAGTTCCACTTCCTGCACGGCGTGTATCGGCAGCGCATCGGCGTGCCGGCGGCGGATCTCGACGCATTGCCTCAGCGGCAGGGCTGGCTCGATCCACGCAGCGTTTACCAACTGTTTCACCACCAGTACCGGCTGGCCCTGCACCCGCTCCAGGCCCGGCGTTTCGTGCCTCTGATCCGGCGCGGCAGCGCCGTCTGCGAGTATGGCTGCGGACTCGCCCCGATCACGACCGGCCTCATCCGCTACTACCGCGACCTGAAGCTTCGTTTGACGTGCGCCGACATCCCGAACCTTCTCTTCCACTTCACGCGCTGGCGCTTCCACACGCACCCGTTCGTCCGCATGTTGACCATCGAGTCGGACGGCAAGCCCCCGTTCGATGAGCCATTCGACCTCGTCGTCTGTCTGCAAGCCCTGAAGTACATCCCGAATCCAGTTGCCGTGATCGAGCAGATCGATCGCTTCCTGAAGCCCGGCGGTCATCTCGCGTTCGACTACGCGCGGGCCGACGTACCTGAGGACAACCCACGCGCCCGCGAGCGTTTCGAGGCGCTGCGCTACATCGCCGAGCGGTTCCGCGTGATCGAGGGAGACGTTCGACTCGATGGTGGCAGCGTGCCGCTGACGATCGTGCGTAAGCCGTCGTCGCGGGCGCTGGCGGATGCGAGGCCAGGGCGCCGCATCAGTCGATGACCTGGTCCGGGCGGAGCTGGAGCGACGGCGGGATAGCGGCCGTTGCCGCGCTTATGTCCGAACGTTCTGGCTGACGTGCTCTCTAATCGCTAGAGAAGCAGCTGGCTCAAGCGGGGATCGTCGGCCATCGTCGAGACCATTCCGCCGCCGCCCGAGAGGACGGCCTGCATGATCCCTCGGTGGCGAGCCGCCCACGCAGCGCCGGTGGCTCGGCGCCGGGTCGGCACATCTCGCACCTGGTCGCGGCATTCGCACAGACGGCAAAGAAAAGGCGTTGTCAAAGAAAAGAAAACGACCGAGGCAACATGCAGGATGTCCGCGTCTATGTTCTCCTCTCGTGTGAGCACAGGAGGTGCGGCATGGCCATCCAACTTCGCTCGGGGCGGATTGACATCCCATCGGGGACGGGACTTCGGGCTGCGGATCGGACGTATCTGGTAGATCGGCTGCCGCGGGCTTGCTGGGTGGCGATGGCGGGCTATCAGGTGCGGTACGACAACTCCGACCACCACGTCAAGACGCTGCGCGTGGAGCTGTCGTGCGGAATGGGGATCAGCGAGGTCGGGCCCGCGGTGTACGTCACAGCGCAGCTGCACCTGGGCGATGACAACAACGACGATCCGTTCTCGGGCTGGATCGATTACCTGGTGTTTGCGGATAACGACCGGCCGCGGCCGTTGGGTTCGGGGATTATCAACGCGGGGGTAGAACGATGGAATTTGTGACGATTCGGCTCGGCGGGCCGGGCCGGATCTTCCCGGAGGACAACCGCGTCGAGGTGCCGTTCAGCCTTTCTGCGCCCGTGACGGCGGTGTATCCGCTGCTGCAGTCGTTCCGCTTCATCAACCATGACGGCGACAAGCACGTGGAGGATGTGCAGGTGCGGCTGCAGCCGCTCTTTAACGCGGGCGTGTCGACGACGGACGGGAAAGTGGAGATCGAAACGACATTTCAGGACAGCGAGGGGTTGTCGGTGTCGGCGGATCTTGTCGAGATGGAAGTGGTGGTGCTGGTGGTGGGGGTGTAGCAGGAAGTGACGTACCAGTCCCACCCGAGACGATGCGATCTCCGCGCAACGCGACGCAAAAGCTGTTGCCGTAGGTCTGTCCTTCCTGGGAGATAGGTAACAGAGTATTCCGGACACATGGGTGACACTTCTTGCCCTCTTCGGAGGAGGAGGGCATGCCTTGGAAGGAGTGTCACGTCATGGACGAGCGGCTCCGA
>Ga0075428_100004500_pt1 | contig 15389 bp, 24 predicted proteins | sample RhiMetdeltSRZDD2_FD_75291 | JGI IMG/M metagenome (GOLD analysis project Ga0075428, IMG submission 75291) | Populus rhizosphere microbial communities from Tennessee, USA - Rhizosphere MetaG P. deltoides SRZDD2 | ecosystem: Host-associated > Plants > Roots > Rhizosphere > Soil | place: USA... | reverse complement strand
GATCGAGCAACAGAAGCTTGCCAGTGAGTGACTGTCTCAAGCCTCTTCCGGCCGTCGTCGCGCGGCTCGATCCCGAAGCAGCGGCGGAGCAGTTCGATCACGGGGTTGTCCTTCGCCAAAACCCTGTCCGCTCGCTTGATAGACCTCCGCAGTGTCTGGGGCTCGAGATGCTGGAGACTGGTCCGCGGCCCGAGTCCGCGTCGCCCTGGGCCGGCCCGGTGGAGACAAGACTCTCGGGGGCACCCAGAACGATCCCGAAGAACGATGCAAGCAGCCGGCGTGAGCCGGTTGCGAGAGGACTGGGCCTGATATTTACGCTGCGCGCCGGCTGTAGCGGTGATGCAGACCACCGACTTCGGGAATCGAGAGGACCGCGCCGAGCGATGGCGGCTCGATATTCCGTCCATCGGGAGCATCTTTCCCGAGCGAGAGGTGAGTGCGGGTCCGGTGATAGTACGCGAAGTACGCCGTCAGGATTCGTCGAAGGTGACGCTCGCCGAGAACGACGACATGGTCCAGACACTCGCGCCGGATTGAGCCGATGAGCCGTTCCGCGAAGGGGTTCTGCCACGGGCTCTGCGGGGCGGTGAGAACTTCAGTGATGCCGATGCCCTTCACCCGCTTTCGGAAGGCGTCACCGTAGACTGCATCGCGGTCGCGAAGGAGATAGGCCGGCGCGGAATCGTCTGGGAAGGCGTCGACGATCTGCTGAGCGGCCCAGCGGGCGGTCGGATGCTCGGTGACATTGAAATGGACGACTCGTCGGCGATGATGAGCGAGCACGACGAGAACGAACAGTACGCGGAACCCGGCGGTGGGAACGGTGAAGAAATCGAAGGAGACGAGATCTCGGACATGGTTGGCGAGAAAGGTCCGCCAAGTCTGGGATGGCCGTGTGCGCCGCTTCGGCATCAGCCGGGACACGGTGCGCTCAGAGAGGTCGAGGCCGAGCTTGAGGAGCTCAGCATGGATGCGTGGCGCACCCCAGAGGGGATTCGCCGCGGCCATGCGCCGGACCAACGCCTTGATCGCGGAGTCGATGGGCGGGCGACCTCCGGTCGAGCGGCCAGAGAGTTGGGTCCAGTACTCGCGAAAGCGCCGCCGCTGCCACCGCAGGACGGTGTCGGGAGTGACGATCACGAGGGACTGCCTCCACCCGGCCCAGACTCTGGCCAGCCCGATCCAGAAAAGGCGATCACTTCTGCGGAGCGGCGGCCGGGGCACCGTTCGTTTATACACGGCGAGCTGTTGACGCACGGCCAGATTCTCGAGGGCCAACTGGCGGTGGCCGCCAAAGAGCAAGGGGAGAAGCCGAAGCAGGTGGATTAGGAGAGAGATCATCGAGCTGAAAGGATGGCCGCATCAGAGGCGACTGATCAACCACTTGGCTGCCGGATGAGGTTTTGGCGAGGGACAAGATCGCGAGCTGGGTCGCCGTCGCGCCCGGCACCATGTTCGCTACCGCCAGTCCTTCGACAAAGCGCTCCTTCGAGACCCACTTACGCTTTCCCTGAAGCTCGGCCTGCATGATGCCCATCATGGCGGGCCCACCGTACGAAGTCGCACCGAGCTTGAGGAACGCCGTGAGGATCTCTTTCCAGGGCCGTGCCGTGGTTGAGTCTGTCGGTCCGTTCATCACTGTGGTTCCCTGGTCGCTGTTCGGCATGTAGGTAGTCCTCCGATCGGGCGCGATCGCGAGAGTGCGGCGGAGTATATCGGCGCGGCTACCTCGTCGCATCTGACAAGGATGTCAGGAAGTCTTCAGTGGCATCTCCGCCAGCGCCCCTCATGATCACGGCCATGGACGCAGCTTTCTCACGAAGGAGGTCGACGTCATGAAGCGTATCGCCGTAACGATCGTGGTCGCCGCTCTCGTGGTCACGGCAAGCGCATTGAGCGGGCTGATCCCCTGGGCTGGCCTGCTCAACGGTGTGTGGGCAGACGACGAGGCGAAAGCAGGTCAGGAGCAACGCGATCAGAACGTGTCGTTGGACCAGGTCCCGCCGCCGGTGAAGGCAACGATCGAACGCGAGAGCGCCGGCGGCCAGGTAATCGGCATCGTGCAGGCCACGGAGCGTGGCGAGGCCGGTTATGCGGTGAGGATCACGAAGGGTGGCCAGAAGACGACGATGTACGTCAAGGCGGACGGCACGTTGCTCAAGCGAAGCGGAGCTGATGACGACGACGACGATTAGTCGTGAGCCGGCGCCGGGGTCGTCGCCCCGGCGCCCTCACGTACCCGTCGCCATCTGCGACATCACGGTCAGGAGCCCAGAGCTCGCACGAAGGAGGTCGATGTCATGAAGCGTCTCGTTGCAGTGATCGTGGTCGCGGCTCTCGTGGTCGCGGCGAGCGCGTCGGTCGTCATCGCACAGCAGAGCCCCGCCGCCGGACGGGAGACACTCGCGCAAGCTCTGAAGAGCGCTTGGCTTCCGCTCGAGGCCGTCGCGGAGCGCCTTCGTCACCTTCTTCTCGTCCTCGACGACGAGGATGTGCATATCGAGCGAGTATAGCGGCCGGACGCGGCGGCGTTCCCTGACATCGCTGTCAGAGAATCGTCAGTTGCCGCGGCGCAGCGCACCCGGGATCATCGCGGCGGAGGTCCGTGCCATGAACGAGGTTGCGACGGCGTTCCTCACGCTCGGCGCGGTGAGCTATGGCGGTGTCGGCGTCCTCGGCATGATGCAGGCGGAGATCCAGCAGAAGCGCGGCTGGCTCAGCAAAGAGCGGTTCCTCGAAGGGCTCGCGCTCTCGAATCTCCTGCCCGGTCCGACGGCGGCGCAGCTCGCGATGTTCCTCGGCTACGCGCGCGCGGGATGGATGGGCGCCCTCGTGGCGGGCGTGTGCTTCGTCGTGCCGGGGTTCGTGGTGATGCTGACGCTCACGCTCCTCTACACGACGTTCGCCGCGGTGTCGACACTGCGCGGCGCGTTCTACGGCCTCGCGCCGGTCGTGCTCGGCATCTTCGCGATCGCCGTGTACCGCCTCGGGCGCGCCGCGATCAAGGACGCGGGGCAGCTGGCGTTCGCGGTGGTGTCCGCGATCGCGATGGCGTTTCCGCAGGTCGGCATCGTCACCGTGCTGCTCGTCGCCGGGTCGGTCGCGATCATGCTGTACGCGTCGCGCGCGTGGGGCGCGGTCCTCGTCGCGGCGACGCTCGCACTGGCCCTGCTGCTCGCGCTCACCTCGGGCGTCGCGATGCCGCTCGCGCTCGACTCGGGCACGGGGCTCGGCGCGCTCGCGCTCTTCTTCGTCATCGTCGGCGCGTTCACGTTCGGCGGTGGCCTCGCGATGCTGGGCTTCATCGAGCAGCACGCGGTCACGAGCTTCCACTGGATCACGGCGCAGCAGTTCCTCGACGGCCTTGCGCTCGGTCAGCTCACGCCGGGACCGGTTTGTCATGCTCGCCGCGTTCGTCGGGTATCACGTGGCCGCGATCACCGGCGCCGTCGTCGCGGCGGCGGCGGTGTTCCTGCCGGCGTGGGCGCTCGTGCTGCTGACCATTCCGATCCTGGAGCGCACGCGTCAGCACCCGTGGCTCCAGGCGGCGCTGCGCGGCGTGAACCCCGCCGTGATCGGGGTCATCGCGGTCGCGCTGCTCAAGATGGTGCCGGTGGCGATGCCCGATCCGCCGCGCGCCGCGCTCGCGGTCGTCACCGTGCTCGTGATGCTGCGGTGGTCGATCAGCCCGCCGCTGCTCATCTTCGCCGGCGCCGTGCTCGGTCTCGCGCTCGGTCGCTGACGGCGCGGTCAGGAAGATGTCAGTGGTGCCCGACGCGAACGGTCGTGATCATCGACGCGAGGAGGAGCAGAGCGATGATCAGACTGCTGACCGTTGCGGCGTGGTTGACGATGATGGGCGTGGTGGCGATACCCGCCGTGGGCTTCGGGGAGGCGAACGATCCGAAGGAGCGCGACGCGGTGGCGCGCGCGGGTGACCCTGAAAGAGGATTTCTCCAGGGAGAACCCGAAGTGGAAGTTCGTCGCCGGGCAGTGGCTCCGCCGCACCTCGGCCACCCGCCCGGTGTTGGCGCAAACCGTGGAAACCCAACCATGGGCGGTCGCGATTCTCGAGGACCAGAGATTCGACGATGTCGACGTCACCGTCCGTTTTCGTCCGATCTCCGGCGTGGAAGACGCAAGCGGCGGCATCATCTTCCGCGCGAAGGACGGCCAGAACTACCTTTTCGTGCGCGCTAACGCGCTCGAAAACAACTTCCGCCTCTACACGATGATCAATGGAAACCGCCGAATGCTTACGTCGGCCAGGGTCACCGAGCCAAAGCTCGGTGAGTGGCACACGATCCGTGTCGTCGCGCAGGAGCCGAAGATTCGGGCGTATCTCAACGACGCCTTGCTGCTGAACCGAAGGAGTAGCTCCGCGTCGTAAGTCCGCGTTCGTTGTAGTGAAACAATAGTTTCAAAATTAGTGTCCCGTCGTTGAGCCCTCTCCGCATCTGGCTCCGCGGCGAGCCCAGGGGACGCCGCCTTGACTTTCTGCGGAAACTAGTGTTTCATTGTCACCATCTCGATGGCAACAAGTGTTACACAGCGGAAGAGAAAAGAGACGGCCGATCAGCCGCCGAGAGGCGCCCATGCGACGGGCCATTGCGCGCGTGACCGGCAAAGGAGTGGAGAGGATGACAACGAGAACGTCCCACGATCTCACTGTCGCCGAGACCATCGAAGACTTGAACCGGCGAGGATTCACCGGTCACTTTGGCGTCACTGCGGACGGGTTGCGCGAGTTTGGCACGGGGGTGACGTTCCGAGCGACTGCGTTACGGATCTGCGAGTGCTTTCGGCTCGAGGCCGACTCCGACCCTGGCGAAACGGCGATCGTGTACGCGATCGAGACCGACGGGGTTCGCGGGACGCTCATCGACGCCTTCGGCCTCTACGCCGACCCAGCGATTAGTGAGTTCATCATGCGCGTCTCGATCGCACAGACCGCCGACTCTCGCGGTCAAGTTCGGGCGGCTTGAACATGACGAGTCAGCCAGGCCCAACGACGAATCGGACGCTCGCACACCCGTCTAGCGCCCTTCGAAGGGATCTATGCCGCGGTGTGCCGCGAGGAGTGAAGCCATGGACGGGGAGCTTTATGTCGCTGAACGCATGATGCGCGATCGGATGGCCGAGATGCGGGCGAGCGCGGAGGTTGCCAGGCTGCTTCGCCAATCGACCGAACGCTCGCCACGCCACAGCGTCGGAACTCGGTGGCTTGAAACCGGGCGATCGCTTGTGAAGACCGTGCGAAGAGTGGTTTTCGCCATCTCACGTGCACTTGCGAACGACACACACGTGGCGAAGCACCGTAGGCACGCGACGGCGGAAGTGAGTGGAGGCCATCATGACGACGATGATCAACAGCATGAGAGGCGCTCGTGAACCCGAACGTCGACAGGCGACCGGTAACTCAAAGGAGGACCACATGCGCTATCAACTGAAGCCGTTTCAATGCCGTCCCTGGACCCTCTCCTACCTCTCGGTGAAGCTCATCGAGAGCCATTACGAGAACAACTACGGCGGCGCGCTCCGGCGCCTTAACGCCATCACCGAACAGCTCGAATCGCTTGATTTCGAGAAGACGCCTGCGCACGTCCTCAACGGGCTCAAGCGCGAGCAGCTGGGACCGAAATCCTCGCGCGCGACTTCGGCTCGCTCGATCGCTGGCGCGCGGAGTTCAGGGCGATGGGATACTCGCTCGGCGGCGGCTCGGGGTGGGTGTTGCTGACGTACGTGCCGCGCGACGGGCGTCTCATCAACCAGTACGCCGCCGAGCACTCGCAGGCGGTCGCGAGCGGCGTGCCGATCCTCGCGCTCGACATGTACGAGCACGCGTACCACCTCGACTACGGCGCCAACGCCAGGGCATACGTCGATACGTTCCTGCGCAACGTAGATTGGCCAGCGCTCGAGCTGCGCCACGACGATGCGGCCAAAGTTCCCGCGCCGCGGCGGCTCGAACAGCCGGAGTTCGGCGACATCCAGGGCATCGGCGTGGAGGAAGTTAAGGAGATGATGGCCGCCGGCAAGCCCGTCCAGGTCATCGACGTCCGCCCGCGGTTGCACGTCTCGCGCGAGCAGGAAACCGCGGAAGGCGTTCAGTGGCGGGATCCTGAGCAGCTCCAGCAGTGGATCGGCGAGCTGTCAAAGTCCGAGCCGGTCATCGTGTACTGCTCTTACGGCTTCCACGTCGGCTGCAAGACCGCGATCAAGTTGCGCGAGGCGGGCTTCGACGCGAAGTACATGAACAGCGGGCACTTGGGGTGGAAGGCGATTGGCCATCCGCTGCGCCTTAACGAATGAGGCAGACGCTGCTCCTGTCGGGCGTCGACGTCGAGAAGCTGCTGACGCCGGACGTCTGCATCGCTGCGGTCGAGGATGCGTTCCGGCAACGGGCCGAGGGCACGGTCTCGCTGCCGGGCATCCTCGGCATGCATGCGGGCGAAGGCAGCTTCCACGTGAAGGCCGGCTTTCTCACGCTCGACCGTCCGTACTTCGCGGCCAAGCTCAACGCCAACTTCCCCACAACAGGCCACGCCACGGTCGGCCGACCATCCAGGGCGCGGTGATACTATCCGATGCCGCGAACGGCGCGCCGCTCTCGCGATCATGGATTCCATCGCGATCACGGCATTGCGCACGGCAGCGGCCAGCGCGGTGGCAGCGAAGTACCTTGCGCGAGACGAGAGCGCAACCGCGTGGATAGAGGGATACACAGCGGGGTATACATCAACAATAGCGCCGGATTCTTGCGTTTCGCCTCGAGTTGGGCCAGGAATGCGTTCTTCATATCGACTAAGACCGTAACAACCGCAAGTGTTCGCGCCTGCACCGAGCACCTCCTAGAAGCGCAGTGTCGCGCCACCGGACGTTGTGTCATACCGACGATACCGTAGAGGGGTAGATTCCGAGAGCGCAAGCAGGACGTAAGCTGACGAGTACAAAGCGCCGCTGCCCGCGGCTAGCCGAGAGCGCGACCGAATGTTATCGCGCCGTGTTGCTTACGCGACGCAGACTGGATCGCGTTCGCGTCCCCGACAGATCCGACAGTACTACTGTCGGACATAGTCTCGGGGATACTCTCCGGGGCACTCGAATGCGCGTTCGAGGCCCGGCCCAAGCTGGAACCATGTCGTCGGCCAAGCGTTCAACCGCAGGACGGGGGCACCGCAAAAGCTGCCTGCGCCTTGACCAAACTCCGTGTACTGCTCAGAGGCGAGATCACTACTTGTTGGTCTCGTCTTGCCGCCTTGCGCTGAGTCCTCGGGGATCGACGGTGTCGGGCAGGCATCGCATGTCAATTTTCCAGGCCGAGCCGTCGCCCGCATCCGTGGTCGTTATGGTCACCGTCGCGCCGCCCCCTACAATCGTCTGCCGGAACCGCTGGGCCGAACCCGCCCCGTGATTCAGATCCGCGACGAACCTCTGCGTGTCAGCAACTCGTTTTGCGATTCTCGCTTCACAACGTGACTCGGTCTCGAACGCTTCGCTCGGCGACAGCGGCAACCCCGCGCTGACCCAGCCGCGTTCCTCGTACCACAACACCCAGGCGCATTCAGCGGACGCCGTCCCGATCGCCGCGAGGACAAGCACCGCCGTAATCGGCCAAATCGTGCGAGTCGTTCGGCTCATCGAATCCTCTTTCTCTGAGGAGGTCGTTCGTGGCGCGGCGACCGGCAAGCCGCGGGCCGCCGAAGGGCACGACGGCTAGCCGTTCGATTCCGGTGCTTCAACGGCCGGCCGCTGCGGCCTTCACCATCGTCTTGACGTTGTAGTCGATGAAGCTGATGTAGTCCTTCGTCTCCGGCATCCCACCCGACATCGCTGGCAGCTCGACGAGCTTCGCGCCGGTCTGCTGCGCGAGCGACTGCGCGAGACCAGCGGGGTAGTGCATTTCACGAACAACAAAGTCCACGTTGTTCTGGCGCATCGCCTCACGCAGCTCGGCAATATGCCCCGGAGTCGGGTCGATGCCGGCGCGAATCTCGATCGTGCCGAAGCTGATCATGCCGAAACGCTCGGTGAAGTAGATGAAGTCGGGATGATAACTGACGAGCTTCTTGCCTTTCAGGGGTGCTGCTTCTCGCACCCAGCGCGCGATGGCCTCGTCGAGTTTCGCGCTGTAGGTGGCCGCATTGGCGCCGAAGGTCGCGGCGTGTTCTGGATAGAGACGCGATAGCCCGTCAGTGATCGCGCGCACCATACTCTTGCCGAGGACCGGATCCAGGTTGATATGCGGATTCCCCATCGGGTGCTGATCGCCGAGGCTTCGATCAAGACGTGTGGGGGCTTCGAGCGGGCTGATATACGTCGAGCACTCGATGTACCCCGCGGCATCGCGGCGAATCCGAGGATTCCGGCTCGCGTCGATCAAAGCCGGCAGAAACGCGTGCTCGGCCTCAAGCCCGAGAGAGATGACGACGTCAGCTCGGCTCAGTAGCACCGCGAAGCTGGGTTTCATTGGCACCGCGTGAATATCCTCGACGCCAGTCGCGATGCTTGTAACGTCGACCAGGTCCCCTCCGACCTGTCGCGTCATATCTGCGATGTCAGGGATCGTAGCGACGACCCGTATCTTCTTTGCTGCGTCAGCGTGCAGCGGAAGCAACGCGACCACGGCGAGTACAACGGGAAGCCAGCGCCTCATAACGCCCCCTCGTAGGTAAAGGTGGATTGGTGCTGCGACACCACGTCGGGACAGACGGGTGTTGCGAGCGCGGACCGGGGCGTACGCGGTCTAAATCAGGAGGGCGCTATGGCGAAGAAAGAGCGGCGGAGAGTGTGCGGTAATGCGGTCCACCGGTGCAGATACCAGCGCCGCACCAACCGGCACCATGCCCTCAACCGCAATGATCGGAAGAATTGCCGTGGCGACCTGAAGCCCGACCGATGGTCCAACGTGAGCCTGAGACAGCGTCGCGTCGCAAGAGCCGTGCTGGTGTGAGTCAGCGTCATGAGAATCATCGTGATGGCCGTGCTTCGTCTCGACCGCAGGTGAATCTGCATGAGGAAGCACACAGACGTGTCCGACGAAGACCACAACCGCCACGGCTACGAGCAGGTGCGAGACGATACGGCCGCACACGACCACTTGGCGTAGCATCGGTATCAACGCTACACGGCTTATCGGGGGACTGTCAAATTTGACCCTATCGACAACCCTATCCCGTACTCGAATGCGCGTTTGAAGCCCTACACCCTATAGAAGTGTGGCGACCGTGTGGGCTGGTGACGTACTACACGCTGTTCGCGCTGGACCTGCGGACGCGGCGCGTGCATGTGGCTGGCTCGACGCCGCACCCGGACGACGCCTTCATGGCTCAGACGGCGCGCTATCTTACCGACGCAGTCGACGGCTCCCTCCGCGGATATCGGGTTCTGATCTGCGACCGGGACACGAAGTGGACGGAGGGATTCCGGCGCCTCATCGAAGGCGCTGGCGTGCGCATCGTGCAGTCGCCGCTTCAGGCGCCGAATGCCAACGCTTACGCGGAGCGGTTCGTGCGGTCGATCCGTGAAGAGTGCCTCGATCGACTCATTCTCTTCGGAGAGCGACGTCTGCGCCACGTTGTCGCCCAGTTTGTGGCGCACTACCACGGGGAGCGGAACCACCAGGGACTCGGCAATAAATTGATCGCGCCCGGATGTGGGCAGAACGGCGGCACGCACGTTTGCTGTCGCGAGCGGCTTGGCGGCCGACTGCGCTATTACCATCGCGCGGCCTAGCGCCGACGGATTTTTCGGACATTACGCCCTTCTGCGCTCGGAGCAAACGGCTGAGCGAGGAACTATTGGCAGCCGGCCTCACGAACGTCCGACGCTATCCGCTCGGCATTCCGGTGTGGCGTGCACTCGACGGCGCGACCCAGATCGAGTTCGACGCGGTGGCGTACGTCCACGAAATGGATCGCACGGCGGTATTCATCGACGCGCGTGATCCGGAAGATTTTCAGGCCGGAACGCTCCGCGAGCATTGAGAGTGCCGGTGCGTCGGCTGGAGCGTGGCAAGGATGTCGGCGAAGTGCGGCGGGCCAAGGATGACGGACGCCTGCCGATGGAAGACCACAACACTCGCGTGATCGTCTTCGGTCGCGATGGCACGCAGGCGCGGGCGGTTGGCGAAGCGATTATCGGCGAAGCCTTCCACAACGTTGCCTTCTACGGCGGCATGTTTGAAGCGCTGCGACCGCGAATCAAATAAGCGTGCCTGGATGGTGAGGGTATCCCACGCCTCAAAAGTGACGTGTGAGCACGCCGAGGGGAAGCTGACTTCTCAGCACGCCGACGACGGCACCGCCAAACATGAGCTTGAAAGGGCCGACCCGTAAGACCATCGCGGCGACGATGGTCCCTATCAGAACAGCGAGCGTCAACGGATCGGGGATGGCGGCCGGCGCAAGTCGGATCAACGACACGGCCAACACACCGATCACCGCCGGTGCCATTCCCTTCATGACCGCTTTGACCCACGTCATCTGTCTCACACGGTCGAGCGTGGGCAGGATCGCGAGCATGATCACGAACGATGGCAGGAATGCGGCGGTCGCTGCCACCGCGGCTCCCGCGACGCCGGCCAGCTTGTACCCGACGTAAGCCGCGATCATCAGCACAGGGCCCGGCGTGAGCTGCCCGAGGGCAAGCCCGTCGATGAACTCACGCGCCGTCAGCCATCCGAATTGACCGACGACTTGATCCTGGATGAACGCAATCATCGTCAACCCGCCGCCGATCGTGAAGGCGCCGACTTTGAGGAAGTAGAGACCGAGATCGAGGAGACTGTTGGGGTCCGGGGTCCACCCTCCGTCGGTCGAACTGGACGCCGATGTCGAGATCCACCACACGGTTGATACGACGGCGATGACGACGAGCCCAGTGACCATGCGCACGCGGCTGGCTGATGTCCCTCGATAGAACCACAGCAGACCGGCGCAGCCGGCGAGCATCAGGATGGCGATGATTCCGAGACGCGTCGTCGCCAATGCCGCCGCGGCCGCGAGCCCGATGATCGCTTCCGGCACGGTGCTTGCGGCGCTCTTGCCGAGGCGATAGAGCGCGATCGCGAATAGACCGATGACGACGGGGCCGAGGCCGTAGAGGGCGCTCCGTGCCAATGGTGTCACGCCGAGCACCGCGTAGCCCACCGTCAACGCGAGCATGATGATGAACGCGGGAAGAACGAAGCAGAGACCGCCAAGCAAGCCAGCCCACCAGCCGCCCCGTGCATAGGCGAGAAAAATTCCGAGCTGCGTCGCCGTCGCGCCAGGCACCATGTTGGCGACCGCCAGGCCTTCGAGGAAGCGCTCTTTCGAGACCCACCGTCGCCGCTCCTGCAACTCGCCCTGCATGATGCCCATGATGGCGGGGCCACCATAGGAGGTGGCTCCGAGCTTCAGCATGGTGAATGCGATGTCTTTCGACTCGTTCTCACTTGTGGCAGCGATCGTGTTCGTGGTCATGGGTAGACTCCTTGGCGAGGGAGTCTAGCCACAAGCGGACTTTCGAGATCCTGACGTTTCTGTCAGGAAGCAGGGAGGACGATCCGAAACAGCGTGCCTCGTCCCTCGTCGCTCTCGAGCTCGATCCGCCCGGCATTGGCTTCAACTGCCCACCGTGCGATGGCCAGGCCCAGTCCAACGCCACCGCTCTCTCGCGACCGCGCGTCGTCCACGCGATAGAAACGCTCGAATATCCGCTCGCGGTGCGCCGCGGCAATGCCCGGCCCCGTGTCCTGGACTTCGATCACAGCATCACCTGCAGGGTCGCGCCTCGTCGCGATGCGGATCACACCTTTGTCTGGCGTGTACTTGATCGCGTTGTACACAAGATTCGTGACGCCCTGTCGCAGGATGCCGGCATCGCACGCCGCAGTCACGGGTTCCGCAGCATCAACGCTCCATGCTTGATCCTTCTCATCAGCCAGGACTCGCAAGTTGTCGGCGATGTTCGCGACGAGTTCGGATAGATTCACGACCGTCCGAGTCATCGGAATTCGTCCGGCCTCGGCCCGCGTGAGGAGCAGGAGATTCTCGACGAGCCGCGTGAGCCGATCGACTTCCTCGAGCATGCTTGCGACGACGTCGCGGTACTCCTGAATGGTGAGTGAGCGGTGGAGAGCGACTTCGCCGATACTTCGGAGGCTGGTCAGCGGCGTGCGCAGCTCATGCGACGCATCGGCGGTGAAACGACGCAGCTGTTCGAAGGCGGCCTCGAGGCGCGACAGGGTCTCGTTGAACACGCCCGCGAGCCGTCCAAATTCGTCCCGCGGATTGTCGGCAGGTAGCCGTGCGCTGAGCGATTCGGCGGTAATGCGACGCGCTGTCTCGGCCATCGCGCCGACCGGTGCCAGGACGCGGCCCGCGAGAATATAACCGCCGGCAACAGCCAAGCCCAGAGCGCATGGAATGCCCAGGGCGAAGACGGTCGTGAGCGTCCAGAGGGTCTGTCGTACCGACGTTTCGTCGCGCGCCACGCTGACGCGATGCGTGGCGTCGGTGATCGTTCTCATCCGGTACGGCTTCGTTGTAGGGGGCGGCCAGCTCGCCGTGCGATAGATCACCGTCGGACCTTCGGCCACCTCGAACAGCGTCAGGCCCATGCGATGATCGAGCTCTCCCAGATCGCCAGTCTCTTCGCGATAGACCTTCTCGATCGTCGCCAGATCCTGTGCGATCTGCTCATCGAGCGCGCGATAAAGACGAACTCGCACGAAGAGCAGAGTGCCCGCGGAGAAGAGACAGACGATGATGGCAAGAACCGCGGCGTGCCAGAGGGTGAGGCGCGCCCGAACAGTCGGCACGGTGAGCTTCATCCACGGCCCCGACGTAGCACGAATCCGGCGCCGCGCACGGTGTGAAGCAGCTTCGTGGGGAATGGGTCATCGATCTTGCGACGTAGCCGCGCGATCGTCACGTCGATCACGTTGTCGAATGGAGTCGCACGCGCCGCGATGCGCCAGACATCGCGCGTGAGCATCTCGCGGGACACGACATGGCCGAGATGCCGAAGCAGATACTCGAGGACCTCGAACTCTTTGACCGTAAGGTCGATCGCTTGCCCCCCGCGCGTTACCGTTCGGGTCATCAGATCCATCTGCAAGTCGTCGAGATGAAGCTTGAGAATCTGATCCGGCCGCCCGCGCCGCAGGAGCGCCCGAATCCGAGCGAGCAGTTCGGGAATGGCAAACGGCTTCACGAGGTAGTCATCGGCGCCGCTATCCAGTCCGCGCACGCGATCGTCGATGGTGTCCTTCGCCGTGAGAATGAGGACGGGCGTCGGCAGCCCACGCTTGCGTAACGTCGTTAATACCTCGATTCCATCCCGCTGCGGGAGCATGAGGTCGAGCACGACGCAGTCGAATGCCTCGTGATTCACGAGGAAGAAGCCTTCTTCGCCCGAGGAGGCAACCCGGACGTCGTAGTGCTCGGCCTCCAACCCTTCACGGAGGGCCTTGGCGACTTTCTTTTCGTCCTCGACCACGAGCACGCGCATCGTACGCTGCACTATATCGGCTCCCGAATCCTCCCGCACCTGACACAAATGTCAGGAAGTCTTCAGTAGCGAGGCCTGACGACCGCCATGATCATCCACGCAAATGACGCTGCTTCACGCGCGGACAGGAGGAGGCACAGCATGAGACAGATCGTTGCGACGGTGATCATCGGTCTCGCCGTACTTGCGACAAGTCCAGTTCTCGCCCAATCGGGGCCTGGCGATGGACACGAGACGCTCACGCGCGCCTTGCGTGGCGCGTGGCTGCCGCTCGAAAGCGGGCTCGCGGCGAGTGCAGGTGTCGGTACACCGCTATCAGCCAAGTACGAGATCGACGACGGCGCGTTTCAGCTCTCGGTGTACACGTGGAAGGCGGACGCGTTCTCGGGAGACGCATTCACGGAGGTCATCGTCGACTACAGCACGGGTAACGTGAGCAAAGTCGATGCAATCACCGACGGCGGAGATCTCGCGGCGGCTCAGAGCCAGAACGCCGCGATGGCACACGCAAAACGCTCGCTCGCGGAGGCCACCGCCGCCGCGGTCAAGGCCAACGCAGGATACCGCGCGGTCAGCGCGATGCCGAGCCTGGATGGCGGCGCGCCGGTGGCCGAGGTGACCTTGGTAAACGGCGACGACTGGAAAGTCGTGACCGAGCGCTTGGATTGAAGCCAGACGGGAGGAGCTTGTCCATGAAGCGAGTACTCGGACTGTTGGCATTGGTGTCGGCCTTGACGTTCGCGGTCGCTGCAGGGGAGACGACGACGATGAAATACGATCTCGGCGTTGAAAATCCGAAGTGGAAGTTCGCCGCGGGCCAGTGGGTACGTCGCTCATCGGGTGGCCGTCAGGTGCTAGCTCAGACGGTCGAAACCCAGCCATGGGCGGTAGCGGTATTGGAAGACAAGAAATTCTCGGACGCCGACATCTCCGTTCGCTTCCGACCCATCTCCGGTAAAGAGGATGCGAGCGGCGGCATCATCTTCCGCGCGAAGGACGGCCAGAACTATCTGCTCGTGCGCGCCAATGCGCTCGAGAACAACTTCAGGCTCTATACGATCGTCAACGGCAAGCGAAGCACCATCGCGTCGGCGAGGGTGAGCGAGCCGAAGCTCGGTGTGTGGCATGCGATTCGTGTAGTCGCCACCGGTCCGAAGATCCAGGCTTACCTCGACGGCGCGATGCTCCTCGATCACCAGGACAAAACGTTTACGGACGGGTGGGTCGGCCTGTGGACGAAGGCCGATTCTGTGACGGAATTTGTCGACCTTGAGATCACGGGAACGGTCGCGAACTAAGCGACGACATATGCCAGGGGCATTGCGAACGTGGTCGCGCCAAGTCTTGAGACTTCAGGGAGACAGCTGATGCGCGCACGCATTCGACGAACCGCGCTGCTGCTTATCGCGCTCGTGGCCGCGATCGGGGTGTCGCTCGCATCGGCCGAGCCCGTGGCCTCTCAAACTTCGAAGACCATTGGCGAAGGGACACTGGAGGAGCCGAACGAGAAGACGGTGGAGGTGAGCACGGAGGATCTCCGTCGCATCCTCGCGGACGGAAGCGCTGTCGTATTCGACAAACGATCAAGGACATGCCGGAGGGCGACACGTTCATTTACGTGCTGACGATCGATCGGAAGTTTCAGATCTTTCTCATGAGTACCGGAAACTTTTCCGAGAGGGCAATCAGTGGGCTGAGGCCAGATGTCGCGCTGGTGGCGCCATTCGGACGGGGACAGACCACGACTTCACGCCGCGGTTGCTGAAGGCGCTGAACTTTCCACGCATTGTCTTGCCAACCCACTGGGACAACTGGGAACGGCCGATGACACAACAGCCGGAGGACGGCCGAGCTCGCTTGGGCAACGACGGCAACCTCGACATCTTCGTCAA
>Ga0075428_100004499_pt1 | contig 15394 bp, 14 predicted proteins | sample RhiMetdeltSRZDD2_FD_75291 | JGI IMG/M metagenome (GOLD analysis project Ga0075428, IMG submission 75291) | Populus rhizosphere microbial communities from Tennessee, USA - Rhizosphere MetaG P. deltoides SRZDD2 | ecosystem: Host-associated > Plants > Roots > Rhizosphere > Soil | place: USA... | reverse complement strand
GAGCCAGGGTGCGCCGGGTGGTTTCGGGGCGGGGGTGGCTCCTGCTCCCGATCCCCAGCCGGTGGTGCAGCCAGTTGTCAACCAGGGCAAGCCTGGTGGTATTGGGACGGGAACCGTTCCAGGCGCGTCGCCTGTTGCTCAACCTCCAGCTGCAGTAGTTACGCCTCAGACGCCGGGCGCGGCTCCCGCTGCGCCCCCTGCCGCTGGTCCTGCGACATCAGGTCCAAGCGTCGTCAGTGGGCCTTCGGGTTCGCCGAGCATCGGCAGCCCCGGCTCGCCGTTGTCGTCACACGCAAGTCCAGGCACGAGTTCTTCGAGCAGTCCGTCGATGCATCCGGCGTCGGCCGGGCTCGGTGAGCAAGGCGCGGGTGGAGCTGGTGGTCCGCAGGGTGCAGACGCCGCCAAGGCCGCCGCGGGCGGTCAGCCCACCGGCACGCCACCGCCCACAACGCCATTGACCCAGCAGCTCGCGAACACTCCGTTGGCTGCCCAGCCTGTGGCTCCCACACCTCCTCCGGCCCCTGCGCCGATCCCCGACGCACCTCCGCCCACACCCCCGAGCGCACCGTCCCCCTCGGCTCCAGCTGGCCACGCCGCGCCACCGCCACCACCTCCTTCAGTTGGCGCCGCCCCGGGCGCCGGCGCCGCGCCTGCGCCCTCGATGCCGCTCGGGCCGCCGCCCACACCTCCGCCAGCGGCGCCTCTTGGACCTCCGGGCGCGTCCGCCCCGGCCGCCACATCTGTGGGCCCCGGCGTCGCACCCGCATCAGCCGCCGGTGCCGCCAGCGCCGTGGGAGCGCCTGCGCCAGTACCGGTTTCGGCCGCACGCGCCGAGCGCGATGCTATCGCCGCAGCAGCGACCGCCGGCGCTCTGCGCCGCCAGTCCACTGGTGGCGGCAACGATCCATTGCAGCTCGCCCGCCGCATCGGTGCCGCACTCAACGCCGAGCCCAACATCGACTTCGGCTTCTTCTGGGTCACCGCGCTCACGCAGGACGGGCAGATCGTGGTCGCCAACAGCTATGGTCTCGGCTACATCCCCGAGGGTGTCAACCTTCCCGACCAGGTCCGCATGGCCAGCGCCGACGAATCGATCCCCGTCGGCGAGCGCGCCAAGTGGGCGACCTATCCGATCCTCGCCGTCCAGGGTTGGGCGCAACACCACAACGTTCGACTGCGCGCCGTGGTTGCCACCGAAGACCAGTTCAAGAACTTCGACCCCGGCACAGCCAAAGTCACCCTCCAATCGGATGACATCCCCGAGAGCGGAAAGATGCAGGGCCGCAACCGCTTAGCGGTCATTGCTCCGGACGCGGCGTCACGCCTGGCCGCCATCAGTCCCACCGGTCTGTTCGAACTGCTGCCGCCCGCGCCGTCCGACACGAATCCGCCCGAAGACGACACTGCCAACCTGTGGTTCGAGGTGATGAAGCCGATGATGAGCACGAACCCGGATCGCGGGGTCGCGCATCTGGAGGCATTCGTCAAGTACGCCGACCATGCCCAGGACCAGGCGTTGTATCGCGCGCACACCGCCGCCGATGCCGCTGCCCAGCGTGCGGCGATCGCCGACTGGGTCTACTGGCAGCACCTGAGCGTGCTGATCTCCGACGCGCTGGCCGGGTCGGCCGCCAAGTAACACCGACCTGAAGCCTTAAGCTCTTGCAAGTGGGCATTTCCAAAGTCGAGCGGTTGATGAACCTCGTCATCGCGCTGCTGTCCACCCGCACGTTCATCACCGCCGAGCGGATCCGCGAAACCGTCTACGGCTACGACGACAGCGCCACCGACGAGGCGTTCTCCCGCATGTTCGAGCGCGACAAGAACGAGCTGCGTGACCTGGGCATCCCGCTCGAAACCGGGAGAGTGTCGCAGTTCGACCCCACCGAGGGCTACCGCATCAACCGCGACGCCTACGCCCTGCCCGCTGTTGAGCTCACCGCCGATGAGGCCACCGCCGTCGCCGTCGCCACCCAACTCTGGGAATCGCCCGAGCTCATCACCGCCACCCAGGGCGCCCTGCTCAAACTGCGCGCCGCCGGCGTCGACGTCGACGCGGCAGACTCCGGCATCGCGATCGCCTCGACCGCCGTGCTCCCCGGCCTGCGCGGCTCCGAGGACGTGTTGGGAATCCTGTTGTCCGCCATCGACTCTGGCCACGCGGTGCGCTTCCCTCACCGGCCCTCCCGCAGCGACCCCTACACCACCCGCACCGTCGAGCCCTGGGGCGTCGTCACCGACCGGGGCCGCTGGTACCTCGTCGGCCACGACCGCGACCGCAACGCCACCCGGACTTTCCGGCTCTCCCGCATCGGCGCCGGCGTCACCCCCATCGGCCCACCTGGAGCGGTCAAAATGCCCGACGGGATCAACTTGCGCGAGATCGTCGACCGCGCGGTCGGAGAGTGGCCCAGCACCGGCCAGGCCCGCGTGTGGGTTGCCGACGGCCGTGCCACCGCGCTGCGCCGCCACGCCACCGTCGTTGGCCCCCTCACGCTAGGTGGCCGGGCGGGCGAGGAGATCATCATCGACATCGGCATGCTCGACCGGCTCGGCCGCGAGATCGCCAGCTACGGTCCGGACGCCGTCGCACTCGAGCCCCAATCACTGCGCGACGACGTGCTGGCTCGCCTCCGCGCCCAAGCCGGCCATAACGACGGGGTGACCGCATGACCGCCGTCTCCACCCGGCTGGTCCGGTTGCTCAACATGGTGCCGTACTTCCAGGCCAACCCGAAGATCACATACGCAGAAGCGGCCACCGACCTCGGCGTCAGCGTCAAGCAGCTGCGCGACGACCTCAACCAGCTGTGGATGTGCGGCCTGCCCGGCTACGGCCCCGGCGACCTCATCGACTTCGAATTCTCCGGCGACACAATCGAAGTCACGTTCAGCGCCGGCATTGACCACCCGCTACGGCTGACGTCGCCCGAAGCCACCGGCGTCCTCGTCGCGTTGCGGACCCTCCTCGACGTGCCCGGCATGGTCGACCCCGAGGCCGCCCGCAGCGCGATCGCCAAGATCGAGTCCGCCGCGGGCACCCTGAGTCACGGCGCCGAAGCCGCCGTCGACGAACCCGCCCCCGCGGAAAGTGAGGCTGCGGCCGCCGTCCGTGCCGCCGTGCGCAATGGCCGCGCGCTGGCGATCGAGTACTACTCCGCGTCCCACGACGTGCTGACCAGTCGCGTCGTCGACCCGATCCGCGTGGTGCTGGTCGCCGACCACAGCTATCTGGAGGCCTGGTGCCGGTCGGCCGAGGGCGTGCGGCTGTTCCGCTTCGACCGCATCGTCGACGCCAAGGTGTTCGACGAGCCGTCGGCGCCGCCGCCGCCCGCCGTACAGGCCGGACCGGACACGTCGCTGTTCGATGCCGACCCGTCGCTGCCGTCCGCCACGTTGCTCATCGACCGGTCCGCGTCGTGGATGTTCGATTACTACCCGCTGCGGGTGATTCGCGAGCTGCCCGACGGTGCCTGCGAAGCATCGATGACCTACGCCTCCGACGAATGGATGGCCCGGTTCGTGCTTGGCTTCGGCTCTGCCGTGCGCGTGCTCGAACCCGAGTCGCTTGCCCAGCGGGTACGCGAGTCGGCCACCGCCGCGCTGGACGCCTACGAGGTCGGCGCGGATACCACCGGCAGGTAGACTCGGTCCAGACGTCTGGAGGTGACCAAATTGGGTGGTCTACAACCCTGGCATTGGCTAATCGTCATTGCGGTATTCGTGCTGCTCTTCGGCGCCAAGAAGCTCCCGGACGCAGCGCGCTCGCTCGGCAAGTCGATGCGAATTTTCAAGTCCGAAATCAAGGAAATGCAGTCCGACTCCAAGCCGGAGACGCCACCTGCTACCCCGATCGCATCGGAACGGGCCGACACCCCACCACCGGCTCCCCAGGCCGAGCAGCCGACTGACCAACGCCCGGCCTGACCCACGCCGACCCCACTGGCCGCACGATGAGGCGGCGTAGATAGCCCGTGCAGACCCCCGGAATCCTGAAGAAACTCGATCCTCGTCGACGTCGGTCGCGGGTCAATCCCGACGGCACCATGTCGCTGGTCGAGCATCTGACCGAACTGCGGACCCGCCTGCTGATCGCCCTGGCCGCCGTCGTGCTGACGACAATCGTCGGGTTCTTCTGGTACACCCACAGCTTCTTCGGATTCCACAGCCTCGGTGAGTGGCTGCGCGGGCCGTACTGTTCGCTGCCGGCATCCGCACGCGCGACCATCGCGCCCGACGGCGAATGCCGCTTGTTGGCCACGGCGCCGTTTGACCAGTTCATGCTTCGGCTCAAGGTGGCGTTGACGGCCGGGATCATCCTGGCCTGCCCGGTGTGGCTGTATCAGTTCTGGGCGTTCGTCACGCCCGGCCTGTACAAGAAAGAACGGCGGTTCGCGAGCGCGTTCGTGGCGGTCGGCGCGGTGCTGTTCGTCACCGGAGCCGTGCTGGCCTACGTTGTGCTGGCGAAAGCGCTGCACTTCCTGCTGACCGTCGGTAGCGACGTACAGGTCACCGCCCTGTCGGGTGATCAATACTTCGGTTTCCTGATCAACCTGCTGCTCGTGTTCGGCATCAGCTTCGAATTCCCGCTGCTGATCATCATGCTCAACCTCGTCGGGGTGCTCACTTACCAGCGGCTGAAGGCCTGGCGGCGCGGACTGATCTTCGGGCTATTTGTGTTCGCCGCGTTTGCGACACCGGGTTCCGACCCATTCTCCATGTTGGCGTTGGCGCTGGCACTGTCGCTGCTGCTCGAGGTTTCCATTCAAATCGCCCGGATTCACGACAAGCGCAAGGCCCGCCGCGCCGCGCTCGACGAGGTACCCGACGAGCAGGCCGCACCGATCGGCAGCGCCGAACCGATCGAACCGCCGACCGCTGTGCCGACACCCGGCCGGCTCGTAGTCGATGACGACGCCACTTAGCGGTCAACTGGCCGGCTTCGCCGAGCAGCTGTCCTTCAAGCTGGACGACTTTCAACAACGCGCCTGCCAAGCAATGGAGAACGGCCACGGCGTGCTGGTGTGCGCACCGACCGGCGCCGGCAAGACCGTCATGGGCGAATTCGCCGTCCACCTCGCGCTGGCGGCGGGCCGAAAGTGCTTCTACACCACCCCGATCAAGGCGCTGAGCAACCAGAAGCACAACGATTTGGTGGCCAGATACGGCCCAGAGCGCATCGGGCTGCTCACCGGCGACCAGTCGATCAACGGCGACGCTGATGTCGTGGTGATGACCACCGAGGTGCTTCGCAACATGCTGTATGCGAATTCGCCTGCGCTGTACGGCCTTTCATATGTCGTCATGGACGAGGTGCACTTTCTGGCCGACCGCATGCGCGGTGCGGTGTGGGAGGAAGTGATCCTTCATCTGCCCGACGACGTGCGGGTGGTGAGCCTGTCGGCGACGGTGAGCAATGCCGAGGAATTCGGCGGCTGGATCCAAACAGTGCGCGGCGACACCACCGTCGTCGTCGACGAACACCGCCCAGTCCCGTTGTGGCAGCACGTGATGGTGGGCAAGCGTCTCTTCGACCTCTTCGACTACCGCGCCTCCAAGACGAAGTCCGGCCGTGAACTGCTCGTCGACCCCGAATTGCTGCGTCACATCGCGAACCGCCGCGAGGCCGACCGACTGGCCGACTGGCAGCCGCGCGGCCGGGGCCGTGGCCGTCCGAGCATCTACCGACCACCGAGCCGGCCCGACGTGATCAGCACCCTGGACCGTGAAGGTCTTTTGCCCGCAATCACTTTCGTGTTCTCACGCGTCGGCTGCGACGCCGCGGTCAAGCAATGCCTGCGCTCGTCGCTGCGACTCACCTCCGACGAGGAACGCGTTCGCATCGCCGAAATCGTCGACCGCCGCACCGCGGATCTCAACGAGGCCGATCTGGTCGTGCTCGACTATCACGAGTGGCGTGAAGGGCTGCTGCGCGGTTTGGCCGCTCACCACGCGGGAATGCTGCCGACCTTCCGTCACACTGTCGAAGAGTTGTTTACTGCAGGACTGGTAAAGGCCGTATTCGCCACGGAGACACTGGCTTTGGGCATCAACATGCCTGCCAGAACAGTGCTGCTGGAAAAGTTGATCAAATTCAACGGTGAGCAGCACATGCCGTTGACGCCGGGGGAGTACACCCAACTGACGGGTCGGGCCGGGCGACGCGGCATCGACGTTGAGGGCCACGCAGTGGTGCTGTGGCATCCCGACGTCGATCCGGCCGAGGTCGCCGGCCTGGCGTCGACCCGCACGTTCCCGTTGCGCAGCTCGTTTGCGCCCACGTACAACATGACCATCAATCTGGTGAACCAGATGGGTCCGACGCAAGCGCACAAGTTGCTGGAAAGCTCCTTCGCGCAATACCAGGCGGACCGCTCAGTCGTCGGGTTGGTGCGGGCCGTCGAGCGCGGCGAACGGATACTCGACGAGATAGCAGGCGAACTCGGCGGACACGACGCGCCGATCCTGGACTACGTGCGGCTGCGCTTGCAGATCTCCGAACGCGAACGGGCCCAATCTCGGGCATCGCGGCTGCAACGACGCAGGGCCGCCAACGATGCGCTGGCCGCGCTGCGCCGCGGCGACATCATCACCATCACGCACGGTCGCCGCGGAGGCTTGGCCGTGGTGCTCGACGCCGACCGCGACAGCGACGACCCGCGACCGCTCGTGTTGACCGAACACCGTTGGGCGGGGCGTATTTCGTCGGCCGACTATTCCGGCACATCGGAGACGCTCGGCACAATGTCGCTGCCTAAACGTGTCGAACACCGCAATCCGCGGATGCGGCGCGATCTCGCGTCGGCGCTGCGATCCGCGGCGGCCGGACTGGATGTCCCGTCGGCCAAGGGCAAGCGCAGCGGGCCGCCGAAGGAGCGCGACGTCGACCCCGAATTGGCCGGGCTGCGTGAACAACTGCGCCGACATGCCGCGCACGACCTGCCGGACCGCGAAGCCGTGGCCCGACTGGCCGAGCGCTATCTGCGGATCGCGCAGGACAACGAACAGATCCGGCAGAAGATCGCCGCGGCGACGAATTCGTTGGCACGCACATTCGATCGAATCGTCGTGCTGCTGACCGAGCGCGGGTTCATCGACAACAAGCACGGGGACCCCAAGGTCACCGACGACGGCCGGCTGCTGGCCCGGATCTACAGCGAGAGCGACCTGTTGGTCGCCGAGTGTCTGCGCAGCGGCACCTGGGAGGGTCTGGAGGCCGCCGAATTGGCGGCGGTGGTGTCGTCGGTGCTCTACGAGTCACGCGGTGACGCACCCGGCGCGCCCGGCGCGCCCGACGTGCCGACTGGCAAGTTGCGTCGTGCCCTGAACCAGACCCGCCGGCTGTGGACCGAGCTTCGTGCCGACGAGCAGCGTCACCGCATCACCCAGAGCCGCGAGCCCGAGGACGGTTTCGTCGCGGCCATCTACCGGTGGGCCACCACCGGCGACCTGACCACCGCACTCGCGGCGTCCGACGCGTCGGGCACCGGGACACCGTTGTCGGCCGGTGATTTCGTGCGGTGGTGCCGTCAGGTTCTCGACCTGCTCGACCAGGTTCGCAACGCTGCGCCCACGCCCGCACTGCGCACCACCGCGAAACGCGCTATCAACGACATTCGACGCGGCGTCGTGGCTGTTGATGCCGGGTAGTGTGTTTGCAGCAGCGCGACCATGAGCAAGGAGAGACATGAGCGGACCGCAGGGATCTGATCCGACGCAGCCGTGGCCCGGTCAGCAACCCGAGCAGGGCAAGGATCAGCCGTCAAGCGACGCCTCGGCCAACCCGCCGTGGCAGCCGCCGACCTCCGGGGCCGAGCAACAACCGACCCAAGCGGCTCCGGCGTGGCAGCAGCCGCCGGCATACGACCCGCAACAGCAGCAGTATCCGCAGTACCAACAGCCGTCGGCACCCGCCTACCAGCCGCCGCAGCAATACCCGCCGACCGAGCAGTTCGGCCAGCAGCCCAGCGAGTACAGCCCTCAGGCGTACCCCGGTCAGTACGGCCAGCCCGGCCAGTACGGGCAACCCGGTCAGTACGGGCAGCCCGGCCAGCAATACGCGCCGCCCGGCCAGCAGTATGGCCAGCAGCCGGGTCAGTACGGCCAGCAGCCGGACCAGTACGGGCAGTACCCGCAGTACACCGCGCCGGGCGCTGAGGAGGGCTCGAAGCGATCGCTGGCTGTCGTCGGCGGCGTGATCGGCCTGCTGGCCGCGATCATCGTGGCCGTGGTGCTGGTGATGGGCTTCTGGAAGCCGGGCTTTTTCGTTACGACGAAGCTCGACGTCAACGCCGCGCAGACGGGTGTGCAGCAGATCCTGACCGACGAGGCCAACGGCTACGGCGCCAAGAACGTCAAGGACGTCAAGTGCAACGGCGGCACGAGCCCCACGGTGAAGAAGGGCGACACCTTCAACTGCGAAGTCAGCATTGACGGGACCAAGCGCCAGGTGACGGTGACGTTCCAGGACGACAACGGCACTTACGAGGTGGGTCGGCCCAAGTAGCCCGGCGCTACCCCGGTAGCGCGTCGAGCGCTTTCTGCAACCGGCCGATGGACGACGTAACGCCGTACTGTTCGGCAAGTTTGACGACCTTGCGGGGGTGCTCGGCCGCCACCGGCAGCGTGTCTGACGGTGTGGAGAAGTTGACGTCGGCATCGGTGGCCACACGCACTACCGGCCCGGCGGCCTCGATGTAGTCGGTGGCCGCGAGCAGTTTGGTCCGATACGCCTTGGACATCTTCGATTTGGGGTCGTGCGCGGCGGCCAGGATGTCCTCGAGTGAGCCGTGCTGTGCGAGCAGCGTCGCGGCCGTCTTCTCCCCAACACCGGGGACACCGGGCAGCCCGTCAGAGGGATCGCCGCGCAGCAAGGCCAATTCCGCGTATGCGGGTCCGGCGCGGTCGACGGGCACGCCATAGGTCTCGGCGACTTCTGCCGGCCCGAACTTCGTCGCCTTCGCCAGCCCACGGCCCAGATAGAGCACCCTGACCTCGACCGGCTCGTCGCACACCAGTTGCAGCAGATCCCGGTCGCCGCTGACGACGATGACCGGGTCCCGGCGCTCTCTGAACGCCAAGGTGCCGAGAACATCGTCGGCCTCACATTCCGGCGCCCCGGCCGTCGGAATGCCGAACGCGTCCAAAATCTCGAGGATCATGTCGACCTGAGGGGTCAGATCGTCGGGCACCTCTTCGATGTCGGGCTGGCCGGCGGGTTCCTCGACCGCGACGCGGTGCGCCTTGTAGGACGGGATGCGGTCTACCCGCCATTGCGGACGCCAGTCGTCGTCGCGGCACACCACCAGCCGCGACGGCTGCTCCCGCGTAATCACCGTCGCGACGGCGTCCAGGAAGCCGCGCACGGCGTTGACGGGCCGCCCGTCCGGTGAGGTGATCGATGAGGGCACACCGAAAAACGAGCGAAACCACATGCTGGCGCCGTCGAGCAGCACTAAGGACATGCGGGCCATCCTGCCAGGGGTGGTGGGTGCGATCCGCGGGTATCCGGTCGGCATGCCACAGGTCCAGGTGTTCGCCGAAGTCCGTCGCAGTGCCGAGTCGATGTGGCGCGAACTCGGGTCGTTTCAGGATATTGCGCAGTGGCATCCGATGGTCAAGGCGGCAGAAGGCGAGGGCGAAGAGCCCGGCGCGACGCGGACTTTGGAGACCCAAGACGGCCGACGATGGGTCGAGCGGTTGACCGAGCGTGACCCCGCGCAACGGTTTTACCGGTACGAGGTCACCTCGACCGAGCTGCCCATCGCCGACTTTCGCGGCGAGTTGCGGATCCGCGAAGGCGGACCACAGAAATGCACCGTGATCTGGACGTCCCAGTTCGCGGTCACCACGGATGAGGAAAAGGCCGTTAGTGACTCGGTGCGTGAGTTTTTCCGCGCCGGAGCTCGCTCGATCGAGAAGCGATTTGCGGTCAAGCCGGTCGCCGCCCTGCGCCGGCGCGTACGGAGAGTGCAACGCCGGCGGTAGTCGTTCGCTCTATGTAGTGCTCTCGGCCGTCTTAGTCTCGTGGGGTGCGCTTGTCGTGGCCGTTAACTGGCCGCTCGGACGAGATGCGTGCTATCGAGGCCGCCATCTTGGCTCCTGACGTCTCCGGAATCGTGGTTCGCGGGCCGGCAGGCGTGGGAAAGAGCCGAATTGCCCGTGAGGCATTGTCGGCCGCGGTGTCGCGAGGATGGGAAGGCCGATGGGCGATCGGCACATCCGCCGCGAGGACGCTTCCACTTGGCGCTTTCACCGCATGGGCGCAGTCCGGTGTCACCGACACCGTTCAACTGGTGCGCGGCGTGATCGAGTCGCTGACGGCCGCACCGCCGGGAACTTCGGTGCTGGTCGGCGTGGACGACGTGCATCTGCTGGATGATCTTTCGGCGTTCGCTGTGCAGCATATCGTGCAGCGCGGCGCAGCGAAGGTGTTGCTCACCGTCCGTGATGGTGAACCGATTCCTGCAGCGGTGCAGGAGATTTGGGCGGGTGGCCAGTTTGATCGGCTCGATCTAAGGCCTCTGTCGTTCGAGCAGACGACCACACTGTTGTCGGCGAGTTTGGGCGGATCGGTGGAACCGGATGCCGCTCAGCGGCTCTGGACGCTGACTGATGGCAATGTTTTGTATCTGCGCAACATCGTCGAGCAGGAGGTCGCCGACGGCCGGCTCGAAATGCAGCCCGGATACTGGCGATGGACCGGTGATCCGATCGTGGCGCCCGGCCTGGTTGAGCTGATCGAATCCCGCATCGGTGACCTTCCCGCACCGGTTGCCGATGTGATCGATGCGCTGGCCGTCGGCGAGCCGCTCGAGCTGGCGGCGCTAACGCGCATCACTGATCCTGCGGCGGTCGAGGAAGCCGACACGCGCGGCCTCATCACGCTTGAGCCCACCGCGGACGGTGTAGAGGTGCGTGTGGCGCATCCGCTTTACGGTGAGGTGCGCAGAAAACGGGCGGCATCCACTCGGTTGCGGCGGCTGCGCGGACTCGTCGCCGCCGAACTCGCCGCATCCGATGACCGCGACGACATACGGCTCGTAGTGCGCCGCGCCACGTTGAGTCTCGACTCCGATCTGAGGCCCGACTCCGAGCTGCTCATTCGGGCCGCACATGGCGCGGTGTGGCTGGCAGACCTGCCGCTAGCGGATCGACTCGCGGGAGCCGCGATCCGCGCCGGAGCGGGACCGGAGGCGAACTTCATTCGTGCGCATGCGCTTTCGTGGCTCAGCCGTGGGCAGGAGGCCGACACTGTGCTCGCTGCGACTGACAGCAGATGGTTGACGGACGCTGATCATGCCAAGTCGGCATTCCTCCGCGCCAGCAACATGCTTTGGGTGCTTGCCGACCCCGCTGGCGCGAAGGAGCTCATCGAGGCGGCGTCGCACACCACACCACTGGCGGCTCGCAGCTACATCGATGCCTTCCTCACGGTGTATTGGTTCGCCATGGACCAGCCGGGTTTGGCGATACAAGCGTCGAAAGACCTTGCGTTCGATGACCTGCCCGCCGTCGTTGACGCCGAGATAGCCTGGGCGCGCGTGGCTATATCGGCTGAGGCTGGACGCACAACGGAAGCGGCGGCCATTGCAGACGCGGGATACGTTGTTGCGACGCGCTCTTTGGACGCACCGCAGATGAGGTTCAACATCGCTGATGCACATGTCAGCGCACTGTTGCTGTCCGGTCAGGTCGGAGATGCCGCCGAGGTGGCACAGGGGATGCGCGATCAAGCGGCGGATCTCCCGGGGACGGCGCGATTGCTCGGCCCCGCGGTGTTGGGTCGGGCGGCACTTGGTGCCGGGCAGCTCGATACCGCATGCTTGTTGCTGGAGCAGGCAGCAGAAGCGTTGTCGGCCGCGGGCTATGCAATCGGCTGGGGATTCCGCTATCACGTCCCGTACTCGACCGCCCTCGCCATACGGGGCTCAACTAGGAAGGCAGCCGCAGTGCTTGCCGCGCTCGACAAGCTGGGACGTCCTTTTCGGTCCCTGGACTATGAGCGGAGCCTGGCTCGCGCCTGGCTGGCCGCTAACCAAGGCGCCGTCAGCGAGGCCATCACCGTCCTGGTGTCAGCGGCCGAAAGAGCCAGAGCCAATGGGCAATTCGCGGCTGAAGTGATCTGCCTGCAAACCGCAACGCAGTTCGGGCACCGTTTGGGCGGGCCCCGGCTGCGCGAACTCGAGGGAATAGCCGAAGGGCCGCGCGTTGGCCTTGCCGTACGGCTTGCCGAGGCTCTGCATGATGGCAACGCCGCCGAATTGACTGCGGTGTCCATGGATTTCGAGGGCATGGGCGACGTTGTCGCGGCCATAGACGCGGCTGCGCACGCGGCCATCGAGCATCGCCGCCGAGGACAGCGGGGATCGGCATTAGTCGGTTCGACACGTGCGGATGGGCTGGCTCTACAGTGCGGCGGCGCCAGCACGCCAGCGCTTCGCCAGGCGAGCGAGCGCTTACCGTTGACCGATCGCGAACGCGAGGTCGCCATGTTGACTGCCGACGGATTATCGAGCCCAGCCATTGCCGAACGACTCACGCTTTCGGTACGCACCGTCGAAAGCCACCTCTACCGGGCCATGTTGAAGACCGGGACCGCCAGCCGCGAAGAACTCGCCAACCTGCTACGTCGCCACACGCCGGACACACCGTAACCAGCGTCGTCCGACATGCACGCCGCATCGGCGATGAGACGAGTACCTGATTACTGAATCGCTGTAACCGCCACCGCGACCTTCGAACGCATCACGCTGGCGAAACGGGATGCGACGCAACGGCAACGGCGGGCCGCTATCACAAGCGCCACTGACGGGCATTGATTGAGCCATGTCGCGGGCGCCAGCAATACCCGCACCGCCAACGCCGCAACCAGGACAACGTGAGTTTCCAGCCGCCTGGTCACGGAGCAGGCGGCTGCTCGAGATCGCGTCTAAGTAATCCGCGAGCCGAACCACGGCGAGATTTCAGTAACGCGCTGCGCAGCTACTCCCGCCCGACGCGATCGACGATTTCTGTCATAAGGACACAAGAAAGGCAAGACCATGAAGCATCTGATCCGCACCTCCCTCACCGCGGCCGCCGTGGCCGCAGCGGCGCTTGGCCTGCCGGCAGCCGCCAACGCCGCTCCGGCCGGCCCGGGGTCTGTGGATGCCACAATCAACGAGCTGCGAGCGCAAGGCTTCGACGTCGTGGTGAATCGCATAGGCACAGCTCCGCAAGAGCAGTGCACTCTGAGCGCGGTTCGCCCCGGCCAGACATTCTCGCGTAGCGATACCGGGTCCGGTCTACCCGGATCCGCCTTCGACATTGTCACCACGGTGACAGGCAAGACGGTCTACGTCGACATCGCTTGCTGACGTCAGACTCGAGGGGCGCCCACAACGGGCGCCCCCCCTTTTTGCCGACCGGCCCGATCTTGAGATAGGAAAGGGCATGGCCTTCGTTGTTGACCGCGTCGACCACGTGGTGCTCAACTGCCGCGACGTCGACATCACCGTGGACTGGTACGTGCGGGTGCTCGGCATGCGGCGTGAAGTCTTCGGCGACAACCGGATCGCGCTGGCGTTCGGTAACCAAAAGATCAACGTGCGTCCGACCGGCACACCGAATTGGGAGACGGGTGCCGTCGACGCTCCCGGCTCGCTGGACCTGTGCTTCATCGCCGACCTCGACCCGGACGACATCGGCGCACACCTGCGGGCCTGCGGCGTGCAGATCACCGCTGGCCCCGTCCCCAAGACCGGCGCGCTCGGCCCGATGATCTCGCACTACTGCCGCGACCCCGACGGCAACCTGATCGAGGTCGCCAGCTATTCCGCCCGCGATTAGCCTCAACGCCATGACCGGCAGCCGATTCAGCACCGATATCTACGCGCAGCGACTCCGAGCGGCCGCGGCTGCGGCAGCCGATGCGGGTCTTGCGGGGCTGGTCATCACGCCGGGTTACGACCTGCGCTACCTCGTCGGCTCGCGGGCGCAGACCTTCGAACGGCTGACCGCGCTGGTGCTGCCCGCCACCGGTGAACCGACGGTCGTGGTGCCGCGGCTCGAACTAGCGTCGCTCAAAGAGTCCGCGGTGACCGAACTCGGTCTGGCCGTGCGTGACTGGGTGGACGGCGACGACCCGTACCGTCTCGTGGCCGACGCTCTGGGCGGTGCGCCCGTTGCGACCGCGGTGACTGATTCCATGCCCGCGCTGCATCTGTTGCCGCTGGCCGACGTGCTGGGTGTGCTCCCGGTTCTCGCCACCGACGTGCTGCGGCGGCTGCGGATGATCAAGGACGCCGCCGAGATCGACGCCCTGCGCAAGGCCGGTGCCGCGATCGACCGCGTGCACGCCCGGGTGCCGGAGTTCCTGGTGCCCGGCAGAACCGAGGCTGACGTCGCCGCCGACATCGCTGAAGCGATCGTCGCAGAAGGACATTCGGAGGTTGCGTTCATCATTGTCGGCTCGGGCCCGCACGGCGCCGATCCGCACCACGAGTGCTCGGACCGCGAATTGCGCGTCGGCGACATCGTTGTCGTCGACATCGGCGGCCCCTACGAACCGGGCTACAACTCCGACTCGACGCGCACCTACAGCATCGGCGAGCCCGATCCCGAGGTCGCCCGCCGCTACGCCGTGTTGCAGCGCGCCCAGCAGGCCGCAGTCGATGCGGTGCGTCCAGGAGTGACGGCCGAACAGGTGGACGCCGTCGCGCGCGACGTGCTCGCAGCCGAAGGCTTGGCCGAGGCGTTCGTGCATCGCACCGGCCACGGCATCGGGCTGTCGGTACACGAAGAGCCCTACATCGTCGCGGGCAACGATCTTCCGCTCGAGGAGGGCATGGCGTTCTCTGTCGAGCCGGGCATCTATTTCCCCGGCCAGTGGGGTGCGCGCATCGAGGACATCGTGATCGTTACCGGCGACGGCGCGTTGGCGGTCAACAACCGGCCGCACGAGCTGGTTGTGGTGCCCTCGGCGGGTTAATCTTCGACGCGGTTCAGCAGGTCGGACGACCCCAGGACCCGCTCCACGCGGACCTCGATCACCACCCGCTTCGGGTTGACCCGCGGCGTGCGGTACCGCTGGGCGTAGCGCAATTCCGCGTCACGCACCGCCTCGGTGTCGGTGTTGACGGAGGACTTGCCCTCCAGCGACAGCCACCGGGCGCCGTCGACCTGGCTGAGCACCGCGACACCACGTTCGTGAGCGTTCACGGCCTTCTGCGAGCCGCCCGTCGTGATGACGCGGGCGATGTGCGTCTTCGGGTCGAAGGTGAAACCGACCGCCACCACATGCGGTGAATTGTCCGTGCGCAGCGTCGTCAACATGGCCAAATGCCGTTCGGTGAGAAACGCCAGCGCGTCGTTGGTGAGCCTGGTGGTTGCCTTCGCCATCAAGGCTCACGGTA
>Ga0075428_100004498_pt1 | contig 15396 bp, 9 predicted proteins | sample RhiMetdeltSRZDD2_FD_75291 | JGI IMG/M metagenome (GOLD analysis project Ga0075428, IMG submission 75291) | Populus rhizosphere microbial communities from Tennessee, USA - Rhizosphere MetaG P. deltoides SRZDD2 | ecosystem: Host-associated > Plants > Roots > Rhizosphere > Soil | place: USA... | reverse complement strand
CGGCTTGTGGACTCTCGGCGCGCGGCTCGGCTGGGCGCGCGACCTCCACTTTCGCCGCCGGGCGCGGCAAGACGACGAGGGCGCGTTTGCCGGGTCGAGTGGCGGCAACGAGCGAAACGTTGGAGGGCGACTCCATCGGCAGCTCGGTCACGTCCTGGAAGCCCGCGGCTGCGAGCCAGGCGGAGATCTCACCGAAGCTGTAGGTCCGTCCGCGTGTCGACAGCAGCATCTCCAAGGCGAAGAGTGCCCCGTTCGCGGGTTCGGTGTGATCGGCACTCATGACGTGATCCTTGATGATCAATGTCCCGCCGGGGTTCAGGACTTCGAAGATGTGGGTGAGGATCTGCCGGTTCGTGGGTTCGGCTTCGGCATGGAGGATGTTGGACAGGAGGGCGACATCGTATGGCCCGCCTTGGATCGAGTCGCGCCGATAGTCGGCCTCCAACATCCGGACACGACCGCTGAGATCGAACTCGCGCAGGATCTTGCGCGTGACCTTCAGCGTCTCGGGCAGATCCACGACGGTGGCTTCGAGCTGTGGGTTGGCGCGGCAGAATAGGCTCGAGTACGTGCCCGCGCCGCCGCCGAGATCGAGAAGGGTGCGGCAACGGACGAGCGAGATGGTGCGCGCCAGCCAGCGCGCGTCGCCGCGCGCGAGCGCCAGCTCGTGCAAGCCGCGGATGAATTCTTCGAGCTCGGCCGGAGTCTGGTAGATCTGCTCGGCTGGCTGGACGGGTCTGCCGGTGCGAATCGCCTCGAGCAACCGGCTCCAACGCTCCCAACCGCGCGCCTCGTGCCGGATCCAGTGCCCCAGGTACTTGGGGCCAGCTCGCGACAAATACGTATGACTCACCGGTGTGGCAAAAAAGCGCTCGGCTTCCTTGCGTAGCAGCCCCATCGACGTGAGGGCGTTCAAAAGAAGCTCGATCGCACCCGGGTGGACTCCCAGGAGTCGCGACAGCTGCGCAGCCGTCTTGCCGTCTTCAGTGAGACTCGTGAACAGGTCGAGCTCGATCGCCACATGCAGTACCCGTGAGGCAGCAAAACCGTTGACGGCTTGACTGACTTTGAGGTACGGCTCCGCGGCGCGGTTCATCCACTCCTCCAAGTGTCTAGCTGCAGCAGTGACGGGGGGTTGGAAGAACGAGAAGTGTAAGGACGGATGCTAGCATCCGAGGGGGCCCTCGGCAAGTCGGCGCCTGAGCCATGGGAGCGCCGGGCCCGAGCGCCGCTGGCAGCCAAATTGCCTTGGGAGGGGAACGGGTGACCCAGGGGACATTTCCTAGGCCGGGCGCAAAAGTCTAACCTATTGGTTTTATTTCGCTTGCGTTTTTCTTGCCCGAGCGGTGGAGCGGGAGTGGGGTCGCCTGGGCTTGCAGATTCGCATTCGGGGGAGGCCAAGCGCATGCGGGCGGAACGGGCAGTGAGGTTCGGGGGGCTGGCTCTGGTTCTCCTTTTCCCGCTCCTGAGCGTCCTGCAGTTGCGTGATGCCGACAAGCCGTGGCGAGATGCAGCAAGGCGAGCCCGCGGATCCGTCCTGGGATTCATCCCGAGTGAGCCGGGCGAGGCGACTTGGTCCAGCTGCGGTGTGGTGCTTCAGGTCGAGCCGGCCCGCGTGGTCGTTCCCGGCCGGGTGACGGGGTCGCTCGTCAGCCTGCATGGCACGTCGCGTCTCGATTGGGAACCGCTCTACACCGACGTCCACGGCGAGTTCACAGTGCTCGGGGCGACGCACGGCACGGCCGGGAAGACGGCCTCGATCCTCGACCCCGCCGATGTCCTCACGCCCGCCAAGCTTGCGCTCGATCCGCGAGGTGTGCTGACCGAAGACATCGAAGCGGCGTTGGTCGCACCCAGAGAGCTGGCCGAGCAGCCGCTGTGGGTCGGTGTGCTTTCGATCGGATCCAGTAAGTCCGGCAGGCTCGGTTACTTCTCCAGCTTTCTCACCCCGCTCACCGGCGAAAACCCACTCATCGCCGACGCGGCCATCGCTGCAGCGACCGAACCGCAGATCGATCCCAAACTGCGCGGCGCACCCTTCGTGGATGCGAATGGCAACACCGTCGCCATGCTTCTCGACCGCGACGAGCGGGGCGTACATGCCCTGCCGCTCGAGATCGTGGTGCAAGCCCTCGCCATCTTGCATTTGCAGGCCGCGCGGTAGACGGCTCACCGTTTCACTCCGAGCCCCGCTAGAATGCGGCCATGCCGCCTTCCTCGAAACGTCGTTTTCTCGTCGCACCGTTTTTTCCCACCTTGCAGGCCGAGGTGATTTCGAGCCTGGGGAACGCGCGCGCGCGTGATCCGCTGTCGCCTCTCCCGGTGGTGGTTCCGCATCCTCGGCTCGGGACGCACTTGCTGGCGACCGCGGTGCGGGCTGGCGGCGCCCCGATGCCGCTCGAGGCATTCACCTGGAGCGAGCTCGCATCCGCTCTCACGGCCAGCTCGCGCTGGGATGGAAGTCGCGACCTGCTGCCGGGAACGGGTGCCGCATTGGTGGCAAGGAGGGCCATCGGGACCGAGCGCCGGCCCGCGGGCTATTTCTCGACCGCGCTCGAGCAGCGAGGTTTTCGCGCCGCAATGCTGCGCAGCTTCGAGGATCTCGGCGCTGCGGGCCTGGTTGGCGCGCAGGCGCTGCAGTCGTTCGTGGTGCGGAATGCTCCGGCGGTCAGTCCGCGCGTCCGTCACGTATTCGAGCTCGCGATCTGCTACCGGCGTGCGTTCGAAGCCGATCTCGACGACGAAGCCGGGCTCTTCGCGCGTGCCGCGAGCGCGATCCACGGCACAGCAGCTGCGGTTCTCGGCCGCCGGCAGCTCTGGATCTATGGATTCGAGGAGCTGAGCGGCGCCGAAATGCGCCTGTTGGCCTCTCTGGCGCAAGATCCCGCGCTCGACCTGGAGATTTTTTGCCCGGCGGGAGTGGAGGCTGCGCTCGGACAAAGGTTCCGAAGAATTGGGTTCGAAGCGATCGAGCCAGCCGCATCGGAGAAGCGGTCGCACGTCGCGGTGGAGGCGCTTTCGGCCCCCGGAGAGGAGATCGAGGCCCGCGAGATCGCGCGGCGCCTGTTGCAGGCGGCGAGAGCCGGCATTCCCTTCGCGCGCATGGCGGTGATGACGCGAGCACCCACAGCACTGCCGATTCTCTTCGAGACCCTCGAAGCCGCCGAAGTGCCCTGTACGGCGCCGACGTTGTTCACGCTCGCATCGCGCCGCGTTGCCCGCGCGTTGTTGCAGCTGCTGGAGCTGGCGGATGTCGGTCTCGTCCCGGGTCCGGTGCTGGACTTTCTCCTCTTGGTGCCAGCGCGCTGGGACGCATGGTGCGGCATCGCGAGCGATCCGGTGACCTCCGCTTGGGAACGCTCGGCGCGCCACGCACGGCTCGGCCGCGGCATCGAGGATTGGCAGGCGAAGCTGGCCCGCGCCGCATTGGCACATCGAACGCGCGCGCAGGGGGCCGACGAGGCTGCGGCGCGTCCGTCGCTCGCAGCGGCGGCCGTGTGCGAGGAGCTGGCGCGTGTGGCGCAGGTGCTGGCCGACGAGCTGCCGCGCCTGCCATCTCGGGCCACATGGGCGGAGTTCACGACGACGACCATGGGTTGGCTCCAACGCGCCTGCATCGAGGACGACGACACACGCGCGGTCATCGCTGTCCTCTTGCGGCTGCAGATCCTCGACCAGCTGCCCGGGCCGCGTCCGACCCGCGCCGAGTTCCGCGACGCCTTGCGTCATGCACTGACCGAAACGCGGGTGCCAGGAGCGGGATCCCGTGCGGGTGGTGTCACGCTCGGCTGTGCCGAGGAGCTGGCAGGTTGCGATTTCGACGTTGTTTGTCTCGCGGGATTGCAGGAGGGCTCGTGGCCGGGAGTCGTGGCGGAAGATCCGGTGCTGCCAGACCGCGAGCGCGCGGCAATCAACGCCCTGATCGGTGAGGCGAATGCCTTGCCGCTGCGATCCGATCTGGTCGAACGCGAACGACGACTGTTTCGGCACGTGGTGCAAGCGGCGCAGCAACGGCTCGTGCTCAGCTACGCCCGGCTCGATCCCGCCACGGGTGCGGCGCGGTTGCCGTCGTCGCTGCTGCTCGAATTCGCCGAAGCCGAGGAAGGGCGTCGCTTGGATTACGAAGCCTTCGCGCGGCTCGCGTGGTGCGAGCGCGTGCCGCTGCGGCGGCGCGAGCCGCCGGTCGGGGGCCCGGTGTTGTCGCTGCAGGAGCTCGACGATCTCGCGGTCGCCTCCTTGCCGCAGAACGCGGCGCGTCGATACGTGCGCCAGCTCGGACCGACGCCGGGGCGTGGGCTCGTGCTCGAGGCCTTGCGCAATGGTCGCGCCCGCTTCACTGCCTTCGATGGCATGCTCGCCGACGCGGAAACTCGCGCCGGGCTGGCACGTGCGCTCGCATCGCGACCGTTCTCGGCGTCGCAGCTCGCTTCCTATGCGACCTGCCCCTTCCGCTTCTTCATGCGTCACGAGCTGCGCGTCGCTCCGCTCGATCGTGACGAGCGCCGTGAACCTTCGGCGCTCGAAGTCGGGCTCCTGGTGCATCACATCCTCGAAACGTTCTACCGCTCCCTCGCACGCGACCAGATCGAATTCGAAACCAGCGAATTCGAGTCCCTGCGCCAGCGATTGGCGCAAGCCACGAGCGAGCGCTTCGCCGCGCTCGAAAGCGCTGGCCAGCAAGGCGCACGCTTGCTGTGGGAAATTCGCAAACAACAGTTGAGTGACGACCTCGTGCGCTTCCTGCGCCAGGAGCGACAGCGGGCCGCGAGCGAGCCCGGTTGGCGCGCCTGGCGTTTCGAGTCGCGATTTGGACCCGATGCGGGTTTCCCCAGCGTCGCCTACCGCGATGGGTACTTGCGCTTTCGCGGCAGCATCGATCGCATCGACGTGCACCCGAAGCACTCGGGCCTCAGGGTCGTCGATTACAAGAGCGGGCGCGTGATGGCAGGGAAACGCTCGCCTCAGGCCGTGCAGCTCGTGCTGTACCTGCTGGCCGCGAGCCGCGGCGACGATTCGTGCCTGGAGCAGAGCGAGGGCCGCTTCGTCCATGTCACACGCCGCGGCGGCTTCGAGGTCCAGCGTCTGCCGGGTTCACGACTCTCGGCGCGACGCCAGGATTTCGTCACCTTGGCCGTCGATATCGCCCGCGGCATCGAGAACGGCGAGTTCTTCCCGCAGCCGGGCGACAGCGGCCAGCATTGCACGTTCTGCGATTACCGGCCGGTGTGTGATGCACGCATCGTGCGCCAAGCGCAGCGCAAGAACATGGCGGGTCAAAGCGCGCGCTGGTTGGCGTTGCCCGATTTCGGCGCCGAGCTCGAGTCGCTGCGGCGCCGGGCGCCGAAGGAGGGCGACGATGGCTGACCTGTTCGCCGAGGATCGGCCGCCCGATCCGGCGTGGTTGCCCGCCGACCACGAGGTGCGGCGGCGCATCGTCGAATGCCATGACCGGCCGTTGGTCGTGGAGGCGGGCGCCGGCACGGGCAAGACCACTCTGCTGGTGGAGCGTGTGCTGCATGCACTCGAGCATGGCCTCGCCGAGATGCCGGGCGTGGTGGCGATCAGTTTCACCGAGAAGGCCGCGGCCGAGCTGCGCCTGCGCCTGCGCCAGGCCTTGGAGGCACGGCTGTCCCGCAGTGCCGGCGACGCCGTCGCCGAGTCACGCCTGCGGCGAGCGGTCGTCGAACTGCACCGGGCGCAGATCTCCACCATCCATGCGCTGGCCGCGGGAATGTTGCGCGAGCGCCCGGCGGAGGCGCGACTCGAGCCGCAGTTTCGTGTCCTCGACGAATTGGAAGCGCTGCAGTTGCAACGTGAATTCTGGCGGCGTTGGGTGGACGAGGAACTCGAGGATGAGCACGGCGGCACGCTCCTGCGCGCGGCGTTGCAGGCAGGCGTGCGCCTCGATCCGGATCTGGCCAACGTCGTGCGCGCGCTCTACGACAACCGCGATCTGGCCGAGGTAGTGCGACTGCCGCAATCCGGCGGCGAGTTGGAAGTGCGCATGCGCGCGCTGCACCAAGAGGTGCAAGCTTGTCTGCAACACGCGCGGGACAACTGCCTCGATCGCACCGACAATGGCTTCGTGCACATCGAATCGCTGGTGCAACATCTCGATGCGCTCGAGGATCTGGCGCCGGCGGGGTGGGCGGCGGTGTTCTTGCAGGGCCTCAAGATCGATGTGCAAGCTGGGCGGCGAGAGCTGTGGAAGCCTGGCAGCATGGAGGCCAGCAAGTCCCAGCGACTCGCGGCGCGCACACACTTGCAATCGCTGCATGCCGACCTCGTCGCCGGGGTGTTGCGGTGCTCGCTGCAGTGGTGCCGGCGCTTCCTCGACGCCTTCGCCGACGAAAAGCGCCGGCTTGGCGTCGTCGATTTCCAGGACCTGCTGCTGCATGCGCGCAATTTGGTGCGCGACGATTTCGGCGTGCGGCGTGATCTCGGCCGGCGCATGCAGATGCTGTGCGTCGACGAATTCCAGGACACCGATCCGTTGCAGGCAGAGCTCGTGCTGTACCTCGGCGAGCGCGAGGGGCCGGCGGCGTCGCAGTGGCAGGACGTGCGCGTCGGCAGCCAGCTCTTCTTGGTCGGCGATCCCAAGCAATCGATCTATCGCTTCCGTCGCGCCGATCCAGACGTGTACATGCGCTGTTGCCAATTGGTGATCGATTCCGGCGGTGAAGTCCTCGACATCGTGCAGAACTTCCGCAGCCGCCCTGTCATCCTTCACTGGGTGAACGGCGTCTTCGACCGCCTCTTCGATGCGGGATCGGAGCCCTCCCAGCAACCACGACATGTGCCACTGGTGCCGATGCCGGACACGGGGAGTGGCCCGACGGTGTGGATCGCGCGACCCCGCGCAGGCGCACCCGCGCCGGACAACGCCGATGCCGGCCGCCGAGCCGAGGCGCAAGCGCTGGTGGCGCTCGTTGCCCGCGCCCTCGACGAAGGCTGGATGGTGCGCGGGGACGATGGCCCGCGCCGCCTGCAACCAGGCGATGTGGCGTTGCTTTTCGCGCGCACTTCCGGGATCGAACATTACGAGGATGCGTTGCGCACGGCGCGGCTGCCGTTTCGGCAGGAAGGCGGCAAGCTGTTCTTCCAACGCCAGGAAATCCGCGACGTGCTGCATGCGTTGGCGGCGATCGACGACCCTGGGGACGAGCTCGCCGTGGTCGCAGCGCTGCGCTCGCCGCTCTTCGGCATGAGCGACGCAGAGCTGTGGCAGCACCGCCAGCAACACACCGGCTTCGACTACCTGGGGGATGCCTCGGGATCGCCGTTGCAACCCGCTTTCCACATCCTGGCGCTGCTACACGCCGAGCGTCATCGCCGCGGCGTCGGCGGCACGGCGGCGCAGTTGTTGGTCCAGACCGCGGCGACGGCGGTGTACGCGGCGCAGGCGCATGGAGATCGCGCGCTGGGGAATTTCGCCACGCTGTTGCGCCGGGGGCGCGCGTTCGAGAACAGCCGCCCGGCCGGGCTGCGCGACTTCGTGCTCGCACTGCGCGATCTCGACGACGAATCACCGCGCCTATCCGAATGGACGCCGGAAGAAGAGAACCCCGAGCAAGTCCGCATGCTCACCGTGCACATGGCCAAGGGCCTCGAGTTCCCGTGTGTCGTGCTGGCGAATCTGACTGCCAGAGGCAATCCCCAGCACGAATCCATCGTTTACGATCGCAACGAGCAAACGGCCGAAATCCGCTTGCATGCCACCGATCTCGGCGCTTCTTTGGCCAGCCCCGAGTTCGAGGCGCTGGCGACACGCGAACGCGAGCGCGAACGCGCCGAAGAAAAGCGCCTGCTCTACGTGGCCGCGACGCGGGCGCGCGACTATTTGATCGTCGGGGACTTCGAGGGCAAACGCGCCGAGGGATTGCTGAAGGTGTTGCGCCAGGTGCCGGGCGCCCTCGGCGCGGGGGCTCTGGGTTCCTTGCCCTCCCCGGCCGCTGGCGACCGCGCGACGCCGAAGTCGGCGGCCTGGTGCACCGTCGATGCCACCGCACTCGTGCCGGCGCGTCCACGAACCACGCCTGCCGCACCCGCGGCGAAGATCGTCGACTGGCACACGGCCCGGCGTGCGTGGCCCGCCGCGCACGCCGCCATCGTGCAGCGCGGCCAGGTCGAGGCCCCATGGATCGATGTCGACGCGATCTTGTGCGCCCCCGGCTCGCCAGAGGCCGAGGTGGAAGCCCTGCTGCACGAAGGAATCCGGGCGCGGCCGGCCGTGGCGTCGGAATCCGCTCTCCTGGCGCGTCTGCGCGAGAGTGCGTTCCATCAGGGGAGCCTCGCTCGCGTCGAGGCGGCGCACGAATTGGTGCTGCAGGCGTTCGGCTCTGCGGTGTGGGCGCGCGCGCGCAGCGCGCCGGCGATGTGGAGCGGCGTGCGCTTGACGGCACTTTTCGCCTTCACCACGCTCACGGCACTGCTCGACCTGGTGTTCGAAGAGGAGGATGGCTGCGTGCTGGTGGATTGCACCGCTGCCGCATCCGACGTGCTCCAAACGCAGGCCCGGGCGCAGGCGCTGACCTTACGTGCGCTTCTCCTGCGTCGCAGCGGTCGGCGCGTCCGCGAGGCGGGAACCCTCTTCATCAGGTCGGGAATCTATGAAAGCTTGGGAGAACTCACGGAGCGTCTGGACGCGCTCGAGCACGAACTCGAGGCTGGAACCGCGCTGGCGAGCTTCCTTCCAGCGGCCGAGCAGAAATCCGTCACACCGCCGCCGATTTGAGCACGGGGTGCAGACATCAGCGGTCGGCATTTTCTCGTTCGAAGCTGGCAAAGGAACGGGCGGGAGAGCGCCTCTTCCCTCGGTCGCATCCTTCGTCACCCGAGCCCAACCCCGCACCACACGCTGACGCAGATTGCCGAGGGTCCTTGCGTCTCCCGCCCTGTTTCCAGAAGCGATTCGAAGCAGGCAAAACGCAAGATCGGGACCAGAGTCCGCGCAGGGGAGTGGGCGTCCGGTCTCACCGGCGAACTTTCGCCAGCGCGACCGGACGCCCCGGATGTGCACACTGCGATCAGTGCGCTTGTTGAATCTGGCGCAGCTCCTCGCGATTGAGCACCACGAGCTCGACGCGGCGATTGCGCCGGCGACCTTCGTCGTCGCCGTTGGAAGCCACGGGCATCCCCTCGCCATAGCCGATCACGCGCAGCTGCGAGCTGCTGATCTGCGGGAAGCGCCAGAGGAAATAATCGGTGACGGCCTGCGCGCGGCGCTCCGACAAGGAGCGGTTGGCAGCGTCGCTGCCGCGCGAGTCCGTGTGCCCGGCGACCTCGATCCGCAGCTGCGGCCAGCGCGACAACACTTCACCCGTCGCGTCGAGGGCGGCGTGGCTCGACGGGTCGAGCTGCGCGCTGCCGGTCAGGAAGTTGACGCCTTGGAGGCGCAGCTTGCCGGTATCGAGCAGCTCGTGCTCGATCTCGGAGATCTTGCAGCCCACGGCGTCGATGCGCGTGCCCTTCGGTGTATCGGGGCAGTTGTCGATCCCGTCGAGGACTCCGTCGCCATCGGCGTCGGTGGGACAGCCGCGTGCATCCACCGCCGCACCCGTGACCGTCGCGGCACAGACATCGATGCCGTCGACCACGCCGTCGTGATCGGAATCCGAGGGGCAGCCAGTCTTGTCGACGACCGCACCGCTCGGGGTGTTGTTGCAGACGTCGATGCCGTCCCAGACGCCGTCGGTATCGCCGTCGGTGGGGCAGCCGCGCGCGTCGACCGTGGCGCCCGTGGGGGTCGCCGCACACACATCATGATTGTCGCGCACGCCGTCGATGTCTTCGTCACCGTGCTGACGCGCGAACGGCAGAACGAGACGCGCACCGATGGCCGTGTTCTGCAGCACATCGTTGCCACCATCGCTGTTGTTGGCCAGCATGACTTGCCAGGCCTCGAGCCGAACTCCGAGCCCGCTCGAGCCGACGATCTTGAGTCCGCCGCCGACTTGCGCGAAGGGATCCTGGATGGCTCCCGCCGCATCGGTGGTGATGTCTTCGGCATAGCCACCGCCGAAGGTGAGGAACGGCCGCACATAACGATGCTGCGTGAGGTCGATGGCGAAGCCAGCGCTCCCCATGGCGAGGTCACGCTGAATCGGATCGCTCGTCGAGGGCAGCTCGAACCGCGACCAACCGCCTTGCGCTTCGAAGGCGATGCGCGGCGAGAGTGCGATACCGAGACGTGCGCCGACGAGCGGGGACACGCGATCGGTGAAGCCGAGCTGCTCGTCGGCGACGAACGCACCGGCGTAAGGGCTGAATTCGAAGTTCACCTTCTCGACCCGGGCCACGGTGCTCGAGTTTCCGAGCAGCACGCCGCCGCAAGCGCCGAGAAGGATCCATGCGCTCTTCTTCATCGGGTTTCTCCATCCGGGCTTGCGCGCCGGCACTCTGGCCGCAGCCGCGACCACGTGGGCGCAGTTCCCTCTTGTCATGCACTGGCCGCCGTGTCCGGACGGCGACCCGGTCGTGGAGTGGCAAGAGCCGTTCCTCGCCGACCGCGCGGGCGAGAGTTGGAAGGCCGGAACGTGCGGAGTCAGTGTCGCGTCGCGACGAAGACGAGGTCGGTGGACGTCTGGAGATGGTACGGCCCGCCACGCAGGTCGCCGTACCACTCCACGCGATCGAAGCCAGCTTGGCGCAGCGCGGGTTCCAGATCGTGCCGCTGCCAGGCGCGCAACGTCGTCGAGTGGCTGTTCACGACCTCGACCGGGACCTCGGCCTCGGGATGCAAACGGAGAACGGTGGGGAAGAACTGCACGCGACCATTCCCCATAGGGCGCAACAGCCGGAGGAACACGATCTCGCCGTCCCCATCCGCACGGAACTGGAGGGGAAGGTGCCGAACGCCGCTAGTGAGGATGCGCTCGTAGTTGAGAATCTGTGCCGTCCAGGAGCCACCGGCGTACAGGGCTGCGTGCACGCCGTGACAAGTCCTTTCGAGATCCTGCGTTTCCATGACGTGGACGAGGGTGTTGCCGAGGCAGATGCTGCCGCCGAAGCGCCGGTCGAGCGCGGGACCGAGGTTGGATAGATCTGCTTGCACGAAACGGACGCTGAGGTTCGCGGCTTTCTCGCGGGCCTGTTCGAGCTGCGCCGCGGAGCGGTCCACACCGACCACTTGAAATCCGGCGCGGGCGAAGTGGATCGTGTGCTCCCCGGTGCCGCAGCCGAGGTCTAAGAGGCTAGCCTCCGGACTTCGGCGCAGGACATCCAGCAGGAATGGGGACTCACGCGCGAGGCGATCCTCCCAGTCGAACAGCCGCCGGTAGGGCAGGCCGGCGTACGGGTCCGGGCTCGCACCGGGTGTGGTTTCCGGCACCTGAACGCCTCCACGGGGCCGCGAGGCCGCTGCCCGGGTCCTGGGGCATGCAACGAACCACCGAGCGGCGCTCGCGCGCGCCGCGGACCGATGTTATATTTCAGCCGCCAAATGGCAAGCAAGGAGAGTGCATGCGACTGAATCGACGACTCCTGGGGACCTTGATGGGGCTTATGGGCCTGGGCCTGACCGGGTGCGAAGAGACGACGGGATTCGCCCGCGTGGAACGCCAGACCGAGGTCGTCGCCCACTTCCAACGCCAGACGATCGAAGGCAAAGCGCGGGTGGAACATGTGAGCACGGTCCCCAGCGGCAAGGATCATCCCGAGTTCCTGGTGAACTGGAGCAACCTGAATTCGGAAGTGAAGGTCGAGCTGTACGTGTTCCTTCGCTCGGCCTACATCGACTCGTTGCCGCCGATGCAGCTGGCGCAGGATCTCACCAACCAGCAGAAACAGAATCCGGACGGACCGCTGCTGATTCTCTGGCCACAGCTGCCGCTCGAAGGCCCGCAGTTCGGGGATCGCCTGCCGACCCAGCTGCATCTGCACCCGAGCGTGGCAGAATGGGTGCTCGTCTTCTACAATCCTCTGGATCGGAATGTCGCCAACCGCGCACTGATCTCCGGCAGCATCGCACTGTCGTACTTCAGCCTGCCGTAAGACTCGCCCCCCGCGGTCACGCCGCGTTCCATCCGGCTCGAGGCCGCGCGTGGGCGTGATCCTTGCAGCCTTCCAGGCCGTGTGGGAGGAGGACAACGATGTCAGGCAGCTTTGCGCGCGGAGCGTTCGCCGGGGAACTGTCGCAAGATCTTCTGTTTCCATATCCGAGCATGGCTCCGGACGAAGCCGAAGTCGTGCAGATGTTGCGCGATTCCATCCGCAAGTACGCAACCGACCACATCGACGACGTGGAGATCGACGCCACCGGTCGCATTCCGCCGCAGATCCTGCATGCGCTCGCCGGCATGGGGGTGATGGGGATCATCATCCCGGAGGAGTACGGCGGCAGCGGCATGAGCGTCACCGCCTACTGCAAGATCCTCGAAGAGATCTCCCGACATTCCGCCGCCGTGGCCGTCACGGTTGGCGCACATCAATCCATCGGCATGAAGGCGATCATTCTATTCGGCAGCGACGGACAGAAGCGCCGTTTTTTGCCGCCGCTCGCTGCGGGGGAGAAATACGCCGCCTTCGCGCTCACCGAGCCGGGGGCGGGCAGCGATGCTGGCAGCATCCAGACCACCGCCGTTCCCGACGGTGACGGCTGGATTCTGAACGGAACGAAGCAGTGGATCACCAACGCCGGCTTCGCCGATGTCTTCACCGTCTTCGCCAAGGTGGAGGTGCCCGGCGCCAAGAACGAAAACCAGAAGGTCACCTGCTTCGTGATCACGCGCGACATGGCGGGCACGAGCATCGGACCGCCGGAGAAGAAGATCGGCATCCGCGGCTCCGAGACCAACGAAGTGCACCTCGAGCAGGTGCGCGTGCCGGCGGAAAACCTCCTGGGCGATGTCGGCGGCGGCTTCAAGATCGCCATGGGGGTGCTCAACGAGGGTCGCTTGGGGCTGGCGGCCGGTTGTGTCGGCGCGTCACGCCGTTTGATCGAGCTGGGCTGCGAGTTCGCCCGCGCACGCCGGCAGTTCGGGCGCTCGATCGCCGAGTTCGAGCTCATCAAGGGCAAGATCGCCGAAATGAGCACGCGCACCTGGGCGGTGGAATCGGCCACCTATCTGACCGCCGGCCTCGCCGATCGCGGCGTCAAGGACTTCAGCCTCGAGGCCGCCATCTGCAAGATCATGGGCAGCGAAGCCTTGTGGTTCGTCGCCAACGAATCGATGCAGATCCACGGCGGCAATGGCTTCATGGAAGAGTATCCGTTCGGACGCATGCTACGGGATTCGCGCATCAACCTCATCTTCGAGGGAACGAACGAGATCCTGCGCATCTTCATCGCCGGCATGGGTGTGCGTGGACCGGGCGAGGAGCTGCAGATGGTGGCACGGGCGCTGCGGCATCCGGCGCGCGACTTCGGCGTGTTGTCGCGCTACTTCGGCCGCAAGATCGAGCACACTTTCCTGCGCGAGCGGCTGCGGGACATTCACCCCGAGCTCGCCGACTGCGCCCAGAGGATCGAGCGCGCGGTGCACCTGTTGCCGGGCCGGGTCGAAACACTGCTGCGCCGGCACGGCCGCAGCTTCGTCATGCGCCAGTACCTGATGCAACGCATCGCCGATGTCGTCATCGATACCTATGGCATGGTCGCCGTGGTGTCGCGTGCCGACGCGTTGCTCAAAGGCGGCGCGTCATGCGCGCAAGAGCTGGCGATGACACGCTATTGGTGCAACAAGGCCACCCGGCGCGTGCGGCGCAACCTCCGCGGCCTGGTGGTGAACGGCGACGCACTCACGACCGAGGTGGCCGACCGCATCCTCACCGAGACACCTTGGTTCCAGCGCGCTGAAGCCAAGGGTTGAACCGCAGGCGCAGCGCCCCGCGATAGAGTCCTTGGATCACGACGGCGGCTAGGCCACCCACCGCGTACCCGACCAGCACGTCGAACGGGTAGTGCACTCCGACGTAGACCCGCGAGTAACCGACCAACAGGGCGAGCCCGGCGAGAATGGGTGCCGCCCGCGGATAGAACCACGACAAGTGCAGGGTGGCGGCGCCGAAGTTCGCCGCGTGCGAGCTCGGCATCGAGAACGACGAGCTGCAGCCGACGAGCAGATGAACGTCGGCCAGGGCGTTGCATGGGCGCACGCGGTCGAAGAAGTTCTTGAGGAGATTGCTGCTCATCTGGTCGCTCGCGGCGATGAGCGGGATCACGAGCAGCGCGGCCCAGCGCCCGCGCGTGCCGCCGAAGAGCAGGAGCGCAGTCCACGCCACGAGGATGGGAACATGCCAGTTGCCGAGCTCGGTGAGGAAAGGCATGAGCCGATCGAGCAGTGACCACTGGTGTCCTTCATTGACCCAGCGAAAGATCGTGACGTCGATCTCGGACAAGCGAAGCAGCACTGCGTGCACGTCGAATCACCCTGAACGACAAAGGTACCCCGGTGAACCGAGGTACCTTTTTTCCAGGATCCGGAGCGAATTCACGCTCCATCACGGTCCTTGGACTCGAGGACGAACTGCGAAGTTCGCTGGTTTCTCGAATATTTTCTGCTCGGACGCAGGGTTCGTCTCCCCTGCACTTGGAACGTTAACGCGAGTTCGTGATCAGCGTCAAGCCCGAAGTCGCGGACGTGAATCTTTTCGTACAGATCAGCGCTTGCGCGCTGGCAACGCGGCGGTGTGCCGAGGCGCTATGATACTCGTGGCCGGCATCCTTGCCGTGCTCATCCGTGCCAGTCGCGGGCGGTCGCGAGGCATGGCTCAGAAGGGACACGAATCGTCCGAGGCACAGCGATGTCCGAAACGAAGCTACGGATCAACGAGATCTTCTACTCGATCCAGGGCGAATCGACACAGGCGGGACGCGCCTGCATCTTCGTGCGTCTCACCGGCTGCCCGCTGCGCTGCAAATACTGCGACACCGAGTATGCCTTCCACGAGGGCGAGTGGATGACCCTGACGCAGATTCTGCGGCGAGTCGCCGAGTCGCCGGTGCGACTGGTCGAAGTGACGGGCGGCGAGCCGTTGGCTCAACCCGGCGCGGTCGAGCTCATGCAGCGGCTCCTGGATGCGGGGTACGAGGTGATGTTGGAAACGAGCGGCGCGCTCAGCATCGCCGCGGTGCCGGCGGGCGTGCGCAAGATCGTGGATCTCAAGACACCCGACTCCGGCGAGATGGAGCGCAACGACTGGACCAACCTGGCGTGGCTCACGCCCGACGACGAGGTGAAGTTCGTGATCCAATCGCGCCGCGATTACGAGTGGGCGCGCGACACGCTGCGCGAACATCGACTGCACGAGCGCGTGCAAGTCTTGTTCTCCCCGGCGTGGGAGAGCCCCGTCCGCACCGACCTGGCGCGCTGGCTGTTGGAGGATGCGATTCCGGCGCGCTATCAGTTGCAGCTGCACAAGCTCATCTGGCCCGGTGTCGAACGCGGGGTATGAACG
>Ga0075428_100004496_pt1 | contig 15397 bp, 12 predicted proteins | sample RhiMetdeltSRZDD2_FD_75291 | JGI IMG/M metagenome (GOLD analysis project Ga0075428, IMG submission 75291) | Populus rhizosphere microbial communities from Tennessee, USA - Rhizosphere MetaG P. deltoides SRZDD2 | ecosystem: Host-associated > Plants > Roots > Rhizosphere > Soil | place: USA... | reverse complement strand
ACCGCGCCGATGGTTGCGGCAAGGCTCAACGCGATGGTCGCTCGCGGGATCGACGCTCGCGCGATTCTCATCACCGCGGCTGCGGCCGCGATCTTTCTCTCACGCATCCCTTTGCCAGCGCTGATCACCGAGTTCCGCGTCGGCGGCCTTCTTCCGGAGTCGATGTTCTCGAGCCACGCGATTCACTTTGTGCGCGAGCAGGGCCTGACTGGACCGCTGTTCAACAGCAACAACCTTGGCGGTTGGTTGGCGTGGGAAGGCTATCCACAGCTGCGAGTATTCCAGGACAGCCGGCTGCAAGCATACCCACCCGAACACTTCCGCAGGATTGTCGACGCGTCTCGATCGCCAACCGCATGGGCGGAGCTGGTTCGCGACGTGGACTGGGCGATCCTGTCGACGCCCAGACCAAACGCGCTGAGCGGCGTCGGTCTCTTCGTGAACGCCGACTGGGCAACCGTGTATTGGGACGATGTGACGGAGATCGTGGCACGGAGGCAGGGACGTTACGCTGAGTTGGCGCGGACGCGCGAATACACGGTGCTTCAATCAGACGCGGATGTGGGAAGCCTCATTCCGACGCTCTCATCTGCAGACAGAACTCGGCTGCTCACCGAAGCACGTCGCAACCGTGATGAGAATCCCAACGTCTTCGCGTCTGCCGCAATCTTGTGCCTAGCAGAGAACGATCTGGATGCGTGTGCGGATGTGGATCGTATGGGCGCCGAGCGTTCTGCCTACCGCCGTGATGCGGACCTCGTCCGGGCCTTGCGGAGCAAACAGTAGGCTGCTACTGTGTCCACGCTTGCGGGACATTCAATCGGCCCCACACGTAGTGCGGACAGCATTCTGGACGATGGCGGCATTGCTGCTTCCGTTCTGCGCGACTGTGGCGCGCACGGCGCATCAGACGAGCCCTTCGACCGCCGACGCGACCCAGAGCACGATGAGCGGCGTCTATTCCGCGGCGCAAGCGAGGCGCGGCGAGGAAACCTACATGGCCGTGTGCGTGTCGTGCCACCCGGCCGGCACCTACAAGACGGCTGCGTTCAAGGACACATGGCGTGGTCGCGCGCTGTCGGAGCTCTACGATCAAGTGCGCGAGAAGATGCCGAAGAACGATCCGGCCAGCTTGACGCCAGCCGAGTACGCGCAGGTGGTTGCCTATCTCCTGAAGATCAATGACGCGCCGTCAGGTGAGACGGAACTTGCTGCTGACACTGAAGCCCTGAAGAAGATACGTATCGAAATAGGCCGGTGATGGTTCCCTGAGCCCTTAGCCTTGAGCCCAAAATGATCAGAGCCCGAGCCGTCTACATCGCTTCGGCCGCCGTGCTGCTCGTCGCTGGCGCCGGCGCCCAATCAACCAATCACTCGTCGTCGCTCGTTCGCGGCAACGCGCCGGGGGAATGGCGCTTCTGGGGCGGCGACATGTGGAGCACGCGCTACTCGCCGCTGGATCAGATCAACGAGCAAAACTTCAGCAAGCTCACGGTCAAGTGGCAGTGGAACGCCGGGGCCTTCGGCGCTGACGAGTACTACAGGACGACCCCGCTCTATGCGAATGGGCGGCTGTTCACCGTCGCATCGACGCGACGAGTGGCAGTGGCGATCGATCCAGAAGTCGGCGAAGCGCTGTGGATGTGGCGCATGGACGAAGGAATTCGCTGGCAGAAAGCGCCGCGCCAGTTCGCCGGACGCGGCCTGGCCTACTGGACCGACGGCCAGACAGAGCGCCTGATCGTCACCACGCCCGGCTATCACATGGCCTCCCTCGATGCCAAGACAGGCGTTCCCGATCCCAAGTTCGGCAAGAACGGCATCGTCGATCTGATGGAGGGCCTGGGATTTCCAATGGTGCCACTCGCCGTCGACGATCCCGGACCGCTGGTGATTAGCGATGCCGCGCCGGCGCGCAGGGCGAAGCTCGGTGAAACCTGGAATCCGAAAACCCGCACTGGTGCTGACGGCACTGTTGGAATCGATCCGTCGCTTGGCCAAATCGGCATCAGCTCACCAGCCATCGTCGTCAACGACGTGATTATCGTCGGCAACTCCTCGATCCACGGCTACTACCCGATCCGTCTTCGCAACTTACCCAGCTACGTTCGCGGGTTCGACGTGCGGACCGGCAAGCAGTTGTGGAAGTTCAATCTCGTGCCCGAGCCCGGCGAGTTCGGCGCCGATACGTGGAAGAGCGGATCGAAGCCAGGCACACCGGGCCTCGGAAAGGTCGACGCATGGGCGACTTACTCCGCCGATCCCGAACTTGGCCTCGTTTACATCCCGGTCGGCATGGGGCTGATGGACGAGTACGGCGGGCATCGGCCCGGCGACAACCTGTTCGCGAACAGCCTCGTTGCCATCGACGTGAAGACTGGCAAGCGCAAGTGGCATTACCAGATGGTGCATCACGACATCTGGGACTACGACACGCCGATGGCGCCCAACCTGCTCGACGCCACCGTGAACGGGCAGCGCCGCAAGATCGTGGCGCAGTCAACGAAGCAGGGATGGTTGTACGTGTTCGATCGCGTGACCGGCGAGCCGATCTGGCCGATCGTTGAAACAAAAATGATGGCGAGCGAAGTGCCCGGGGAGATCGCGTCGTTGACGCAACCGATTCCAAGCAAGCCGGCACCGTACGCGCAGCAAGGACTTGTCGAAGAAGATCTGATCGATTACACGCCGGCGATCAAAGAAGCGGCATTGAAGTTGGCCCGCACGTGCCGTATGGGCCCGTATTACATTCCGCCCACGCAAGGCGATGGGACGGCGCCCAGCGGACTGAGATGCTCGTGGTACGCGCCTGGCGCGAGCGGCGGCGTCAACATCGACGGTGGCGCCGCAGTCGACCCTGAGACCGGCCACCTCTATGTCGCAGCCCAGAACGCCTTGAGCACGATTCAGGTTGTGAAAGATCCGTGCTCGGAGTTCAGGTACAGCTCGCCGCACGATAGCTGCGGCGAGATCGGCGCGCTGCCTCCGCCGCCTGGTTACGTCAAAGGCAAAGGCACCGACAGCGGCCGCGCCGTCGCTGCCAACAACATCGGCGGCGTGTCGATCGTGAAGCCAAAGGAGCTCGGCGGGATCACGGCGTACGATCTGAACTCGGGCGACAAGGCGTGGTGGATCCCGAACGGTGGCCAGTTAGTACCGGTTGAAACCAAGGACCCGCTGTTCGCCGGCGTCAAGCTGCCGCCGGCTGCGCCAGCCAGGGGTCAGGCCCAAGTCATCACGACAAAGTCGCTTGTAATCTACGGGACCGGCCGTTCGGGCGGCCCTCCGAACGCGAAGCCGCAGTTGTTTGCGGTCAACAAAGCAACCGGGAAGCAGGTCGGCGCGGTCGACATTCCATCCAAGACCAGCGCTGTCCCGATGACGTTCATCCACAAAGGCCGTCAATACATCGTGTTCGCCACCGGCGCGGGCACGAACACGTCGTTGGTGGCGCTGACCCTGCCGGAGTGAAGCTTGTCGCGGTCCGCGGTCCGCCGTCCGCTTTCCGCTTTGCTCGTGGTTCAAGCTTCATCGGCCAACGGCGAGCCCGCGTCAGCGCGCTAACGTGGCGGGCAAGTCGGCTTGGGCCTCCCGCTTCGCACCGCGGCAAAAACGGTCCTCGCGTTTGTGCTCACGATGGACGACGTCGGCTGGGGCGATCCTAGTGAGCCGATGCGCTGCGTTAGCCGGAACGTGAACGTAGCGATTCCTCGCGCCGCCTTCCTACCCCGTGATCCTCCAAGCTTCGAACGACCACTGGCGGGTCGCGGGCGCCCGATGACCGGCGGTGAAGTCAGCTGATAGGCGGCGCGGCAGCGACAGGATTAGAGCGAAGTGCACGTTCCCGGCGAACGGTAAGGGACGCAGGCCGCCATGCTCACCGCTGGTTCGATGGCCTCCAGCTCCTACTTCGCCAGCGATAGCGACACATCAATCCTCATCACCTCACCGCTAATCGGATCCGTCGCCGACGCATACTGCATCGTCTGTCCGTCGCGGAGCAGCATGGCAAACGTGGCGTTGAAAGAACGGAACGCCGGCACGTCGGTTCTGATCTGTGGCCTCTCTTTGCCCGCGCCAGCCGTATCGAGTTGAACCGAGGAGTCGGAGACGGTGATTGCCAGCGAGTATTGTCCCGAACCGGCGTCGGTGGCCGTGCAATCGATGTTGGTGCCGACATCCCTGTAGGTGTAGCTAGACTGCGCGACAGGGACACTCCCGCCTTCTTTAGGACCAGGGCCGAAGGTCGTCGTTACCACCGGCACCTGGACGCCCATGCGAAGGCTCGTCTGCTTGCCGCCGCTCAGCACGCCAAGCATGTATGGGATGCTACTAATCTTCTTCTCGCCCAAATAACGGGACAGGGTCACCTGCACTTTGAGCGGAATCCGCGGACCACTAAAGGTCTGCTGCGGTGCCGGCGGCGGCGGCTGTGGCTCCTGCATGGCCCCTGTGATGCCTGTGGCAAGGACGATGGCAGTCGCTGACACTAACGATCTGAACATGGTGGCTCCTTCTTGATCACGCAATCAGAATCCGCGAGGGCCCGTTCCTGGCCCACCGGCAGTTGGTTTCGAACCAAATTCGACGTCCGACAAAACGATCGGTGCGATCGTCAGCGGCGCGACCACGAGATCCGCGGCGACGTCTTGCGTTGTCGCAAGGTTGGATGTGTCGAGCGTGCCCTGACGGACGAGGCGCAAGTACTCCGACACCGCGCGTCCACCGTCAGGCGGCACCAACACCTTCGGCTGCACGACCGTTGCCGCACGAAGCGGTGCTCGCGGCACGAACACCTCCGGCGGGCCCGGAACAATGGTGGCCGTGCGGCTCACCGGCCAGCTCGTTCGCGGCGCCGTTGGGAGGTTCGGCGCTTGCGCCGGCACTGGCCTGAGCCACACGGCGAGCAGGACTGCGGCGGCCAACGGCACGATGCCCCATGACAGCCACCATGCCGGTCGCCGATCCTCTTGCTCCACTCGAGCGCGCACATCTCTGATGAACGTGTTCGACACGGGCACATCGAGGGCGCTCTGGATCTCGGCATCGAGATTCGCCATCGCTTGCTGATGCGCCTCGAGGAGCGCCGCGCAACGCGAGCAGCCAGCCAGATGACGCTCGAGGTCCGGCGTCATGTCGGCGCCGCACGCGCGGTCCTCTATCGACGCTGCGTATCGTTCACAAGACATTGGAGCCTCTTCGCAAGTGCTTTCCGTGCGAGAAACAAGCGCGACTTCACGGTGCCTTCCGGGACATCGAGGAGCTGCGACACTTCACGCACGTCGTATCCCTGAATCGCCGACAAGACGATGACGATGCGGAGCTTCTCGGGAAGATCGTCGATGGCGGCCCAGAGCCGGTTCGAGCGCTCGTTCTCGGACGCGACCTGTTCGGACGTTCGCTCGACCGCCGAACTCATGCTCGTTTGTTCGCGGGCGACTCGGCGCCGATCCGAGCGCCAGCGGTCGATGGCCAGCCGCCACGTCATTCGGATGAGCCAGGCCCGGAACCGGCTGCGATCCCGGAGCTGCGAAAACCGCCGGTAGGCTCGGGCGAACGCCTCCTGCGCGGTTTCCTCGGCATCTTGCGGGTTCTTGAGCACGCCGTACGCCACCCGCACCGCCAGGCTCGCCGACTCGCGCAGCCGATCCTCGAACTCCCGCTCGAATGCGGCATCGAAGGTCACGAGTATTCCGGGGTGCCGGCCGGCTGTTTCATGCATCTAGTTACCCTGCAAGACGACCCCGAGGCGCAGGTGGTTTAAAAAACTGCCCCGGGCCACGGTCCGCGGGCCGCGATCCGCTTCACCTGGGCGGCATCGCCTGAAACGTGCGTTCGATGTTGTCGAGAACGGCCAACGTCGAGCGGACGCCGACCTCGATATAGCGTTCACCCATCTCGGCAGACGAGTTCCGCGCGTCACCCCACGTGCCCGATTTAGTGGCCCAATAGACCGATCCCGGAGACGTGAAGAAAAACGCCGTGTGAACGGGTCCGGTGTTGGCCACGGTGAACTTCGGGAATGGCGGAAACTCGGCGTTGGCGCGCGCGAGATCGACGAAGTTGGGGTTGATCGCCATTACGGCCGAGGTCTCGGCGGCGTTGGCGTGCAGCCCTTTGTCGAGCCCGAAGAACTCCGCCGAGTCGTCTGCCGTGAAGCCATCCCAGTAGTTGATGGGGAAAGCCTTGACCTCTTTTGGCAGCTTTTCCGCCGCGTTCGCGCACGCATAGGCGATCGCATACGTGTTGTCGTAGTGGCCGTTCAGGAAGACGATTCGCTTGAATCCGGAGGCCGCGAACGAGTGGCATAGATCCTCGATCAGCGCCATGAACGTCGGGATGCGGATATGCACCAGCCCGGTGAATCCCACGTGCGGATACGAGAGTGCATAATTGATCGGCGGCGCGACGACGGCACCGATCGTGGGCGCGACGCGTCGTGCGACTTCCTGCGGGATGAGCACGTCGGTCAACAGCGGCGCGTGCGGGCCATGCTGCTCGGTCGCCCCCGTCGGCACAATGACGGTGTGGTGGCTCTCGAGAAACGCTTCGACTTCGGGGTTGGTCATTTCGCCCAGAAACACAGTGGCAGGTTTCATTGCGGTTAGTTCTCCTGGGGATTAGCATAACGGGGCTCGGGGTTCGAGGCTCGGGATTCGGGGCTCGAGGCTCAGGGCCCGAAAAACTTGAATGTGCAGCCGATCGGCTGAGAGATCGTGAGTTCTTCGAACCCCGAGTCCCGGACCCCGGACCCCGGACCTCCGCCTCCGCGCGAAGCGCTACGGCGGACCCGCCGTAGCCTTGGCGAAGGCGGGCCGGACCCCGACAAGGATCAGTAAAAGATGACCGACCTTTCACGTCGTCAGTTCGTAAAGACCACCGCCGCGGCCGGCACGGCGTTCATGATCGTGCCGAGGCACGTGCTCGGTCGAGGATTCCAGGCGCCAAGCGACCTCGTCAACATCGCGACGGTTGGCGTCTCCGGCATGGGCGCAGCCAATACTCGCGCGGTCATGAGCCAGAACATCGTCGCGCTGTGCGACGTTGATTTCGATCTGCTCGACAGCCGCCTCGCCGACTGGAGCAAGCCGCCGCGTGCGCCGCAGAATCGTCCGCCGGCACCTGCGCCGCCGCCGCAGCCGTGGAAGGATTGGGGGCTCTCGAAGGCCCAGCAGGCCGCCGACGCGAAGTGGCCGGCGAACGATCCCGCGGCAACGCTGCAGCGATTCGTGAACGAGCAACTGCCGCGCGTCCAGAAGTACCGCGACTACCGCGAGATGCTCGAGAAGCAGAAAGACATCGACGCGATCATCGTCGCGACGCCCGATCACATGCACGCAGTGATTGCGTCGAATGCGATGAGCCTCGGCAAGCACGTGTACGTGCAGAAGCCGTTGTGCTGGTCGGTGCACGAGGCGCGGCACCTCGCGAAGAAGGCGATCGAGACGAAGGTCAAGGCGCAGATGGGCAATCAGCGCCACTCGTCGGACGCCACTCGTCGCGGCATCGAGTACGTCATGAACGGCGCGCTTGGTGATGTGCGGGAAGTTCATGTCTGGACGAATCGCCCGCTGGGATTCTGGCCGCAGGGAATCCCACGACCGGCGCCGCTCAAGACCGACTCCGCGCAGCTGCCCTGGAACAACCGCGGCATCATGCAGCGGCTCGGCGCCGCGATGGCGGGGACAAACGGACCCTACAAGGTTCCCGATCGCTTATCGTGGGATCTGTTTCTTGGCGTCGCGCCAGAGGTCGAATACCACCCGATCTATCACCCGTTCAACTGGCGCGGCTGGGTGGACTGGGGGCAGGGCGCGCTTGGCGACATGGGCGCTCACCTGATGGACTTTCCGGTCTGGTCGCTCAAGCTCGGACTTCCGACGGTGATCGAAACCGAAACCACTCCGTTCAACGGCGTGTGCTATCCGAATGCGACCACGACCCACTTCGAATTCCCCGAACGGAAGGGCATGCCGCCAGTGAAGCTGACGTGGTACGACGGCGGGCTGATGCCATCGGATCCCGAGGAGCTCGAGGGTGAGCAGCTCGATCCAGGCGGCGGCGTGCTCTATATCGGCAAGAAGGGCAAGCTGCTGCACACAGCAGGTTGTCGACTCCTGCCGAACAAGAAGCACAACGACTACGGTCCGCCGAAGGAACGACTCCCGCGCGTCCCGCACGGCGATCACGAGATGAACTGGGTCAACGCGATCAAAGGGAACGAGGAGCTGTCGGTTCCGTTCGACTACGCCTCGCTTCTGACCGAGATCATGTTGCTCGGGATCGTGTCGCTGCGCGCCAATTCGAAGCTGCACTACGATGCCGCCAACATGCGGGTCACGAACAACCTTGCCGCGAACGACTTTCTGACGCGCCAGTACCGGGCGGGGTATTCGTTGTAATCGGTGACAGGGAGGCCGCATGGTCAGCTACTTCCGCCCGGTCGCCATTCTTCTTGCGGTCGGCGTCCTTTCATCAGCGGCGCTCGCCGCGCAGCAAGGATCGCCGCGGACCATCGACCTGAAAGCACCAGACGGGACGATGTTGAAAGCGTCGTACTTTTCCGCGGGGCGTCCCGGCCCCGGCCTCCTCTTACTCCACGCGTGCAACAAGGACCGATCGTCGTGGAACGATCTCGCTGCCGCCGCGGCGGCCCGCGGTTTTCACGTGCTCGCGATGGATTATCGCGGCTTCGGGCAGAGCGGTGGCGCACGCGGCGACAATCCGCAGCAACAGCAGTGGATCGCCGATCGCGAATGGCCGGTCGACATCGATGCCGCGTATACGTGGCTGATCTCGCAGCAGGGCGTGGACAAGACACGTATCGGCGCCGCCGGCGCGAGCTGCGGCGTGAATCAGTCCGTCGAGCTCGCACGTCGACATCCTGAAGTCCGCACCGTCGTGCTGCTCAGCGGCACCATCGCCGCGAACGGTCGCCAGTTCATTCGCGACGCCTCGGCGCTGCCGATCTTCGGCGCCGCCAGCCATGGCGATGCCGGAGCGGTCGAGCAGATGCGCTGGGCGATGGGATGGTCGCGGAATCCATCGAACAAGTTCGTGGAGTACAAGGCCGCGGGTCATGGCACCGAAATGTTCGCGGCCGAGAAAGACCTGCAGCCACAAGTGCTGACCTGGTTCGAAACCAATCTGCGCGACGCCCCCGCAACAAAGCCCACCGCCACCACCGCCGCTGGTCCAACCGTCGTCGAAGAGTTCTGGACCGCGCTCAATCAGCCTGGCGGCGTCGAGAAGGCGAAGAAGCTGTACGACGACGCCAAGAGCCGCGACAAGAGCATCGTGCTCTTTCCTGAGCAGGAAACGAACCAGCTCGGGTATCAGCTTCTGCAGAACGGTAACTTCAAGGATGCGATCGTCGTCTTCCAGCTGAACGTCGATGGCTACCCGCTATCGGCAAACACCTACGACAGTTTGTCGGACGCCTATTTGGCGGCAGGCAACAAGGAAGACGCGTTGAAGTACGCGCAGAAGGCGATGGAGATGCTGGACAAGGATCCCAACGCCCCGCCGGAGTTCAAGCAACAAGTGCGCGAGAGCGCGGAAAAGAAGATCAAGGACTTGCAAGGCGTCCGTAAGTAAGACGCCGCCACACCCATTCCATCGGGCCGAAGCGGTGCCCGTTCAGCCACCACTTGCTGAACGGCACCTGCAAGCTGTAGATGACGATCGCGAGAAACAGATCGATCAGCGGTCCCACGCGTCCGTAGAGTCCGAGCCCGTAGCTGTAGAAGATCGTCGTGCAGATGAGCGACTGCATCAAATAGTTGGTCAGCGCCATCCTGCCCACGTACGAGAACGGCATCAATCGTTCCTGCCAGACGGGGCTCTGCCACAGGAGTACGACTGTTGCGCTGTACCCAAGGCTCAGGGCGGGGACCGCGACCCAGTGTATGGAGAGCATCACCACGCCTGGCAACGTCGGCGGCATCTCAGGCGGCCGAAAGATCCAGTCCATCGCCACTATCACGCCATTACCGACGATGCCGACGAGGAGCCCGATTCGTTGCGCCTTTCGCCACCAGTCCAGAGACTCAGCTGGACGCTGCAGGTAGCCCTGGCGCCACAAATAGAGACCGAACAGGTGTAGCGCAAGAACGTTCGTCAACACCAGGATGAAGAACGAATTGGCCTCGCCCCACTCGAACGCGCGCATGAAGAAGATGTCCTGGACGCTGCCGTGCGCGTAGATCTGCAGGACCCTGGCAAGATCGGGCTTGGGCTGGATCGGCATCTCTGCGCCGAGGAGAACCGCGACGTAAAAACCCAGGAAGAGGACCAGCAGGAACCAGTACAGGATGTGGGCCCACACGAGGATCGTCTTCTGCGTGCGCCTGCGGAAGAGGACGAGCAGCATTCCGCAGACGGCATACGTAACCAGGATGTCGCCCCACCACAGCAGGAACGAGTGCGCCAGGCCGATCATCAAGAGCACGAACATCCGGCGGATGTAGAACTTCACGCCGAGCCCGCGCGCGAGGGCGCGATCCATCTGGATCGCGAAGCCGACGCCGAAGAGCGTGGCGAAGATCGTGATGAACTTGCCCTGGACGAACCAATCGACGAACGCTTGCGCGATGCGGTCGGGCATCCACGTCCACATCAGGCGCGTGTCGAAGTACGCCGCCATCGGCGAATTGAACCCGCGCATGTTGGCGATGATGATGCCGAGGAGAGCCGCACCGCGGAGGCAGTCGATGACCGTGATTCGTTCGGCGCCCGGCACGGGGCCAATGCGCTCCGCCGGAGGTGGCGCCATGTCAATCACAGCCCGCGTAGTCTAGCAAATCCGGGATCCGGGATCCGGGGTTCGGTGTTGGGGTCAGGGTTGTGAACGCGCGAACGGAGTTTGGTGGTGCGCAGTGAAGTGTGAGGGCCCCGGCGAGCAAACGCCGGAGCCCTCTCCCGTAGCGCGTCTTGAGCGACTGCAGCGCGTCCTCCTCCGCTGCACGATCACGCGTACCCGCTCGCCACGCACCAACGCCTGGTTCAGTCGCCGGACAGCTGTGACCCCGCTGTCCCTGAGGAGCAGCGCTCGTCAGCGCCCAGAACCAGACTCGCTAACTGGAAAACTCGGCAACGACACGACACCCCCGGCGCACGTATGGGCAAGATTGGGACCCGTATCAGGGCCGTTGGACGACTAAGCGGTAAGTCGAAGTGCTTGCGTCGCTTAGCAGCGCTCGAGTGGCAAGTTACGAGGCTGCTACCTGTGCTGTGGTGGAGCACGCACAGTGGCTGTTTCTGCGATGAAAAGCCATAAAGTGCGTTCGTGTCAGTTATTTACGTGCCGAGCGTCTCAAGACGAGACGTCTGTGTGCATTCTCAGCACACTGTAGCCCGGATGAGTAACGAATATTTGAACGATGGATCCAACATTCCGCGAAACGTACTTGCTTTCAGATATAGGCCTTTGGTCTTATACGGCCTGCCAATGCCTGTCAAAGCGCTCGGTCGGGAGGCCGTCGCGCTCCTGGGATATGTTTCGGTCGCCATAGTGTTTGCCTGGCCGCTGCCGATCCGGATGGCGGAAGCCATGATCGGTTTGCCTGGCGGCGATGCGGGTGTCTACGTCTGGAACCTCTGGGTTTTCCGACACGAGATCGTCGAGAATCATCGACTCCCGTTTCTGACCTCCGAAATCCTCGCGCTCAACGATCCCGTTCCGCTGGTTCTCCACAACTACACGACGTTCGCCAACCTGCTGGCGCTTCCGCTCATTCCGCTGCTCGGTGTGCTCAAGACATTCAACGTCCTCGTCATGGCGAGCGGCGTGATGACCGGGTACGCGATGTATTGGTATGGGAGGCTTCGTACCGGCGATTCGGTCGCGGCATGGCTTGCCGGACTGCTGTTCGGATTCTCGCCGTTCATGAGCGCGCGCGGCGCGGAACATTTCAGCCTCACGCTCGCTGCGCCGATTCCAGTGTTCGCCTGGTTGATGTACCGGATCTACGCGAATCCGAGTCGTCGACTGGCGTGCGCGGCTGGTGCGACCGTCGCATGGGCGTTTCTCTCCGACACGTATTTCGCGGTGTACTGCCTCTTGATCGCGTTGTTCGCGGCGACGTACTCCGTCTTCAGCGTCGAGCGGCAGAGCCCGGCGGTCCGCCGTGTGTGGCCGCGCACGGTTGTGACCCTTGCCATCTTGTGCGTCGCGGGGCTGATCGTCGGCATGATCGTTCGCGGCGGCGGGCGCATGGACGTGTGGGGGATCCGCGTCAGCTTCACGCGGCTCTATACGCCGGTGCTGCTGCTGACTGGTCTCATCGGTCTTCGTGTGTGGTTGTCGCTGCGGCCTCGACTCGTCAAGGTCGTCAACATCACACCCTATGCGCAGGCCGCGGTGCTGGCCGGCCTGGTGTGCTTCATTGTTCTGTCGCCCGTGCTGTTCGCGGTGAAATCGCCGCTCGCAGAGCGCGGTCTCATGAGTCCGGCCGTGTGGTGGCGCAGCAGCCCGGCTGGTGTTGACCTGCTCGCGTTCTTCGCACCAAACCCGCTCAACCCCGTCGTCGGCCGATTGAGCTACGACTGGTTCGCCTCGCTGCCGGGCGGCTTCAACGAGAATGTCGCGTCGATCCCGTGGGTCGCGATGCTGACGATCATCGGCGCGATGTGGCTGGGACGCTTCCGGCCGCACAAGGGCTGGTTGATCTTTCTGGGCGTGTTCGCCTGGATGGCCCTCGGTCCGTTCGTATCGATCGCCAAACAGCTGACGTACGTGCCGACGCCATGGGCGGCTCTTCGCTATCTCCCGATTGTCGGCGCCGCGCGAATGCCGACGCGGATGACGATCCTGGTGATGCTCGCGGTGTCGATGCTGCTCTTGTTTGCGATCCACGATCTGCGGACGCGCACGCGGTATCCCCGTTTGCTGACATTGGGGATTGGCGTGCTGTTGTTCTTCGAGTTGCTTCCGGCGCCGCGCACGCTCCATTCGGCGGAGCTTCCCGAGCCCTATCGCATCGTCGCCACCGATCCGCGGCGCGTGCGCGTGTTATCGCTGCCGTTCGGCTTGCGGGACGGGCTGAGCTCGCGCGGTAACTACTCGTCGAGCACGCAGTTCTATCAAACGTTCCACGAGAAGCCGCTCATCGGCGGCTACATCTCCCGTCTGCCCGGGGACAGCATCTCGCGGTATCGCGGCAACTCGACGCTGCGCGTGTTGATGCGCCTGAGCGAAGGGACGCCGGTCGAGCCCGATTTGATGACCCGCGCCACGCGCAACGCCGATCGCACAATGCAACGGCTGCAGGTGGGCTACGTCGTCATCGATCTCCGTCGCACCGCGCCCGCGCTGCGCGAGTTCATGTTGTCCGCGTTCCCGTTGACGCTTATCTGGAGCGATCAATCGTACGAGCTGTACCGGACGCCGATCGCACCTCCGTTGAACTGATTGATTGTCGGAGGTCCGGAGGTCCGGACTTCCGAACTTCCGGACTTCCGACCACAATAGCAAGCGTGAGTAGCGACCTGCGCGCGCGGGCGGACGCGATCCGCTGGTATCACACCATCGACCTTGGCCACGGCGTCGTCACCAACGGTGTCGACGACAGCCCGTATCGGCTGGCGCGTTTGGATTTGCCCGCATCGCTCGCCGGCGCGAGCGTGCTCGATATCGGTGCGTGGGATGGGTTCTTCTCGTTCGAAGCCGAGCGCCGTGGTGCAGCGCGGGTGGTGTCGGCGGATTACTACTCGTGGCACGGCACCGGGTGGGGCTCGAAAGCAGGCTTCGAGCTGGCTCGTCGCACGCTCGGATCGAAAGTCGAGGACGTCGATATCGACGTGATGGATCTCTCGCCTGAACGCATCGGTACGTTCGACGTCGTCTTCTTCCTTGGCGTGCTCTATCACCTCCGCCATCCGCTGCTCGCGCTCGAGCGCGTTGCGTCAGTGACGAAGCGGTTGCTGATTCTTGAAACCGTCGTGGACCTTGTCGGCTTCAACCGGCCAGCGATGGCGTTTTATCCAGGCCGAGAGCTCAACAACGATCCCACCAACTGGTGGGCGCCGAACGTCCCGGCGTTGCACGGCATGCTGGGAGACGTTGGTTTCGATCGCGTCCGCACCGTCACGCCCACCCCATCCGGCTGGTACCGCGCCGCCCGAGCGGCCTCGCACAAACTGAGAGGCAGGAATTCGCTGCGCGACGCGTTCCACCAGGATCGGGCGGTGGTGCATGCGGAGAAAGACTAATCATGCCGCTGTCCGCTGTCCGCTCTCCGCGGTCCGCTAGTCGTCATTCCCTGTCCGCTTTCGAACTTCTGCGGCCTGCGGCCAGCGGCCCGCGGCTTTCGTCCCTCCATTCATCCCTGTCAGTTCGTCCCATTCTCGGGTACAGACGTCAGCGCAGATCGATAATGGGCAACTCTAGGGAGGAGAGTGAATGGCGGAGTCCAAGCCGCGTGGCCGATTCGTGTGGTTCGATCTCGTCACAGCCGATGCACACGCCACGCTCGAGTTCTATCCAGCCGTGACCGGTTGGGGGACGACCAGTTGGGACGGCGCGACGCCGTACACGATGTGGACGGCGAACGGCTCATCAATCGGCGGCGTGATGGAGTTGTCGCCAAAGTCTGCACAGCCGCCTGGCCTGAGCGCAGTCGAAGGCCATTGGCTCGCCTACATTTCGTCCCCCGATCTCGAGGAAACCGTCAGGCTCGGCGACAACTTGGGCGCGCGCGTCATCATGCCTCCGTCCGAGGTGCCGAGTGTCGGACGCTTTGCTGTGCTGGCCGATCCGCAAGGGGCGCGCTTCGCAGTGTTTACGCCGGCGTCGGAAGCGCCAGGTCACGAAGGCGAAGCGCAGCTCGGCGAGTTTTCGTGGCACGAGCTGGCCACTCACGACTATCCCGCCGCGTTTCGGTTTTACGAACGGCTGTTCGGTTGGGAAAAGAGCACCGCCATGGATATGGGAGGCGGCGCGATCTATCAGATGTTCAACCGCAACGGTCTGATGCTCGGCGGCATGTACAACCGGACGCCGGATACACCCGGCCGGCCATGCTGGCTGCATTACATCCGCGTCGAGGATCTCGATCGCTCGTCCGCCGCCGTGACGAAAGGCGGCGGCCAGATCGTCTCGGGTCCCACGGACGTTCCCGGCGGCAGGATCGTGCAGTGTGTCGATCCGCAAGGCGCTTCATTCGCGCTGCATCAAAGACGCGAGTGAAAGGCAGAAGGCAGAAGGCAGAAGGCAGATGGCAGAAGGCAGATGGCAGAAGGCAGAAGGCAGATGGCAGAAGGCAGATGGCAGAAGGCAGATGGCAGAAGGCAGATGGCAGAAGGCAGATGGCAGAAGGCAAAAGGCAAAAGGCAGAAGCTCTGCCATCTGCCTTCTGCCTTCTGCCTTCTGCCTTGTCTTCAGTCTCTCCACGAACAC
>Ga0075428_100004495_pt1 | contig 15397 bp, 9 predicted proteins | sample RhiMetdeltSRZDD2_FD_75291 | JGI IMG/M metagenome (GOLD analysis project Ga0075428, IMG submission 75291) | Populus rhizosphere microbial communities from Tennessee, USA - Rhizosphere MetaG P. deltoides SRZDD2 | ecosystem: Host-associated > Plants > Roots > Rhizosphere > Soil | place: USA... | reverse complement strand
ATTCGTATTCGACCGTTGTCTAAAGAAGACGCGGAGAAGCTGCAGAAGCAGATCAATTCGGGCCGTGCCCGTACTTAACGCGACTGCGTTGCTTATTTGGACTGCGCCGCCTATTCCGCATTCAATGACTATCGCATGGGTGGCGGCGCTTTTGTTTGCGGACGTTACCGAGACCTGTTTCGGCGGCCTCTGACTCTGAATATCCAAAGCGCCGCCACCCATGCGATAGTCGTTGAATGCGGAACAGGCGGCGCAGTCCAAATAGGCGGCGCCAAATAGGCCGCGCAGTCCAAATTTTCCCTTACATCACCGCAAAGTCGAACTGCTCCTGATGCAAATTTGGGTCGGGTTCGATAACCACCGGGTTCCCGAAGTGGGCTTCCACCTCCTCCATTACCTCGCGCTCAGTCGACCGCAAAGCCTCCGCTACGTGCGGTGACACTCTCAACATCACATCGCTTGCGCCTGCCAACTGTTTGCTCATCGCCTTTGCTTGCTCGAGGATCTCGAAACACATCGTCTGCGCCGATTTCACCATCCCCGCTCCCTGGCAATAGGGACACGGCGTGCACAGCGTGCGCTCCAGCGACTGCTTGACTCGCTTGCGAGTGATCGCAACCAGACCGAAGTCATTGATCGAAAGAATCTTTGACGGTGAACGGTCGTGCGATAGCTCCTGCTGCAGCGCCATCATCACCTTCTGACGGTTCTTGCGCTCCTCCATATCTATCAGGTCGAGCACGATTATCCCGCCCAGATCGCGAAGGCGGACCTGTCGCACGATCTCCTTTGCGGCTTCCAGGTTTGTTCGAGTGATGGTGTCTTCGAGCCTGTCGGACTTTCCGACAAACTTGCCGGTGTTGACATCGATGGCCACAAGCGCTTCTGTCTGATTGATTACGATATAACCGCCCGACTTCAGCCAGACCCGCGGGCGGACTGCTTTATCAATCTCTGCCTGTACGCCAAACTTTTCAAGAATCGGCTGGTCCGCGGTGTACAGCTTTACCCGTTTGACAAGTTTCGGCTGGACTCGATTCACGAACTCGACTATCCGCGCGTATTCGACTTCGTTGTCTATCCGGATCGCGGTGAACTCTTCGGACATCTGATCGCGGAGGATTCGCTGAACCAGATCGAGGTCTCGATGCGTCAACGCCGGCGCCTTGCTGCGTTCAGCCTTCTTTCGAACATCCGCCCAGGTGCGCAGCAGGTATCGCATATCATCGGCCAGCTCCTGCTCGGAATGCCCTGCGCACGCCGTCCGCGCGATAAACCCGCCGGTAGCCCCTTCGCGGTCTCGAAGCGCGGTCACGATTCGCTTCAACCGGATGCGCTCCATTTCGTTTGGTATCTTTCGAGATACGCCGATGTGATTGACCGTCGGCATATAAACAATAAAACGACCCGGCAGCGCAATGTGAGAAGTGATACGCGCGCCCTTTTTGGCGATCGGCTCTTTGGCGATCTGAACCAGAATCTCCTGCCCCTCGTGAAGCAGTTCGCTGATCGTCGGAGCGCCTCCTCTTTCCGGACGACGTGCCGGTCCAATGTCCGGCCTGCGCTGCTCCGGACCGCGCGGCTCTGGTCTTCGAGGATCAGGTCTGCGCGGGTCGGGCCTCCGCTGGGGACGAGGTCCCTGAGGACGACCCATAGGCTGTCGTTGCTCCCCAGGCCTTCCCTCCGGTTGCCGATTCTCAACCGGTCGCGCATCGAGCTGACGAGCATCGGGCTGACGAGCATCGGGCTGACGAGCATCGGGCTGGTGAGCTTCGGGCTGCCGAGCTTCGGCCGGCCGAGCCTCAGCAGCGCCGGCACTCTCTTCTTGCTGCGGTGCTTCTTCAACGCTGACGACTCCTTCCTCCGGCGCCGCCGCCGCACTCGCTGACTCCTCGTCACCCGGAGCGAGCGCCTGCGCCGGGGGCTCGCGGCGGCCTCCACGCCCTCGACGACCCCTTCCACCTCGGCGAACAGCAAACTCTCCGCGAGTACCGCGGTCTCTCACCCCCGCGTCTCGATCTTCATCAACCGAGGGCTCCGACGGGTTCTCGGCGCTTTCGGCTGATGACTCATACGCAACATCGCTCCGATTTGACTCACTGGAGCTAACGCTCTCGTCCAACTCGCTCGTGTCGCCGGTGGTCCCGGATTGTATGCGACCGTAAAGCCCGCGCACCACATCGGACAGGTGCCGGAAGGTTGACGGCTTCGTCTCTTCAGGCTGGGCGGTCGGTATTTCGACGGACGCTAACTCGGGGACCTCGTTGTCGAACCGCAACGCCTCTTCTCGTGCCGCCGCTTCGGCGTTCTCATCCACAACGCGTAGGAATCCCGAGTCACTTTCAGTCAGAGATCGAAGACTCCCGACTCGCCATTCAGGCTCGGGCTCGGGTTGAAAACCGCCGGTTTGAAACTCCGCGGTATGGAGCCGCTCAATAATCTTCTCCTCGACAATGGCGTCCTTCAAAAGCTCCCCTGCTTCCGCTCTGACGTCTTCGTCGGTAACGCGTTGAAACTCCGGCGTGCTCTCGCTCGGAGTTGTCGAGTCGTCCTCGCCGCGTCGTCGCGATCTTTTTGCGGGTGCCTTTGCCGGTGCTTTTCGCGAAGTCGCTTTCGCGGGCTTTTCATCGGGTTTGACCAGTTTTTTTCTGGGTTCGCTCGCTTTCCTGCCGCGACCGCGCTTTGACTTCTCTTCCGGCTCAACAGCTTCGGCCTGCTCGGGCTCCTGAGCGGTCGCTTCGACCGGTTCCAGTTCATCATCGGTGACGCGTTGGACCGGAAACATCTCAATCGGAGCTGCTTGCACATCGCCGGGTTCAAGCTCTGGGAGGTCCTCCTCGGGAGGCGGCGGCGGGATGACGCTCTCATCGGCGATCTCAGCCAGTTGCTCCACCGCATCTTCAATGCGCTCCGGCCTTTCGCCGTGCGTCTCGTCTTCTCGCGCGGGTTCTGCAACCGCGGGTCGAGCGGAGACGGCGGGCGCAGGTTCCAGCCGCGGCCGGTCGCCGCGCCGCGCGCGGTCGTCGATGCGCGGAGGAGGAACGCGCTCGTCGCTCACTTCGCGGAAATCGATTTCCTCCTCCTCTTCCATGAACTCGGTAAAATCAGATACGTAAAGGAAGGCGTCGCGCTCGAGCCCGATGTCTACGAAGGCCGACTGCATTCCCGGGAGCACCTTCATCACGCGTCCCTTGTAGAGGTTGCCTACGACGCCCTGATTCTCATCTCTGCGTTCGACGTAAAACTCGGTGACCACGCCATCTTCCAGCATTGCCACCTTCTTCTCGTGCACGTTGGCACTAATGATCAGCTCTTTTGCCATGAATTCTCCTGATGTGAGCTGTGCCGCGCAGGGGTAAGATAGAATGCCGCCGGGGAGAGACCCGGAACTTCCGGTCCTCAGATCGCAGAATGGCTTCGAGCAGATGAATTGAGGTTCAGATCCCTGATCCTCGTTAAAAGGATCAGGCTCAAAGTCGCTTGGCGAATGTCGCTGACAATCTTTGGCGCTCGCGTCGCAATTCGAATACTCTGCGCTAGATTACTGCAGATCCGCTCTCAACGGCCGCAGTCGCCTAACCTTGCTAAACCAGATCGATGATCTGTCATTAAGCTCGCGGGAAGGCGAATGTCAAAACTTACCTTGTGCTGACTAACGGCACAAACTTTTGAAAGTATCTATGAGTGACCGCCTGTCACTCGCAACTTGTCTCCTTGCTCGCCCATTCGAGCGGCCGCGACGCCGTGCTTCCAATTCGCAGGGTCGCTTGTTTGATCTTCCGAAAACAACCGCAGTCGCCGCACACGCGAACCGAGAGAAGTAGTCTCAGTCTCGGTCAAGCCGTAAACAGCGGCCATGACCTCGATCGGTTTTACGCCTCCGTTAGGCGACACTTCGGTCACTATGCTTAGGCTGTTCTGATTCTCGACCAGACTCACGTCCTTCGTGTAGCGTCGCACATCGACCTGCTGACGTTTTTCCTTGCGCACCCGCTCGATTACGCACGTCTCAAGCGCCATGAAGGACTCAAACAAGCTGGTGTGAATCCCTCGTGCATCGATTGATGCGAATTCGGGTTTAGCCCGAATTCGTCCAACCGCCGCTTCGATCTCGGGTGCGCCGAGCGAAACGAAGTACTCGGCGCGATTGACCTCTTTGATCAGCGACTGCGTACCGGCAGGTAACTTCCGCAGTGATTTGAACCGCAAACCCGGAGGTAAGACTCCATTTATCCGATCCAGGAATGCGCCGTCGTCAAACTCATCGGGTGAATCGAAGTCGATCAACTCATTGTGGCCCACAGTCCCCACGCCGAGCGCCGGTCCGTACTGAATCAACGGCATCGGGTGATACCCTTGACTGTAGCCAAGCCTGATCTTCGCACGTCTGAACGCGCGAGGCAACGCTCGCGTCAGGTCCAGGTGGGAAAGATACTTCACCTGCTCGCCCTTCTCGAAGCTTGCTCGATACCGGAACGAGACAACAGGCTGCCCGGAGGTGCTGAGTTGCGGACCGCTGATCCTCTTCTCCTCCGCTCGCCCGCGCTCCAATTGCACCAGCGGCTGATCGATCACATCCCTGACCGCTCCTATCCGTTCTTCGTAGGTGCGAATCTCCGCGTGCATCGCCTGAGCCCTGGCCAGGTGTTCGCGTGACTGAACGAGATCACACTCGAGCCCGCACGCGTAACACAGCAGCGGCTGCGAAGCCACTCGCTCGAATTCTTCATGAGATGGAGCAATTGCCGTCGGGCGTCCGTCGATTATCTTAACCGGCAGCTCACACGGCGGGGAGATTTTCGCTTTTATGCCCTTCGTGTACTCGCGCGCATTGAACTCGCGTTTCACAAGGGTGTCGATGTGGTCCCACGGCAGCTGAACCAGCGGAGCGCCGGGTTTGTCGAACTCTCGAACCGGGAACTCCTGAAGATAGGGCTCAATACTCACGCCCTCGACGCTGAACGCCTCCATCCATTTCTTGAAATCGAAATGGTCGGTCCAGCCATCGAACCGGCAACCCATCCGCCAGGCCCGCTCGATCACCTTGCAAAGCGCGCGGTCGCCACGCGAGATAATGCCTTCAAGCACCGACGTCTCGGCGTGATGCACCTTAACGTCAATCCGGTATCGACGGCCCAGGTCTTTTAGCATTCGCTGCTTGCGTTTGATTGAATCGATGTCTTCCTGCTGGCACCACTGAAAGGGCGTATGCGGCTTTGGTACGAAGTAAGAGGCCGAGCAAGTGGCCTTCACATTCTTGTTGTACCTGGTCCTGCCAAGCTCGCGCACTTTTCTTCCAAGCTCGGCAATTCCCATTACGTCGTCATCTGTTTCGGTAGGCAGCCCGATCATGAAGTACATCTTCATTGCCGACCAGCCTTCCTCAAACGCGACGGAGCAGGAGTTCATCACGTCTTGCTCGGTTATGTTCTTGTTGATCACGTCCCGCATTCGCTGCGTACCCGCTTCGGGTGCAATAGTGAAACCGGTCTTTCGAACGCGGGCGATCTCGCGAGCAAGCGATTCGGTAACACCCGATGCGCGCAGCGACGAGACTGAGAAGCTGACATTGCGACGCTCGAGCTCGGTTCCCAACATTTTGACCAGCGGTTCGAGACAGGTGTAATCGGCTGTCGAGAGTGAAGTGAGACTTGTTTCGTCGTAGCCGCCTTTTTCGATGCCGTCGAGGATCGTGTCCACGATCTGCTTCGGGTCTCGCTCACGCACCGGGCGATAGATCGTTCCGGCCTGGCAGAACCGGCAACCGTCGACACAGCCGCGCGCGATTTCTATCGCCACTCGATCGTGCACCGCCTCGATCGCCGGAACGGGCGAATCCGAAGGGAACGGATACTGGTTGATGTCTTTGACTACGCGGCGGCGAACCGGGAAGGGCAAGTCTTCATCTTCGGGTTTATCGACGATCAGCAGACCGTGATGCGCGCTGACCGACGTAGGATAAAGCGACGGAACGTACATGCCTTCAATGCGCGCAATCTCTCTCAGCACTTGCTCACGAGTCAGTTCCATATCCGAGTCTCGCAGCTCGATGTAGCGCGATACTAACTCGGGAAACGCTTCTTCGCCGTCACCGATCACAAACACATCGATGAAATCGGCAACCGGCTCGCAGGAATAGACGGTCGGACCACCGGCGATAATCAGAGGGGCATCCAGACCGCGCTCGCGGGTGTGGATCGGGATGCCGCCGAGATCCAGCATCGTCAGCACGTTGGTGTAAGTCATTTCGTACTGAAGCGAAAATCCGACGACGTCGAAATCCCGAAGCGGCGTATAGCTTTCAAGCGAGAGCAACGGAATGCCTCGTTCGCGAAGCCGGGCTTCCATGTCCGGCCACGGCGCGTAGACACGTTCGGCGGCCCATCCTTCGCGCTTGTTCAGGAGGCTGTAAAGAATCTTGAGCCCAAGGTGGCTCATCCCGATCTCATAGGTGTCCGGGAAGCAGAGCGCAATACTCGCGTCAACTTCGGTTGGCGGCTTGCGGACCGCGTTCCATTCGCCCCCAACATAGCGGGCCGGCTTCTCCACAAGCGGGAGAATCGAATCAAGTTCTGCGCGGTAGCTACGGTTTTGGTTGATCACCAGAGGTCCTTCATATCCGTTAATTCACAAATCTTCTCATCCTGACGCTAAGAGCCAGACCTACGCCCATAAACATCGCCATGACAGCTGTCCCGCCATAACTCATCAGCGGCAGCGGGATCCCCATTATCGGCAAAATCGCGACTACCATCCCAAGATTGCATAGTATGTGAAAGGTTATCAATCCGACGAAACCCATCACCAGCAGCGAGCCTGCCCGCTCCCGAGATGCTTTGGCTACGGCGATCAACCTCCAGATCAGCAACAGGTATAGGCACATCATAAGCAGCACCCCGGCAAGCCCGGTCTCTTCCGCAATAACCGCCGCTATGAAGTCGGTCCAAGCAAAAGGCAAGAACCCCAGCTTGCCTTGCGTTCCCTGTCCGAGCCCCTTCCCCAGAACGCCGCCAGAACCGACCGCAATAACCGACTGAATTGTCTGATATCCAAAGCCCTTGGGATCCGCTTGTTCGGGATGGATGATGACGTTTATTCGTTCTTTCTGATAGCCTTTCAAATGAGGATAGACAGCTATCAGACCTACCACAATTGCGACCGCTCCCACAGCAAGGAATATCTTGCGCATGCCGCCGAGAAAATAAAATGTGCCGATGATCGCTCCAAAAGTAAGGGTCGTGCCAGTGTCGTGTTCGAGTAGAACCAGAATGACCGGCGGCATAACTATCGCGCCCATGATGATCATGTCTCGCAACGACAAAAACGATTGTCGTACGTTGGCGAGGTGGCGAGCTAGCATCAGTATCGTGGCGGCTTTAGCAAACTCGCTTGGTTGCAAGCTGAATCCGGCCAATCGCAGCCAGGCGCGGTTGCCATTTATCTCAGTCCCGGCAACCAGCACTACCACCAGCAACACCAACACCGCACCGTAAAAGAAGGGCGCTATGTCAAACACGATCTTGCGGTAGTCAGTGAACATTATCGCGATGGCGATCGCCAGCCCGATCCCTAGCGAGATGATCTGTTTCTTTACATAGCCGCTGTCGGGCGCGCTGCTCGCGATCCCGATGCAACCGAAAACGGTGAGAGCGATCGGGGCGATCAGGAGAAGCCAGTCCACGTCCTTTAGTTTTTTTTGATTGATATCAACCATTAAAACCCGCTCGCATTAACGCTCATCGAGTTGCTCTACAACACCGCGAATCAACGATTGGAACCTATCGATTCAACCCTTCATTGAACTAACGGACGGCGTTTTCGATCCGTGTCCGGGACGGGTTTCGCTCCGGTAGCAGCACGGCTTACTTCGACTTTCGGGGGTGTGTTCAAGGCTAAGAGTTCAGGAAGGATCGGGCGGCCGAGTTTCTTCGAGAAGTAGGCGGCTTCGACCAGCTTCACTTTTGGCCCGGACGCTGAAGCGCCCCAGCCTCCGTTCTCGGTTATGCAAACAACGCCGATCTCTGGCTTTTCCTGAGTGTGCGTGGGGGCAAAGCTTATGAACCACGAATGATCCTTGTGTTCTTTTGTCCGGACCTTCTCTCTGGCGATCACTTGCGCGGTCCCGGTCTTCCCGCCGATGTTCAACTCGCGAGGAAAGCCGACGCCGCCGGCGGTTCCACCCTCATTCACCACACCCCACAGTGCATAATCAATAATGGCAACAGTCGTCGGCGACAGCTTCAACTCGGTAGGTTCGTTGTCGAAGTATTTCACCGGGGCAAGCTGGGTCGCTCTGGCCTCCTTGAAAACGTGGGGCTTATAAAACTTGCCGCCGGTGATTATACCGGCTTCGGCGCGAAGCAATTGAAGAGGAGGAACGGCGACGGAACCCTGACCGATTGAAGCGATCGCGGTGTCAAAATCCTTCCATGCCGGATCGCGCGGGTTCACACGCTTTTTCCATTCACGGCTGGGGATGATGCCCCGTTGCTCGGAGGGAAGATCCACGCCGGTTTTCTGTCCCATGCCGAAACGCGATACCCAATCGTGGATCATATCCACGCCCATCTTGAGCCCAAGCCGATAAAAATAGCCGTCGCACGAATGGACAATGGCAGCGTGTATGTCTGGCATCCCGTGATTCCCGCCGCTGTCGTTGAGGAATCGGTTGCCGAGTTGTAGACCGTGGCCACAAACGATCTTGGAGTTCTTGGGGGTAATAACCCCTTCCTCCAATGCCGCAGTTGCCATCATTATCTTCCAGGTCGAGCCCGTGGGATAGATGCTCTGGATAGCTTTATTGAACAGAGGGTGCGCCGGGTCGTTCACAATGGCGCGTACTTCTTTTCGGTTCTCGGTTACAACGTTGCGCGCAAAGACGTTCGGATCGAAGCTTGGCACCGAAACCATTGCAAGTATTTCGCCGTCCTGAGGATTCAAGGCAACCAGAGCACCCGTTTCGTTTTTCGAGGTGAACAAATTCTCGGCGAGCGACTGCAGGTCAAGGTCGATCGTCGTTATCACATCCTGTCCTCTAATGGGGTCGATCCTTTCAAGCTCGGCCTTAGGAACACCACGACTATCGACGATGACCCTCCGCATTCCATCTTTGCCGCGGAGAACCTGATCGTAGACTGCTTCGATTCCACCTTGTCCTATTATGTCGCCGGCCTTATATCCGGCGTCTTTGAACTTAGGAATTTCGAGTTGCTTTGGGTTTACCTGGCCGATATAGCCGAGAAGATGGGCGGCCAGCTTGCCGTATTTGTAGATACGCTGCGGCTGTTCCTCGATAGATATCTCAGGATGCTCGAGTTCATGAGAGCCGACCCACTGCAGATCGGCCGGCGAGGCGTTTTGCTTCACCAGCACCGGTAGTGATTTTGCTCTCAGTGGGTTATTCAGCTCGGCCAGCACCTCGGCCCGATCGACATCCAGATTCTGTGCGAGAGCGTTTAGTGTGTCTTCTTTGTCGGTTATGTCCTCGGGTATTACGACGACGTTGAAAGCTGAGTCACCATCGACCAGGACTTTTTCGTTACGGTCGAGGATTCTGCCGCGCGGAGCTGGAATCGGGATTTCGCGGATTCGATTATTCTCGGCGCGCGCCTGGTAATCGTCGTGCCGGGCGACTTGAAGCACGTAAAAGCGAATCCCCAGCGCGATAAACACCACCAGCACGAGATACTGGATAAAGTACACTCGGAGCTCTAAATTGAAGACATCTTCTTTCAGGTTCGAGCTGCTACTCATAAAATCTCTTCTTTATCGCCATTCGACGAGCGGTTGCCTGTTCAGAGAAGACCCGGTCCAGCACCGTAAACAGGATGATGGACGTCACCGTATCGCCAAGTACCTTCCAGCCGATCGTCGTGCCGAACACGCCCCATTTCGACACGAACGGCAAAGTTTGTTCAAGCATCTGGTGAAGCGCGACAAACAATACCGTGTTCGCTGCAGACGCTACAGCGGCAACCGATAACCGCGCCAAAGGATTTTCAAGCGAGAACCGCACGCTTGCGGTTCCCACTAGATAGCCTATCAGTGTCTTCGAGAATCCTCCAACACCAAGGATCCCTCCTCCAACCGCATCCCCGCCCAGCCCGGCAACCAGCCCGGTTGACATTCCAAGAACCGGCGAGCGCTGCAGTCCGAAGTACACAGTCACTACCAGGGGCAAATCGATGTAACGAAAAAACCCCAGATAATTCGGAAGGAGCATTTGGAGCAAGAGCGCGACAACTATGGTCAGGGCGATTTTGAAGGTCTGCACTCTTTAGGCTACCCCTTCGAATTGCGGATTGCGGATTGCGGATTGAAGTGAATTGCGGATTGCGGATTGCAGATTGCGGAACTGATGCTTTTCGGTCTGGCCAATCCGCAAACCGCAAGCCGCAATCCGCAATTCCTTTCACTTCCCTTCATCGAATTTCAAATCCTTTGGCTCAACAAGAAGCACCAGTACATGCTCGACGCGATCCACAGGGGCTGCCGGTTTTACGATGATTCTGTGCCACGGCGCGCTTGGGTCCGCTTCGATGCTTTCCACAGTTCCAACTAGAAGACCTTTTGGATAAATCCGATCGAGACCGGTAGTCACTATCGATTCACCAATTTCTACTTTCTCGCTGTTAGAGATGTTCTTGAGCTCGGCGCGATGGTCGTCCATCCCGCGAATTTGACCCATAGCCCGGGAGGCCTGGAGCATTGCGCCGACCCCTGCGTGCTTGTCGGTGATTATCTGCACCATCGCGAAGTTCGGTCCGACTGCAATGACTCGACCCACTATCCCGCCGGCGGTAGTAACCGGCATATCCCGTTTTACCCCGTTGAGAGTTCCGCGATCTATAATCAAACGGCGGAACCACAGACTTGCATCGCGGGAGATCACATTGGCGGCAAGCTCTCGATACTGAGGACGGGTGGGTAAAGCCAGTTGGGTTCGCAGCAAATCAAGCTCGGCGGCTCGTTCCAGCGCGTTGTTCCGCTCGGCGGTCAACTGATCGACTCTCTCGCGGAGGTCGACGTTCTCTTCCCGGGCATGCCGGAGATCGATATAGCTGCCACCTGCGCCTTTAATCGACGAAAAAACGGAATCACTCACCCGCACTATCGGCGCAAAAGCGGTTACCATCCAGACGCGCAGGACGGATTGCTCGCTGTCAGGATCCCGCGCGTTTGTCGACATCAGCACGACTTGCGAGAGCAATAGTGCGGCCAGTATCCAGGGTGCTTTTTGCTGTGCAGCGCTTGCACTCATAGGAATGGGGTTGAGGTTCAGGGTTGGGAAAGAGATTTAGCCAACTGAACTTCTTGTTCCCCAGCTTACAGTCCGTGGTGGAGCATAGTGTTTTCCCAGCTTACGCGGCTGAGCAGGTCGAAGTCGGCGAGCATCTTGCCTGTTCCGAGCGCGACCGAGGATAGGGGGTTCTCGGCCAACGAAACGGGCACTCCTGTCTCGTGCATTAATCGCTTGTCTATTCCCTTGAGCAACGCGCCGCCGCCGGTGAGCACGATGCCACGTTCGGCGATGTCCGCCGACAGTTCGGGGGGCGTTCTCTCGAGAGCAACGCGCACTGCATTCACGATCGTCGAGATTGGGTCCGCCAGGGCTTCGCGAACCTCTTCATCGGTGATCGTCAAAGTGCGGGGGACACCCTCGATCAAGTTGCGTCCTTTGATTTCCATCTGAATCGGTTCTTCGCAGGGCCAGGCTGAGCCGAGCTCTATCTTGATGGACTCCGCCGTACGCTCTCCGATAAGTAGGTTGTACTTACGTTTTATGTACTGAATGATCGCTTCGTCGAGTTCGTTACCGGCTACGCGAACCGCGCGCGAATATACGATTCCAGAAAGCGAGATTACGGCGATATCAGTCGTACCACCCCCGATGTCCACGATCATGTTTCCGTACGGCTCGGTGATCGGGAGTCCCGCGCCGATCGCTGCCGCCATTGCTTCGGCTACCAAATAGACCTTTGATGCCTTCGCCCGATATGCCGCGTCTTCGACTGCCCGCCGTTCTACCTGGGTGATTTCGCCGGGCACGCCTATGACGACGCGCGGCGAGACCCACGATCGGCCGTTGTGAGCCTTGCGAATAAAATGCTGGAGCATCTTCTCGGTAACCTCAAAATCGGCAATCACACCGTCCTTCATCGGCCGGATCGCGATGATATTGCCGGGGGTGCGGCCAAGCATCTCTTTGGCTTCTTTGCCGACGGCTTCTACTTTATTGGTTACCTTGTTGATGGCTACGATTGAAGGTTCGCTGACCACGATGCCGCGCCCTTTGGCAAACACAAGAGTGTTTGCAGTTCCAAGATCTATCGCTAGATCGCTGGAAAACGGGTTAAACAGGTTTCTCATCCTCATTGATTTATCTTCGCCTTTTTCGACCGACTTCTCCCGCTATTCAGGGGCTGCCGCAATCTGTTTAACATGCGGCCAGCTTTACGTTGTTCTTGTCCCGCTGCTTAGCTTCGTACATCGCGGCGTCCGCCAGTTCGATAAGCTTCTCGGCCGAGGTCGCATGTTCGGGAAAACTCGCAACACCGAAACTAGCCGTCAAATATATGTCCGCGCCAACGCCGCCCTTGAACCGATGGGCAGCAATTCGTAACCGCACCCTCTCGGCCATCTGAAGCGCCCGTTTTGCCGATGTTTCGGGCAACATCAGCACGAACTCGTCGCCGCCGTACCGCGCGACAAAGTCGGAATCCCGAACCGACCGGGTAATCACCAGGGCAACCTCGGTCAGTGTCGCGCTCCCAGCGCGGTGTCCGTAAGCGTCGTTCACCAGCTTGAACCCATCCAGATCCATAAACACCACTGAAACCGCCGAACCATACCGGCGCGCCCTGCGGATTTCGCCCTCGAGCGTCTGATAGAGATAGCGGACGTTGTACAGTCGCGTCAGATCGTCTATCAGCGTCTGTCGGGTTGCGTTGTGATAGTCGATCGCGTTAGCAAGCGCAGTCGCCAGCGCGGAGCACACAACCTCCACTTTGTGCGCCTGTTCTTGAGTGAAGGCCTCGCTTCCCCCGCTCTTGCGCGTCGCTTGTACAGCGCCAACCAACCGGCCACCGGTGATAAGTGGAACGCACAACGTACTCAGCTCGGTCTCCGCCGATGACGCCTCCGGCGACATTCCCTCCCTGAGACTTCCGGCGATAATCGTTCGCTGTTCGTTAACCGCCCGGGCTATCGGAAGAGGCGCCTGCTCGATTTCTACAAACGGGCCTACGGGCAGATCAGGCGCGTTAATCGCTCTCACCAATTCTAACCGATTGGTTTGCTCCGTCTTGACAAAAACGGCCCACGACTCCGCATCAACCAACTCGGGGAGAAACTCGAGCGCTCGGGCTACCACTTCACTCGCATCCAGCGTTTGGTGCAGCCTCATGGCGGCCTCAAATATCGATGGTCTTACTGCTTCGTTCTGCATCCGGAAGGTTCCCTGGAAGAGTGCTCATCCGTGAGATCGACGAGCACGCACTCATTGCGCTGGTCCTAAAGTTCTCGCAAGCTCCATCAAGAGTACTGCAAAGAGAGCAAGAGGCTTTTTTGCAATGGGAGAAAGACGCACTTGGCGTAAAGCCGAGGCGGTGGATGATTTAACAACACATTGTAAGGCTCTTCGGATGGCGGCCGGTGTCCCTTACGAAACCTCCAACCCCGGTCCCGGTCAAAATCTACTGCTTGCTTGCCGCCCGTTCAGTCAGCTCCCGTTCTAGTAAATCTTTTGAATGCCTAATCTAACACGGCAGCATGACCCGCGCAAGAAACTTTTGCAAAAACCCCTAAAAATGAAAAAACTCGGGTGCCGGAGCGCAATCCCGACTACAAACGCTGTACCGGCCGAACGAGCTTCCGGGTATGTGGTCGGGATGATTGATGCGGTCTACCCGCCGTGTTAAGATTTCAGCACTTGAAAGGGAGGTGACGAAGGTGAGACATACAATCAGATGCGCCCCCTGCACGATCCGAAGAAACCTCTTCGCCGACTGAACAGCCCTCCATCAATAAACTAATTTCTAGGCGCGGACCTGCCTTTCTGATTTCTCAGCCATTCGTGGAGGTTTCATGCAAACGATTACTAAGACTACGCTGCCGAAGATAAAGACTGCTCTGCCGGGACCAAAGGCAAAAGAGATTCTCGAGCGCGATGCCCAATTCATCTCGCCAAGCTACACTCGCAGCTACCCGCTTGTCGCCCAGCGCGGGTACGGGGCGATCATCGAAGATGTCGATGGAAACATGTTTCTTGACTTCAATGCCGGTGTGGCCGTCGCCGCACTCGGCCACGCTCATCCGGAAATTGTTGAAGTGATCGCGCAACAAGCGCGTGAGTTTGTTCACATATCGGGAACCGATTACTACTACCCTCATCAGACTGCGCTTGCGGAGAAACTCTGTCAGGTGACGCCGGGGACCTTTGCAAAAAAGGTTCATTACGGCAACTCGGGTGCGGAAGCCATGGAAGCGGCGTTGAAGGCAGCCATCTATTCAACCGGGCGCGACAAGTTCATCGCGTTTCGCGGCGCGTTTCATGGACGCACCTTTGGCACTCTGTCGTTGACTGCATCGCGAGCGGCGCAGCGCAGGGGTTTCGGCCCGCAAGCGCTTGATGTGACCCACGTTCCATTCGCAAATCCGATTCGCTTTCCACTCGAACGGCGTTCGGGTGAAAGCGTCGGACGTCGGGTGGCGCGTTATATCGAGGAAACAATCTTCAAAACAACGGTTGCACCGGAAGACTGCGCTGGAATAGTGGTCGAACCGGTTCAGGGTGAGGGCGGTTACGTTGTTCCCTGTCCTGACTTCCTTCCAGAGCTTCGACGCATCTGCGACCAGCGCGGTATCGTGCTTATCGTCGACGAAGTTCAATCCGGCATGGGCCGCACGGGAAAGCTGTGGGCGATCGAACACTTCGGGATCGTCCCGGACATTATGTGCATGGCAAAGGCTATTGGGGGCGGGCTTCCGCTTGGCGTCACGCTGGCAAAGGAAGAGTTGATGCGCTGGCATGTGGGGGCCCACGCATCGACGTTTGGTGGCAACCCAGTTGCAATCGCCGCTGCGCTCAAGACTCTTGAAATACTCGAAAATGGTGTAATGAAAAATGCAGCGGATATGGGTGCCTACATGATGGACCGGCTGCGGGAGCTTCAGCCGCGGCACGAATGTATTGCTCAGGTTAGAGGTCTGGGCTTGATGATCGGAGTAGAGATCGCCCGCGACGCCGATGCGAACGAGACGTGGTCCGAGTTGCGAGACAAGATAGTCGTCGAATGCTTCAATCGCGGACTGGTGATTCAGGGTGCTGGTGAGTCTGCAATTCGCTTCTCTCCGCCGTTGATAGTGGACCGCGAACAAGTTGACTTCGCCCTTAACA
>Ga0075428_100004494_pt1 | contig 15400 bp, 16 predicted proteins | sample RhiMetdeltSRZDD2_FD_75291 | JGI IMG/M metagenome (GOLD analysis project Ga0075428, IMG submission 75291) | Populus rhizosphere microbial communities from Tennessee, USA - Rhizosphere MetaG P. deltoides SRZDD2 | ecosystem: Host-associated > Plants > Roots > Rhizosphere > Soil | place: USA... | reverse complement strand
TCACCTCCTCGGGCCAGGCACCCCTCGACGGGGTGGTTGGGGACGTGCAACTTAGGCACGTCGCTCACAAACGACGCGATACTAGCTTACTGTAAGGGGTGCGCCCCATCGGCCGTTTTGCCACCCATAGGGGCCGAACGGTGAGACAGGCCTGAGATGCACCTTGTGGGGAAGCTCCAAAATCCTTAGTTGGATTTCGTCATGTGGCGGTCGTTGGACCACGTTGCTGTACCCCTATGGTAGTCCGGGACCATCTAGTGACAGGAGCTTCGACCATGGCCCGGACCGTGCTGGTCACCGGCGGCAACAGGGGCATCGGCCTAGCCATCGCGCAGGCCTTCGCCAAGCAGGGCGACCGCGTGGCGATCACCCATCGCGGCACCTTCGACCCGGCAAGCGCTCCCGACGTTCTCGGGGTCGTCTGCGACATCACCGACCCGGCCGCCGTCGACGCGGCCTTCACGCAGGTGGAAAACGAGCTGGGAGCGGTGGAGGTGTTGGTGGCCAACGCCGGGATCACCGACGACACCCTCGTCATGCGGATGTCGGAGGAGCAGTTCACACGGGTGCTCGAGACCAACCTGACCGGCGCTTGGCGCTGTGCCAAGCGGGCGAGCACCAGGATGCTACGGGCCCGCTGGGGCCGGATGATCTTTATTTCGTCGGTGGTCGGCCTGATGGGCGGGGCGGGCCAGGTCAACTACGCGGCGAGCAAGGCCGGCCTGGTGGGCATGGCCCGGTCGCTCACCCGCGAGCTGGCCACGCGCCACCTCACCTTCAACGTGGTGGCGCCGGGCTTCATCGAGACCGACATGACCGGAGCGCTTGGCGACGACCGCAAGGCGGAGATTCTCAAGTCGATCCCGGCCGGGCGGATGGCCTCGCCCGACGAGGTGGCCGGAGTGGTCACGTGGCTGGCGAGCGACGCCGCCGGTTATGTCAACGGAGCCGTCATCCCCGTGGATGGCGGCCTAGGAATGGGGCACTGAATGTTATTGGAAGGTAAGCGGGTTCTGGTGACGGGGGTGCTCACCGAGCAGTCGATCGCGTTCAACATCGCGAAGATCGCTCAGGAGCAGGGCGCCACGGTGGTGCTGACCGGGTTCGGCCGGATGTCCCTGGTGGAGCGGATCGCCAAGCGGCTGCCGCAGGAGCCGCCGGTGATCGAGCTCGATGTCACCGACACCGACCATCTGGCCAGCCTGGCCGACCGGGTGCGGTCGCATGTGGACGGTCTCGACGGGGTGGTGCACTCGATCGGCAACGCGCCGCAGAGCGCCCTCGGCGGCAACTATCTGGAGACGACCTGGGAGGACGTGTCCCGGGCGATGCACGTGTCGACCTACTCCTACAAAGCCCTGGCGATGGCGACGCTTCCGTTGATGGAAAAGGGCGGAAGCATCGTCGGGTTGACTTTCGACGCCACGATCGCCTGGCCCGCGTACGACTGGATGGGTGTGGCCAAAGCGGGTCTGGAGTCCTGCTCGCGCTATCTGGCCCGATACCTTGGCCCGCGGGGGATCCGCAGCAACCTGGTGAGCGCCGGTCCACTTAAGACGATGGCGGCCAAGTCCATCCCCGGCTTCGAGAAGTTCGAGGGCGCGTGGGTGGAGCGGGCGCCGCTGGGCTGGGAGCTCAGCGACACCGCGCCGGCGGCAAAGGCTGTCGTGGCACTGCTGTCGGAGTGGTTCCCCGCCACCACGGGAGAGATCATTCACGTCGATGGTGGCTATCACGCCTTGGGCGCATAGCATTCACTACATGTACGATGCGTTCCTGCTGGTCTCCTTCGGCGGGCCGGAGCATCCCGACGAGGTCATGCCCTTCCTGGAGAACGTGACGCGCGGGCGGGGTGTGCCGCCGGAGCGACTGGCCGAGGTAGCCCAGCATTACCAGCGCTTTGGAGGGGTGTCGCCGATCAACCAACACTGCCGGGAGCTGGTCGTGGCGATCAGGGCCGACTTCGCGGTGCACGGGCTGGAGCTTCCGGTCTACTGGGGCAACCGCAACTGGCGGCCGATGCTCGCCGACACCCTGGCGCAGATGCGAGACCACGGGATCGAACGAGCGGTGGCGTTCGTCACCAGCGCCTACGGGTCGTACTCGTCGTGCCGCCAGTATCTGGAGGACATCGCGGCCGCCCGGGAGAAGGTGGGCCCGGGCGCGCCCGAGGTGGACAAGCTGCGGCACTTCTACGACCATCCGGGCTTCGTGGAGCCGTTCGCCGACGCGACCAAGACGGCCTTCAAGCAGCTGGACAAGTCGGCCCGGGCGACCACGAGGCTGGTCTTCACCGCCCACTCCATCCCGGTGTCCATGGCGCGTACGGCCGGCGGGACAGCGGGACCGGCGGGGCTGCGGGATGGGGGGACGGCGGGTGGGATGAGCAACGGCGGCCTCTATGAGCGCCAGCTGCGCGACACCGCCCGGCTGGTGGCCGAGCGGTCCCTTCCGGACGTGGGCTGGGACCTGGTGTGGCAGAGCCGTTCCGGGCCGCCGAGCGTGCCGTGGCTGGAGCCGGACGTCAACGAGCACCTGCGGCTGGTGGCCAAGGATGGGGTCACGCAGGTCGTGGTCGTGCCGATCGGATTCGTCTCCGACCACCTGGAGGTGATCTGGGACCTGGACGAGGAGGCCGCCGCGACCGCCCGCCAGCTGGGCCTCGGCTTCGCCCGCGCACACACCCCCGGCACCGATGCCCGCTTCGTCACCATGGTTCGCGACCTGGTCGTTGAGCGGATGCGACCGTCCTCCGGCGGGACACGAAGGGCCCTCGGTAGGCTCGATCACTGGGATGTCTGCGCCGCCCACTGCTGCCCGGCGCCAGTCAGACGGTAGGAGCTTTGATGGCCCGACAGATCGCGGCGTGGCTGACCGATATGGATGGCGTGCTGGTGCACGAGGGCGTACCGATCCCGGGCGCCACCGAGTTCATCGGCAAGCTGCGCCAGAGCGGCAAGCCGTTCCTGGTGCTCACCAACAACTCGATCTATACGCCCCGCGATCTGCACGCCCGCCTGACCCGCCTCGGCTTCGACCTGCCCGAGGAGGCGATCTGGACCGCGGCCATGGCCACCGCCAAGTTCCTGTCCGACCAGCGGCCCAGCGGCTCGGCCTTTGTCATCGGCGAGGCCGGCCTGACCACGGCGCTGCACTCGGCCGGGTACATCATGACGGACTTCGATCCCGACTACGTGGTGCTGGGCGAGACCCGCAACTACAGCTTCGAGGCGATCACCACGGCGGTGCGGCTGATCAACAAGGGGGCCAGGTTCATCTGTACCAACCCCGACGTCACCGGCCCCTCCAACGAGGGCCTGCTGCCCGCCGCCGGATCGGTAGCCGCGATGATTACCAAGGCGACCCGGGTGGAGCCCTATTTCGTGGGCAAGCCCAACCCGATGATGATGCGCTCGGCCCTCAACCGCATCGGTGCCCACTCCGAGTCGACGGCGATGATCGGGGACCGGATGGACACCGACGTGCTGTGCGGGCTCGAGGCCGGGTTGCACACGATCCTTGTGCTGACAGGGATCTCGACAAAGTCCGATGTGGAGCGTTTCCCCTACCGCCCGTCGCGGGTGGTCGCGTCGGTCGCCGACCTCATCGACGAGATTTAGATCCCCAGGGGCGAGTTGCACGCGGCGACGAGGGCCTGGCGGCACGCCGTCGCGAGCGGGCGCAACGCCTCCTCGCGCAGCCGCATCTCGGTGGTGTTGACGGCTCCGCCGGTGGTCTGCCCGGCGAGGGTCAGCATCCGGTCAAGCACGCAGGCGCGGGCGTAGAGGCGGCGGGCGCGCGGCTGGTAGCCCGCGGGCAGGTCGGACTCGGGCCCCGGCTTGCGCAGCGCTTGCAGCGCACCGGCGAGCTCGGGGCGCCACTGTGCCACGTCGAGGCGCACCAGCGCGGTGGTCGCCTCGGCCAGCGCGACGCTCAGTTGCGAGTCGGCCTCGGAGAGGTCGATGTAGTGCACCGGTGGCGCGGCGGGAAGCTCGAACACGTGCCACAGCACGGTGGTGAAGGTGACCCCGGAGCCGGAGGTGTGCACGCGCTCCTCGGGGATCAGGCCCAGGCGGCTGGCGATCACGCCCTCGCCGGACAGCAGTGCCCGCTCGGTGAACGGCACGCCCGGTCCGGGCAGACCACGCGGGTCGCCGGGCGCGGGGAGCACCAGCCGGATCTCATCGGGGTGCAGCTTGGCCATGGCGGGCAGCGCCTCGCGCATCTCCGTCTCGTGCACGGTGCCCGGGATCCCGTCGATGAGCTGCTCCTCATCGTCGATGAGGGCGTCGAGCATCTCGTCGAAGGACACCAGTCCCGCGCGCCAGGCCCTCGCCCAGCTGACCAGGCGGGCTGACCTCCGAGCGGTCAGGGTTTCCGCGTGCGCTGTGTGCGACATGACTGCAAGAGTACGTGCTGCTCACGCTGTTGTCCCCTTACCAAGAAGTATTGTCTGGCAATGCGTTACTTCGGGGTTGAGGGTCGGCGGGATGGCGGGCGGGGAAAGGGAAAGGTCCCGGAGGTTGAGGCCGAAATCGGGCTTGTGGTGGAGTGTGCGGTGAGCGGATTCTGCGGCGCTGTGGTGGGTTTCGAGCATGGCGCGGTGGCCCTTGAGGACAGGTTCGGCAAGGTGCGCCACTTCCCGCTCGAGCCGGCCGCGTTCCTATTGGACGGTCAGGTCACCACCCTGATCAAGCCAGGCAAGGAGAACGCGGCGCGGCGGCTGATCAGCAAGTCGGGTTCGGTGCTGGCGCCGGCGCAGCGGGCTCAGGTGGCCAAGGCCAGCCGGATCTGGGTCGAGGGCGTGCACGACGCCGAGCTGGTGGAGAAGATCTGGGGCCACGATCTGCGGGCGGAGGCGATCGTGGTGGAGCCGATGCACGGGGCCGATGGGCTGGCGGCGCTGTTGGCGGAGTTCGAGCCCGGGCCGGGCCGGCGGTTGGGAATCCTGCTGGACCATCTGGTGGCGGGGTCCAAGGAAGCCCGGCTGGCGTCCACTGTGGACAGTGAGCACGTGCTCATCGCCGGGCATCCCTATGTGGATGTGTGGGCGGCGGTGAAGCCGGAGCGGGTCGGGTTGCGCGCGTGGCCGGAGGTGCCGAAGGGGCTGCGGGATGGCGGGTCGTGGAAGGAGGGCGTGTGCGAGGCGCTGGGCGTCGACCTCGATTCCTTCTGGCCACGGCTGCTGTCGCGTGTGGACAGTTATCACGATGTCCAGACGCCGCTGGTGAACGCGGTGGAGCGGCTCATCGATCACGTCACGGAAGCCTAGTGTGCACAAAGGTCGCGATGTCCAACTCGGACGGCCGCCCGGAACCGTCGCGGCGCACCCGCATGACCTCTCCGTCATTTGAGCCGGAGGTGCAGCGCCAAAGATCTGTGGCTTCGTGTTTGAAAATCCATTTCCCTGGTACCAAATAAGCCTGCGCGACAAGCAGAGACTCCACCGGATCGAAGTGCACCTCGAGGCGGCGCCCCATCCACCACCAGGTCCCCGCCAGTTCGTGCTCGGCGGCGGCGCCCGTGGGCGGGATCCACTGCTTGACCGCGGTGGGCTCCGCGTCGAGCACCGTGGTCAGGATGCGTTGGTTGAGGTCGGCGACGCGCATGCCGGCCAGGGTGTAGGCGCCGGCGAAGACGACCGAGCCGGTGCGGCTGGGCCGGTGCACGGCAAGGTGAGCGAGATAGCCGGGCATCGATCCACCGTGCCCGGCATAGACCCGCTCGCCGCGCCGGTAGAGCTCGATGCCGAGGCCTTGGCCGGAGGTCCAGGTCTCGAGGTCGCTGATGACGACCGGGGCGCACATCTCGGCCAGGCTGGTGGGGGACAGGACCGCCTGGTCCCCCTCGGCCAGGAACGCCGCCCATTTGGCCATGTCGGCCGGGGTGGACCAGAGCTGCCCGGCCGGCGCCATCGCGCCGGTGTCGGTGCGCGGCTCCTCGCGAAGCGTGCCATACCAAGGGTGGACGACGTAGCCGCGGGCGAACGGTTCCACCTCGGTGTGGTTGGTGCGCACCATACTCAGCGGCTCGAGGATTCGTTTGCGGAGAAGGTCGCCCCACTCGAGGTCGGTCAGGCCCTGCAGGACCGCGCCGAGCAGGCCGTAGGCGAGGTTGGAGTAGTGGTAGGTCCGGTGCGGCGGGAAGGCGAGCTTGTCGGGTGTGAGTCCGGCGAGAAAATCGTCGAGGGTGCCGCCCTCGGTCCGCTCCCACCACTCGCCGTCGGGTTCGCGCTGCAGGCCCGAGACGTGGCCGAGCAAGTGCCTCAGTGTGATTGCCGAGCTCACGCGGGTACCAGATAAATGTTTATAAAAGAGATCGTCAAGGGCTAGTCTTCCCTCGTCCCGCAGCTGCATGATAAGCACGGCCGTCATCGTCTTGGTGATCGAGCCGATGCGGAACTGTGTGTCGCGCGTGGGGATCTCGCCGGTCTCCGGGTCGGCACCGAACGCTCCAAAATGGACCATCACACCGTCGCGCACAACGGCACCGGCGACAGTCGGGGCGCGGCCCTCGGCCTGCGCCCGCGAAAGGATTTCGTCGATCCTTTTTGCTGTCTGGGGCAACAGTGTCATCTGACCTCCAACGCTGGCCTAGGTTACGGGTTTATCGGCTTTTCGGTCAGTCGTGATTATTTCCAGCCGTCCAGGGGCGCACGGGTGGCGCGGACATGACACGATCGTGGGCGTGGGAGATTGGGCAGTTTGGGTATGGTGGCTGATCGCCGCCGGAGCCCTTGTCATCGCCGAGCTGTTCAGCGGGACCTTCGTCCTGTTGATGTTCGGCGTCGGCGCGCTCGCCGCCTCGGTCGTGAGCCTGGTCGGCGCCCCGGGCTGGGCATCGGCGCTGGTTTTCGCCGCCGTCTCCGCGCTGGCTCTGTGGTTGGTGCGGCCCTGGATAAACAAGCGGCTGCACAAGGGCGAGGACCAGAAGATGGGCAATGCGACCATCGAAGGTGCCAGTGCGTCGGTCCTCGAGCGGGTCGACCGGGACCATGGCATGGTCAAGATCGAGGGTGAGCTTTGGCGCGCCCGCCCCTATGATTCCGAGATGATTTACGAGCCCGGCGAACGGGTCAAGGTCCTACGAGTTGACGGAGCCACCGCGATGGTGGGGAGGGATTGATGGATTTCTTTACAATTCTGATCGGGGTAGTGGCCCTGGTCCTTGTGGTCACCCTGATCAGGATGGTCAAAATCGTTCCGCAGCAGCGGAACGATGTGGTGGAGCGGCTCGGAAAATACAACCGGACCCTGACGCCCGGCCTGAACATCCTCGTCCCCTTCATCGACCAGGTGCGTACCAAGGTCGACCTGCGCGAGCAGGTGGTCAGCTTCCCGCCCCAGCCGGTCATCACCTCGGACAACCTCGTCGTGTCGATCGACACCGTGCTCTACTACCGGGTGACTGACGCGGTGCGGGCAACATACGAAATCGCCAACTTCATCCAGGCGATCGAGCAGTTGACCATCACGACCCTGCGTAACGTCATCGGTTCCATGGACCTCGAGCGGTCCCTCACCAGCCGCACCGAGGTCAACAACCAGCTTGCCGCGGTGCTGGATGAGAACACCGGGCGCTGGGGCATCAAAGTGGCCCGCGTCGAAATCAAGGCGATCGAGCCGCCGCCCAGCATTCGCGACGCCATGGAAAAGCAGATGCGCGCGGAGCGGGACAGGCGTGCCGCCATCCTCAACGCGGAAGGTGTCAAGCAGTCCCAGATCCTGACGGCCGAAGGTGAGAAGCAGGCGGCGGTCCTGCGGGCCGACGGTGACCGGCAGGCGAGAATCCTGCAGGCCGAGGGTCAGGCGAAGGCCATCAAACTGGTCGTCGACGCGATCCACGTGGCCGAGCCCGACAACAAGGTGATGGCCTGGCAGTACCTGCAGGCCCTGCCCCAGATCGCGGCCGGCGCCTCCAACAAGCTGTGGATCGTCCCGGCCGAGCTGACGAAGCTGCTCGAAGGCATCGCCAACCGGTTCGGAGACCTGGTCGAGTCGCCGGGTGCGGCGGCGGCGGCCAAGGCGGTCGGTGACCAGAACGAGCGCGAAGCCGAGGAGATGTCCAAGCAGGCGGCGCGAGAGGTGAGGCAGATAGAGGAGCAGGCGGCTCGGGAAAAGCCCCCGTCGTCACCGGAGTAGTAGCACTTTCGCGGCCCGCCTTGTGCGGGCCGCTTCTTTGCGCGGCGCTCGCTTTGGTGGGCGTGGCGGTTGCGATCTTGGTGGGTGGATCCAGCATTTTCGGGCTTAATGTTGCCTCGCGCGCGTGGGAGGGGACATTTTCTCGGAAAATGCTGGCATCGAGAGAGGGCGGGGAGAATGGGGGAGTGGAGCTGATCACGGATTCGCGGGACGAGAGAATCGCGGACTATCGTGCGCTGACCGATGTGGAGTTGCGCACCCGATGGGAGCCGCCGCACGGGTTGTTCATCGCCGAGGGCGAGCTTGTCCTGCGCCGGGCACTGCGCGCTGGGTACCCCCCGAAATCTTTTCTTATAGATGCCAAAAGATACAGCCAGATCGAGGATCTGGAGCGGCTGGCGCCCGTCTATGGTGCGTCACCTGAGGTGCTGGAGGAGATTACCGGCTTCCATGTGCATCGGGGCGTGCTGGGCAGCTTCCGCCGGCTGCCGCTGCCGCCCGTGTCCGAGGTGCTGGCCGCCGCGCGCCGGGTGGTGATCCTCGAGGACATCAACAACCATACGAACCTCGGGGCGATCTTCAGGGGTGTTGCGGCGCTTGGGTTTGACGCGGTGCTGCTGTCGCCGACCTGCGCGGATCCGCTGTACCGGCGAAGTGTGCGGGTGAGCATGGGCGAGGTGTTCGCCATCCCCTATGTGACGCTGGGGCCGTGGCCCGACGGTCTGAAGCTGGTGCGGGACGCCGGGTACAGCCTCCTGGCGATGACACCGGGGCCTGAAAGTGTTGCGCTGCAGAATCTTCCGGCCGCGTCGGGGCAGCGGCCGGCGCTGCTGCTGGGCGCGGAGGGTCCGGGGCTGTCACGGTCGGCCTTGGAGGCGAGCGATGTTCGGGTCCGTATCCCGATGCGGCGGGGTGTCGACTCGCTCAATGTCGCGGCGGCGATGGCGGTGGCGTGCTGGGAACTGACCCGCGACGACCAGGGCCCGGCCTAGCCGCGGCCGGTCATTTGTGCGCGGACAAGGCATCGATCGGTGCCCCGTGGATAGCGGTATCGGTAGAGTGTGATCATGTTTCCCACGGTGCGGGAAGTGATGGGGCTCGACCCGTTCCGGATCGGGGCGCCGCGGCTGGTGGCGGGCGGTTCGGGGCTTGACCGGCCGGTGCGGTGGGTGCATTCGGCGGAGGTACCCGACATCGCGAGCCTGTTGCGCGGCGGCGAGCTGGTGCTGTTGACCGGGATCGGGCTGCCCGCCGACGACGAGGGCATCCGGGCCTTCGTCAACGATCTGGCCGAGGTGGGCGTGGCCGGGCTCGTGGTCGAGCTGGGAAGGCGTTACACCACAAGCGTTCCGAGGGTGATGGCGGCCGCCGCGGAGAAGTGCGGGCTGCCGCTGATCGAGCTGAGAAGGCCGACGCCGTTTGTGGCGATCACGGAGGCGGTGCACGCGCTGATCCTGGACGCCCAACTCAACGAGTTGAAGGCGACCGAGGAGGTCCACCAGAGGTTCACCGAGCTGAGTGTGGAGGGGGCCGATCCCGCCGAGGTGGTCCATCAGGCCGCGCAGCTGTCGGGCCGGCCGGTGGTGCTGGAGAACCTGGCCCGGCAGGTGCTGGCGTTCGACACCGCGGGCGAACGGGCGGAGATGGTGCTGGACAACTGGGAGCAGCATTCGCGCCAGGTGAGGCAGTCGGGGCGGACCGGCTATGACGCCAACTCCGGGTGGTTGGCGACGATGGTCGGGGCGCGCGGCCACGACTGGGGGCGCCTTCTTCTGAGGGTGGACGAAGAGCCGCCGACCAGGCTGGTGATCCTGCTGGAGCGGGCGGCGAGCACTCTCGCGCTGGGCAGGCTGATCGAGCGGGACGCCGAGGGGCTGGCCAGGCAGCTGCACGGCACGCTGCTTTCGGCCCTTCTGGAGCACAGCCTGCCGGTGGACGAGGTGGCGCTGCGGGCGAAGGCGCTCGGGGTGACGCTGGAGCGCCGGCGGCTGATCGGGGTGGTGGTAAGGCCGCGGCAGGACGAACAGGTAGAGCCGCAGTGGTTGCAGAACCTGGCGGAGGCGGTGGGCAACGCGGTGCGGGAGTCCGGTTTGGACGGTCTGACCAGCCCGGTGGACAAGCATGCCGTCGGGGCCTTGCTGGCGCTCAAGCCGGGCGCCGACCCGAGCCTGAAGGGCTTGGCGATGGCGTTGCGGCGGGGGAGAAGCGACCCGCTCGTGATCGCGGCCGGGTCCGAAGTGGACGGTCTGCGCGACGCGAGGAGGAGCCTGGTCGAGGCGAGGCAGGTGGCCGAGGCGGCCCGCCACGACGCGAGCCCGGCCGCCACCGCCGCCGGGATCCACCGGCTGCCCAATGTGGGCCTGCCGGGCCTGCTCTACCTGCTGCGAGACGAGCCGAGGCTGCAGACCTTCGCCGAGCGCCAGCTGGGTGCCCTGCTGGCCCACGATGCGCAGCATCCCAAGGAACCACTGTTGCCCACGCTCCGGGCCTACCTGGACAGCGGGCGCAACAAGTCGACGGCGGCCGTCTCGGCCCATCTTTCGAGACCGGCCTTCTACGAGCGGCTGGCCCGGCTGGAGAAGGTGCTCAACGTGGACCTCGAGTCGGTGCCCGCCTGCCTGTCCCTGCACGTCGCGCTGCTGGCGATGGACGCCTTGAGAGACAACTGAAGTTACATCACGGGAGTGGCTATGCAGCGGGCGTAGATGTGGGTCTGCTCGGGTGTTTCCGAAGTGGACAGAACGGCGAGTTCCGTGGACATGTCGCGGACCGTGAAGCCGTGGTGGGACAGGAGAGCGGCCAGCTCCTCCCGGGAGTACGCGGTCAGCGGCACCCGCACCCCGAGGAACTCCCGCATCAGGTAGTCGCTGTCGCCCTCGACCATGCCGATAACGAAAACCCCTTCCGCCGCAAGCACATTGCGGATGGCGTCGAGCGCCTTGTCGACCCCTTCCCGGTCGAGCATCAGCAGGGAGAAGAAGGCGACCGCGCCGTCGAAGCGGCCCTGGCGGGGGTGCAGGCCCATGAGATCGTGCAGATCGCGTTCGATGAAGATGCCCGATGGCACGTTCTTGCGCGCCAGCTCGAGCATGACCGGCGAGGTGTCGATGGCGACCACGTCGCATCCGGCGTCGGCGAGCTGGCGCGCGGTGGGCAGGCCGCTGCCGCAGCCGACGTCGAGCACCACCCGCTCGCCCCGCACCCGGTCGATGAGCCAGCGGCCGGCCTCCACCTGTCCCGGCTTGTCGGCGAATGCTTCGCTATACCTCGCGCCAATTACGTCAAATGCCCGGCTCATGGAGTCAATTTTGTCGGATGGGCCGGGCAGAATGTGGCCCGTGGCGATGATTGCTCTGGCCGGAGACCTCCTCCAGCGCCTCGACGACGCGGGCGGGCCGATCGCCGCGCCCGAGCGGGCGAGCCCGGAGCTGGTCGCCGAGCTTGAGCGGGGGGAGCGTCCGCGCTGGCTGTGGGCCTGCGCCGAGCACTCCTATCTGACCCTGCTGCGCGCCGGCGTGCGGGTGCGACGCTGCCACGACTTTGAGCTGGTGGAGGCGGTCCTGCTGGCGCACGAGGGCAACTATGGCGCGCCTCGATCGGTCGAGGCCGCGCACGCCCGCCTCACCGGCGCCCACGTGCCGCCCGACCAGCCCGTGCGCCAGGCCGATCCGCCCGGCATCGGGCAGGCGGCCCTCTTCTCCGACTCCGCCGCGCCCTCCTCACTGCCGATTTTGCTTTCTGGGTACCAGATGCAAAGGAAAAACCTGTCGGGAAGGCTCCGTTTGCTCGCCGCGGCCGAGTCGGCCAGTGCGCTGATAGCGGTGGAGATGGGTGAGGAGGGGGTGCCGTGGCGGGCCGACGTCCATGACGAGCTGCTGACCGACCTGCTCGGGCCGCGCGTGGCGGGTGGCACGCCCCGGCGCCTGGCCCAGCTGGCGGTCACCATCGCCGATCTGCTCGAGGCGCCCGGCCTGCATCCGGACTCCCCGGCCGAGCTGCGCCGCGCCCTTCGCCGGGCCGGGGTCGAGGTGCCCAACACCCGCTCCTGGACCCTCAAACAGGTCGACCATCCGGTGATCCCATCTTTGATCGAGTATCGCGAGCTCTATCGCATCTTCACCGCGCACGGCTGGTCGTGGTGCGACCAGTGGGTGGCGGGCGGCCGCTTCCGCCCGGCCTACATCCCGTCCGGGGTGGTGTCGGGGCGCTGGGCCACCCGGGGCGGTGGGGCGCTTCAGATTCCCAAGGCGGTGCGGGGCGCGGTCCGCGCCGATCCCGGGTTCAAGCTCGTGGTGGCCGACGCGGCTCAACTGGAGCCGCGCATTTTGGCCGCCATGTCGGGTGACGAGGGGCTGGGGCGGGCGGCGGCCGAGGGCGACCTCTACTCGGCCCTGGCGGCGGAGGCGTTCGGCGGCGACCGGGCCAAGGCCAAGGTGGCCTTGCTCGGCGCGATGTATGGTCAGACCGGCGGCGCGGCCGCCCCGGCGCTGGCGGCGCTGCGCGGCAGCTACCCCAAGGCCTGGGCCTATGTCGAGGCCGCGGCGCGCACCGGCGAGACCGGCGGCCTGGTGCGCTCCTGGCTGGGCCGCACCTGCCCACCGTCCTCTTTGGAGGGAAGCTGGCTCGACGGCGGGGCCTCCGGGCGGGCGCGCGGGCGCTTCACCCGCAACTTCGTCATCCAGGCCACCGCCGCCGAGTGGGCCGCGACCCTGCTCGCGTTTGTGCGCGAGGCGCTTTGGGATCGCCGGGCCCGTATGGTCTTCTTCCAGCACGACGAGGTGATAGTGCACTGCCCGGTGTCCGAAGTGGACGATGTCATCGAAGCCCTGCACGAGTCGTCGAAGCGCACCGCCGCGCTGCTTTTCGGCAACACACCGGTGCGCTTTCCGCTGTCGATCGCCGCCGTCGACGCCTATTCGGAGGCTAAGTAAGCCTGGCAGATCTTGGCGGATTGTGGTCCCTATAGCAGCCCTAATCCGCCAAGATTCAAAACTTAGGCGATGATCTTGGCTTCGCGTAGGCGGTCCAGCAGGGCCGGGGTGAGCAGCCCGGCCCCGGCCACCAGCGACACGAGGGTGAAGGCGACGCTGAGCACCCGCGTCTCGATTTTGCTGCCCGCCTCGATGGAGATGCGGTTGGGCAGGCCGATCATCCGCCACATACGCTTGCCCGTCGGGATCGGCCACAGGATGGGCACGCCGGCACGGGTGATGATGTCGCCCATCAGGTGCACGAAGCAGCCGACGCCCACCGCGACGCCGATCATGGGATAGCCGCGGTCGATCGTGGGCAGGTAGGTGTAGCCGAACCAGGCCGCGCCCGCGGACAGGATGGTGATGAACAGCCAGCCGACGCGTTTGGCCCACTCGTGGAACAGGCCGCGCAGGGCGAGCCCGAACGTGAAGAACAGGATGCCCAGCACCGCCCAGCGGCCGTAGGCGGTGGCGAGCCAGGTGGCCCCGAACCCGGTCAGCAGGCAGAACGGGATGGTGTGGGTCAGCGTGCGGTGGCCGTTGTCCCGGTCGGGATCGTGGCTCAGCTTGGTCGCGTGATAGACGCCCAGCGATACTTTCTCGATGACCTCGGCCAGGAAAAGAGAGAAGACGCCGAAGCTGCGCGACACCGTGGAGCCGCCCTTGTTCTTGGTGACCTTGCCGGACATGTCAAGGTCGGGAAGGAGCGCACCCCCGGCACACACCGCGGCGCCGATCGCGATCGTGGTCGCGGACTGGCCATAGTTGAACGCCTCCTTGGCGACCCAGCATCCGGCCAGCCACACCGCCGCGCCCGAGAGCGCGTGCGAGGGACCCATCATGTCGCTTCCTCCCCATGGGTAGATAGCTCAACTGTACGAATATGGCGCAAGCACTGTGCCAAAAGGACGGTCGGCGCGCAATCAGCTATCTGTCCTTCCACCACGGAAAGCTTCGGTCCGGTCGCGGACAGGTCCCGTTCGGGGCGGACGGACGGCGTCCACTACGGACAGTTGAACAGCTCAATGGGTGACCGGTAGAGTACCGCGCGTGATGCACCGTGATTGATGAAGAGCGCGACGGCATGAACGCGATCATCATCAATTTAGCCAGGCGGAGCCGGCTCCTGGTCGGGAAACAGCTGCGCCTTCTGGACCAGATGGAGCGTGACGAGCGGGACCCTGACCGCCTGGCGGCACTCTTCCAACTGGATCATCTGGCTGCCCGGCTGCGGCGCAACGACGAGAACCTCCTGGTGCTCGCCGGTGGGCAGGCGCGCCGCCGCCCGTCGTCATCGGAGGAGAGCGACGGCATCACGATCGACGACATCGTCCTGGCCGCGCTCTCCGAAATTGAGGCGTACCAACGCATCCGGTGCGATGTGGAGGTACCGTCCACGGTCAGCGGCCACGTGGCGCCCGACCTGATCCACCTGCTGGCCGAGTTGTTCGACAATGCCACCGCATTCTCCCCACCGGACTCACCTGTCAAGGTCGAGGCGAGGGTGTCATCCGAAGGCGTGGAATTGACGATTTCAGACGAGGGAATCGGGCTGGCGCCCGGCTTTCTCATGGAGACCAACAACCTGCTCCGGACGCCACCCGACCTTGACGTCCCGGCGAGCGAGCGGATGGGTCTCGTCGTGGTCAGTCATCTGGCCGCCCGGCATCAGGTGCGGGTAACACTGGAGTCAAGCGCCGCCGGGACCACCGCAGTCGTGCGGATACCATGCGATCTGCTGTCATCCGAGGGGACGCCATGACCACCGCCGCGCTTAGCAAGCCCGCACAGGATCTGAACTGGCTCATCACCGCCTTCACCGATCGCACCCCCGAGGTGCAGCACGCGATGGTGGCCTCGTCCGACGGCATGCCCGTCGCGCTCTCGGCCGGGATCACCCGGGCCATGGCCGACCAGCTCGCCGCCATCACATCCGGCCTGATCAGCGTGGCCGCCGCCGTCTCCCAGCTGGCCGACGGCGACGAGGTGCGCCAGGCCGTCGTGGAGATGGGGCGCGGCTACTTCCTGGCCATGACGGTCCGGGATGGATCGGTGTTCTGCGTGCTCACCACCGCCCAGGCCGATCTGGGCGCGGTGGGTTTCGAGATGGCCCGCCTGGTCAAGCAGGCCGGCGAGATCCTGACCCCGGCGTTGCGAGTCGAGCTGCAGCAGGCCCTGCCGCGCTGAGCTTGCCGGTTTAGGGCTTGCCGGTTTAGGGCTTGCCGGTTTAGGGCTTGCCGGTTTAGGGCTTGCCGGTTTAGGGCTTGCCGGTTTAGGGCTTGCCGG
>Ga0075428_100004493_pt1 | contig 15403 bp, 14 predicted proteins | sample RhiMetdeltSRZDD2_FD_75291 | JGI IMG/M metagenome (GOLD analysis project Ga0075428, IMG submission 75291) | Populus rhizosphere microbial communities from Tennessee, USA - Rhizosphere MetaG P. deltoides SRZDD2 | ecosystem: Host-associated > Plants > Roots > Rhizosphere > Soil | place: USA... | reverse complement strand
TTATAATTAAGTTTACAGTGTTTAATCTATAAAAGATTAACTAATTCCATTGAATTCTGCATGATTGATGGATCGAAGCATACAAGTCTCCTGAAGGCTGAACCATATTTTGTTTGGATAGTGGCGCCACAATTAGATACGGATGATCCGAATCTGAAATACTATTACGACTTTGATGCCAATATAAAAGAATTTGCAAAAGCATTTGACGAATTAGGACTTCCATGGAAATGGCAATATGTAACGATCAACGATTATAAGACTATCATTGACAAGATCGCTGATTCTGCAAACGGACATATCCCACTTGTATTCAATTTATGTGATGGCGATGAAGTGAACGGCGCCCCGGGCTTATCTGTTATCCGGTATCTTGAACAGAAAAATCTTATTTATACAGGTTCAAGAGAAAAATATTATCATATAACCACTTCCAAGATCACTATGAAACAGGCGTTTGATGATGCCCATGTTTCAAATGCACTTTGGAAAGGCATTACCAACCCGGAAGTCGACCTGAAGGGAATCTGTGATTATATAGGCAAGCCTCTAATTGTAAAACCGGCTGTCTCGGGTGGTAGCATGGGGCTTGGATTAAAGAATGTCGTGAACTGCGATGATGAACTAAGGAATGTTATTGATGAATTATACCAGGGCTATCATGGTTGGGATTTTACTTTTGGCGGATTGGTTGCTGAAAAATTCATTACAGGTCCTGAATTCACGACATTTATCACCGGCTCTTACGATCAGCCGGATGATATTAAAGTTTATCAACCCGTAGAAAGAGTTTTTAATGAGAAGTTACCCGATCATGAAAAGTTTCTTTCTTTCGACAGGCTTTGGGATACGTATGAAAACGAAAAACCGGTAGGGGAAAAAGAGTATGAAAACCTTTGGGAGTATTTTAAACCGGATCCATCGTTGGAACATGCGATCAAACAACTGAGCATTGATGCTTATTGTGCGGTGAATGGTACAGGTTATGGGAGAGTTGACATCCGCCAGGATAAGTCAACGGGCAGAATGTATGTGCTGGAAGTAAATGCGCAATGCGGATTAAGCGAGGATGAGGATTACACTTCGATAGGCGCTATGGTAAGACTGGGCAATGTGAAGTTCAGCGACATGCTGGGGGCAATCATTGAGAATGCCCTGCAAACCAAACTTAAATACAATAAAGCGGCTAAGCTTATCAATAAATAAAAGCGCATCAGCCGTTTCAATATTATTTATTAACGAAAACGCTTGTATGAAGATTTGTGTACTCCAACCTGACTATTCACATTCAAAAGTAGATTACCAGTATTATGATCCCGTTCGTAATCTTTCTTCTTTAATGCCTGAGGCAGAGATGGATCATGTGCTGATAAGCAAGTTGACGACTTACAAACAGCTAAAAGAGTTAAAGAAAAAGGGTTATGATTGCTTTGTAAACCTTTGTGAGGGTTATCCCGATTGGGAAACTCCGGGTTATGATATCTACTTTAATGCAGATATGTTGAATATTCCCGTTACAGGCCCAAGTACAAAACTGTTTGATGTTCCTAAAAGATTGATGAAGTATGTTGCCTATTGCGAAGGAGTACGAATTCCTGCTTATGCGATCATTGATACTTTGGAAGAAATTGAAACAGCTACCGCGCATTTAAAATATCCGCTGTTTGTAAAACCTGCACATGCAGGTGATAGTCTTGGCGTTGATGAACACTCATTGGTTCATAACCAGGAAGAGTTAAAAGCAAAATGTGCCGAGATCATTGATGAATATGGTCCCTTAATGATAGACGAATACATTGCTGGTCGGGAATATACAGTACTGGTAATGGCTGATCCTGATAATGAAAAAGAATGTGTTGCTTTTCTGCCGGTCGAATACAGGTTCCCGGAAGGAAAGGAGTTTAAAACCTATTCATTAAAAACTTCAGAGCTTCACCCTGATTGTAATTTCCCGTGTGAAGACGCAGAACTAGATACAAAACTTCGTGAAGCCGCAAAGAAAATTTTCCTTGGCTTCGGTGCTGTGGGTTATGGAAGAATGGATTTCAGGGTAAATGATAAAGGTGAAGTTTTTTTCCTTGAAGTAAATTTTACCTGTTCCGTGTTTTATACGGATGGATATGAAGGCTCCGCCGATTTTATTTTAAAATACGACGGTATTGGACAAGCCGGCTTTTTAAAACTGATCATTGAAGAAGCCATGAACCGTCATCAGCGTAAACAAAAATGCTATGATGTAAAAGGAAATTCAATCGCAGGCTTTGGTATTTATGCCAAACGTGAATTGCCAAGGGGCTATATTGTTTTCAATGGCGAAGAAATGGCTCAACGCCTTGTTACCCGACGTCATGCCATGGAAAACTGGAATGAGAATGACCAGGAACATTTCCGTCGTTATGCCTACCCGATAAGTAAGGAAGTATTTATAATCTGGGACAGCGATCCTACTGAATGGGCCCCCCAAAATCATAGCTGTGATCCAAACTGCGCTTATGATGGATTAGATGTTGTAGCGCTTCGTAAGATCAAAAAAGGTGAAGAACTTACACTTGACTATGCCCAGTTCCTCGATAAGAATATGGAACCATTCCATTGTAATTGCGGTTCGAAAAATTGTCGTGGGCTAATTATGGGTATTCCAAATAATTCTGTTACTCATCGTGAATCGATGATTTTTAAAAACAGAAAAGCATTAAAGATCAGGTCTGAGCTTAACACTAACGGGCTACAGCGCCGCACGAGATAAAATAGTTTTTACTTTAGCTGTATGAAAACCATGCGGCTTACCATCAAAGGAAAAGTACAGGGTGTTTTTTTTAGGGCAACAGCAAAGGATATTGCTGACGAACTAGGTATTAAAGGATGGGTAAAAAATCTTCCTGACAGAAATGTTGAAATAAAAGCTACTGCAACTGAGGCGATACTTCAAAAATTTATTGATTGGTGTAAACAGGGTCCTTCAAAAGCAAGAGTGGACGAAGTGATCGTTGAAGAACTCAGCGCCGAAGAGTTTAACGGTTTCAGGATAATCCGGTAACTTTCCTGAAATCATTTGTGATGCGTAACCTTTCATTTTTAGTTCTTCTTTTTTCTTTTACTGTAAATTCTCAAGACCTAAAATCGGGTGGAGTATTAAAACCCGAGCAAGCGATCATGGATATCCGGCATTATACGGTTGCCCTGGATGTTGACCCCGGAGAGAAAACTATAAACGGGTATACTGAAATTGATTTTAATTTATTAAAGCCCACGAACAGTTTGTTATTTGATTTCTGGCATGGGCTTACCATCAGCGGACTTTGGGTAAACGGAAAAACCCAGACGTACACCCATACAAACGATGACTATATAAAAATCCCATTATCACAGCAATTACCTGCAGGAAAAGTAAAAGTGAAAGTTGCCTACGGTGGGAAACCTGCTACAGCAACAAGACCACCATGGACCGGTGGATTTCAATGGGAAAAAGATGCAAAAGGAAATCCGTGGATATCGATCTCCTGCCAGGGTGAAGGAGCAAAGATCTATTTCCCATGTAAGGATCATCCGAGTGATGAACCAAATGAAGGTGCAGATATGATCATTACGGTTCCAAAAGGATTGGTTGTAAATGCACCGGGGCTTCTTCAAAAAGTCACCGCAAAAAAAGATAAGTCCACCTATCACTGGAAAACAAACTATACGATCAGCAATTATTGTATTCTATTCAATGCTGGCAATTACAAGATCGCAAAAAGGATGTACACTACCGTCGATGGCAACAAAGTTCCGATTGAATATTATGTGTTGGAAGAAAACTTTGATAAAGCGGAACACTTACTTGAACTCTACGAGCAATCATGTAAAATTTTGGAAAAATATTTTGGCGAGTATCCCTGGGCAAAGGAAGCGATCCGCGCTTCCGAAACGCCGCATCTCGGAATGGAGCATCAAACAAACATTGCATACGGAAATAAATACAGGTATGAAAAGTTAGGCGGTAAGGATTTTGATTGGCTCTTACATCATGAATTCGGTCATGAATGGTGGGCAAACAAAGTAACAAATCGTGATTGGGCGCACATGTGGATACAGGAAGGCATTTGTGTTTTCGGGGATGCCATGGCAACAAGAGAACTTGCAGGTGAAGAAGCCTATTTGCAAAAAATGCGGCAAACAGCAAGAAATACATCCAATAGATTTCCAGTTGTGCGAGGTGAACAGGTCGATTCAGACAGCGCCTATCATGGAGATATTTATGGAAAAGGCGCTTTCTTTATGCATACGTTGCGATACGTAATCGGTGATGAGAAATTTTTTCCAACCTTGAAAAGATTGGCAACTGATCCAAAGTATACATATGATAATACAGTAATAACAGCTGATGTAGAAAGACTTTTTAGTGGTGCGTATGGAAAAAGTCTTGAACCCTTGTTTCATCTTTTTCTTTATACAACAAATAAATTAGAAGTGCATGTAAGGCAAACAAAAGACAATGAATACCTGGTCAAGCTCCTGAATCTTGATATGACAATCCCGATAGATGTTCAAACTGATGCCGGCATACAACGCACCATGATAGATAAAAAGGGAGCCACTGTTACCAGTAAATCACCTGTCATTGTTGACCCTATAGTCTTTTACCTAAAAAAGGTAATTATAGAATAGTTAATAGTCTTTTTTGAAAACGGCTTTGTTGTAACTTTCGATTATGAGAAAAGGGATCCTTATCCTCTTTTTACTTGGGGGTAAAGCTTTGGCGCAGAATGAAAACTTATGTAAGGCAGTCGATGATATTGCAACAAGCGAAAGAAATTCATTTCAAAGGGGCCTTTCCGTCAATCGTTCGCAAGCCTCATCAAATTTCCAGGTAACTTATTATCGTTGTATTTGGGATATTGATCCTGCAGTTCGTTATATCAAAGGCAATATAACGTCACATTTCATAACAAATAGCTCGGCAACTTCAATTACATACGATCTGGCTGCTCAGCTTACCGTTGACAGCGTATATTATCATGGAAATAGGATTACATTTTCAAGACCTACTGATCTTTTGCAAATCAATTTGCCAGGGGCCCTACCAGCCGGACAAAAAGATTCGGTAACGATTTTTTATCAAGGTAACCCTACTGCAACAGCTTTTGGTTCATTTTACAAGTCCATTCATGGTAGCAACATTCCTATAATATGGACATTGTCTGAACCTTATGGCTCGAAAGATTGGTGGCCTTGTCGAAATGGTCTTGACGATAAGGCCGATTCGATCGACATTATTATTTCCTGTCCCAACCTGTACAGGGCTTCTTCGAACGGTAGGCTGATCGATGAAAGCGATAACGGCATCACAAGAACTGCATACTATAAACACCGGTATCCCATCGCTTCATATCTTGTGGCATTTGCGGTAACCAATTTCAAGATATTGAACCACAATGTTCAGCTAGGAACCACTAACCTTCCGATGATAACGTACTGTTACCCTGAAAGCGAAAATATATTTCAACAGAATACACCTAAAGTTTTACAACAGCTATCTCTGTTTCATGAATATTTTGGTGCCTATCCGTTCATTAATGAAAAATATGGTCATACACAATTCAATTGGGGCGGCGGCATGGAACATCAAACAAATAGTTTTATAGTATCTCCTGATGAAAGCCTGATGGCGCATGAACTAGCTCACCAATGGTTTGGAGATAAAGTTACTTGTGGCAGTTGGCAGGATATCTGGTTGAATGAGGGATTCGCCACCTATCTTTCTTATTTCTATTTTGAAAAATCAAACCCGGCCAATCATATAAACAGGTTGCGAAGTTTAAATAGTTCAATAACAAATTCTCCTGATGGCTCAGTCTGGGTAGACGATACGACAACTGTTGGGCGGATATTTAGCAGCAGGCTATCTTACAATAAAGGGGCTTACGTACTGCATATGCTGCGGTGGGTATTGGGAGATACTTTATTTTTCCGGGGGATCAGGCAATATATCAATGACCCAAAACTTGCATATGGTTTTGCAAGGACGGATGATCTCAAAAGAAATCTTGAACAGGTTAGCGGGAAAGATCTTACAGAATTTTTTAACGACTGGTACTATAAGCAGGGTCATCCATCGTATACTGTAAAATGGAACCAGGACAATAATAACAAGGCAATAATATCAGTAAGCCAATCTACATCACATCCCTCAGCCAATTATTTTGAAATGCCATTAGCTTTAAAGTTTAAAAGCGGCTCACAGGAGAAGACAATAGTAGTAAACAATACAAAAAACAATGAATTCTTTTCAGGAGAAATAGGATTCAAAGCAGATACCGTAATAATTGATCCGGATTATTGGATTCTTTCACGAAACAACGTTTCTGCTAAGGACATTTCTTTAGTCATTCCCGCGGCTGGTTTCGAAATCAAGGTATTTCCGGTGCCTACTTCGTTAAATACGGTAACGCTATCGATAAAAAATCCAGTTTCCAATAAAATGAGTTTACGTTTATTTAATACCTCAGGACAATTGGTATGGCAACAAAATGTAGATACTTCCGGTCCTTCCGAATTAATTCAAATTAACATTTCAAAATTATCAGCCGGGGTATATTTGCTGCACATCAATGCAGGCGATCTTAAAACTACACGCCACATCATAAAGAAATAAATTAATTGCTTCATGGCCCGCCGGAAAAAGCTCAGTAAAAAATGGTGGATATTGCTTATTGTTTTTGCCGCAGGCTTGGTTTTTATGCTGGGTTATGATTGGTGGATAAGTCGCAAATCCCACTTTGTACGTTACCCGGCTTTTGGTATTTCAATTCCTGAAAATTATGTAATTCATGGCATTGATGTTTCAAAATATCAACAAACCATTTCATGGGATGCGGTGAAAGAAATGAAAGTAAAAGAGATACAGCTTGGTTTTGTTTTTATAAAAGCTACAGAAGGAATTATAAATACTGATCCGCAATTTAAACGGAACTGGAAAAAATCAAAACAGGCGGGAATGATCCGGGGCGCTTATCATTTTTTTCTGGCAACAAAAGATGGGCGGGAACAGGCCGAGAATTTTATCAGCTCAGTTGATCTTGAGAAAGGAGATCTTCCTCCGGTGGTGGATATAGAACAAACCTATGGAGTGAACTCAACCGTATTGAAAAAGGAATTAAAGGAATGGCTTGATGTAGTAGAATATTATTATGGAGTAAAACCCATCATTTATACCAGTGTTGATTTTTATTCGAGATATCTTGGCATAGAGTTTAACAGTTACCCATTGTGGGCCGCGCATTATTATCAGTACAAGACTCCACGTATTGAACGTAATTGGGATTTTTGGCAACATAGTGAAGAAGGAAGAGTAAATGGTATTCTTTCAAAGGTTGATTTTAATGTATTCAATGGTGATTCACTTCAATTCAGAAACTTGTTAATGGCTAAATAGTTTTTTTCATCCTTTTGTAATTGGCTTACCTTGTCCACATCAAATCCGCATTATATGCCATTTGGAATGGATCCCGAAGTAGCAAGGTATTTCAGAAAGATACTCCGTTCACTTTTTGCGGGCTTAATGTGGCTCTTTGCTAATGTTACTGCAGGTATTTATTTTCAACTGGCTTATAGTGAAAGCTATTCATCCCTTGTTCACATTCTTTTTTTTGTATGGCTTGTTCTAAGCCTTGCATTATTGCTTTGGTATTTATATAAGGTTTGGAGCAAATAACAGTCAGCTACCTCGATACTCTTTACATTAATTCTTTGTATCAAGTATCACCGGTGTATTTCCTTTTCCCATAACTACGATCTTGGCGTTTGGTGAAATTGCAATTTCTTTTAATGCCTTTATCTGCTCATATTGTAATTGCTGATCAGTTAATCCCTGGTTTATTATGCGCTGGTAATCTGCAATGCCTTGTGCCTCTACTCTTTTTCGCTCTGCTTCTTGTTTTTCCTTTTGAAGAATGAATTGCATCTTCTGTGCTTCTTGTTCGGCGTTGATTTTCCCTTCAATCGTTGCTTTTACTGATTGAGGCAGTGTTATATTTCTTACGAGTAATTGTTCCAGGAATAATCCTCTTTTTCTAAAATCTTCTTCAATGCTTTTAAAGATCCTATTTTGAAATTCATCCCGCTTCGAAGAGTACAGCGATATGGCATCATAATAGACCGAATTGTCACGGATCTTTGTTCTCGTTAATGGTCTGACAATCTTATCTACGTAATTTATTCCTGTTTCTTTTACCAGTCTTGGTGCATCTGATTCAGTAAGGCGAAACAAAACTGTGAGGTCAATAGTTACTTCCAGGCCATCGGCTGTCAATACTCTGATAGCATCATCTCCTGTTTTTGCTCCCTCATCATGGACGCCACTCATAGTATAGTTCTGTGTTTTAATATCCAGGCGAGTTATTTCTACTAACGGATTGACCATATGAAGCCCGCTTTGCAGCACATCATTTTGCACTTTGCCGAAGAGTTTTTTTACCCCAACCTGTCCTGCATCGATTTGAACGATTGATGAGATCAACACGCCAATAACCATGATTACGATACCGGCTATTTTTACTGATCCGCCATAACGCTGAACAGGACCTGGATTGCGAACAATGACGAAACCAATAATAAGTACGATCATTCCTATAATGATGAGTGCCATGACATATTAGTTTTAGATTTATTAAATCGAAGTAAGATCAACTACTATGATCAGAAATGATCACCCAATTCCCACTTATTTTCCTGAATACAAGAGTAAAATGCCCGCTTGCATCTCCAATTGTTCTTGTCAAATAATATTTACCGGTAACATGGAAATACTCAGGTGAAAGTTGTTTGAGCTGAATAAGTGTAAATGTAAGCTTACCCATTGCAGTCGTGTCCGGGTAATTCTTTTTATAATTTGTTAATGTGTTTTTATATCCGTAAGTAACACCCGATTTTCCGATGAACATCAAGGAGTCGTTTTCCCAATAGCCAACCATAAAGGCCTCAACATCGCCACGGTTCCATGCCGCATTTTGTCTTGCCAGTAGATTGCGGACTTCAGTTTCATCTTTTGTTTGGCCAAATGATGTAATCGAAATGATAGTTAAACAAACAAGAAACGATGATTTCATTTTAGTGCTATTTAAATTCAAGATAGCCAAAGCTGGCCAATGAACAATATCGGAGTTAAAAACGGATCGAAACTGTGCTTAATGATTACAATCTGTAGTATGACAATGTTTTGCTATACGGCAATACTTCCAGTTAAGGTAATAAGCTAATAAAATAAGGATCGATGAGGGAATTATCAGCCAAAGTGCTGTTTCAGAAAAAAAATGCTTAGATATCAATAAAAGCATTCCAGCAATAAAAAGAAATAAGGGAGTTAGATGATGGTGATGTTTTCGGTAGCCATGCAGTAAAGTCAAACCCCCGATTACCAGGGCAATAAGGATCATGCCGATTTCAAAGTAAACATTATCAAAAATATTTACACCAAATAAAGGCAAAGTGCTGGCAAAAAGCGGCAGCAATGCACAATGAATAGCACATGCAAGCGATGCGGACACACCTATCGCATTCCAGTTGATCTGAAGTTTCATCGAATGCAAATATAACCCTATGCAACATAGTTGCAAAATATAAGTTACTTTTGTGCGAGGTTGATTTAAAAGCATTCATGAGTAATTTTGATCTTTGATTATGAACAGGAAAACTATTTTTTATATCGTATTCTTTATTGTGCTTGTCATTGCCTTTTACATTACTATGAGCCAGCTGGTACCGGGCTTTGGAAAATCCAAACTTGAACCAATTGGCAGGGTGCTTCCTTTTGCTTTTACAAACCAGGACGGTAAAACGGTAACAGAAAATGATGTGGCAGGTAAAGTTTTCGTGGCTGAATACTTTTTTACCACATGTAAAAACATTTGTCCTGTCATGAATGGTAACATGAAAACGGTTTATGATCGATTTAATAACGAAAAAGATTTCCTAATTCTTTCACATACGAGTTTTCCGGAAATAGATTCAGTAACTGTTTTGAAAAGATATGCGGATAGTCTTCAGGTCAACACACAAAAATGGATCTTTCTTACCGGCAGAAAAGATAGCTTATATAAACAGGCCAGGTATAGTTATAAAATTGATGATCCTAATAATAATCTTATTGATATAAAACAGGATTTTATTCATTCGCAATTTTTTTCTTTAGTGGATAAGAAAGGGGTTGTCAGAAATATTTATGACGGTCTTAAACCTAGTGAAGTAGAAAAAATGATGACGGAAATAGAGAAATTGCTTAAAGAGTAATAAAATCATGGACAGCAGGATTCACGATATACTTCGGCGTAACCAGCTTAGTGTAACAGCCAGCAGAGAAAAAATCCTCAATCTTTTTTTAACTAATACAAGAGCACTTGCTCATGCTGATATCGAACATAAAGCAGGGGAGCGATTTGATCGAGTAACCGTTTACCGCACATTGCAAACATTTGTTGAAAAAGGAATACTACATACAATTCCTACCGCTGATAATTCTGTAAAATATGCTTTATGCAAGAATGATTGTTTTGAAGGACATCATCACGACAATCATTATCACTTCATTTGTTCTGTTTGTGGTAAAACAGAATGCCTTGAAGAATTTATTATTCCTTCCGTAAAACTTCCTAAAGAATATCTTGCCAATAATGTGGAGATAGTAGTGAATGGGATCTGCGGTGTTTGCCGGAAAAAGTAAGCCCCCGTGTGGAAACAGGGGGACTTAGGTTAAGGCTCTGATTAGTAGCTATGTTGAAATGCTTATGTTGCATTTTCTATTCTGATGTAAAGTAAATTACAAATGACTACGCACCAAATATGGGGCATACCACTTTTGTGGTATTTTCTATTACTTTTTTGTTAATTGTTTCATTTCTGCATTAACAAACGCCATGAGATCACCAACAACTGTTGGTGAGAAGTCAAAACGGAGGCCGGCCGTGCGGAATAGATCAGGTAAAGTTTGAGTACCACCCTGTGCAAGTGCGGCTATATAGTTATTCAATGCCTGTTCTTTATCTGTCTTGAATTGTTTCCAAAGCCCGATAGCCCCCAATTGGGCAATACCATATTCTATGTAATAAAAAGGCACCTCAAAAAGATGTAATTGCTTTTGCCAGAAATAGCGACGATACTCTTCAAGTCCTGAAACATCAAGAACCGGTGACGTAAATTCATTAAAAATTTCTACCCACTTATCCGATCTTTCTTCATGGCTATGATTTGGATTTTCATATAACCAATGCTGGAATTTATCGATAGTAGCGATCCATGGGAAAATGATGATCACTCTTTCAAGCTGGTGCTCTTTGGCCTGTTTTAATTCTTCCTCAGATTTAAAAAATACATGCCAATAATCCATCGTAAACAATTCCATTGCCATGCTTGCAACTTCAGCGATCTCCATTGGATATTCTTTAAAAGAAGTCAGTTCAAGATTGTGTGCAAGAAATGAATGCACGGCATGGCCACCCTCATGCACCATTGTTGTTACATCATCCATCTGACCGGCTGCATTCATAAAAATGAATGGTGCGCCGCTTTCTGCTAAGGGACAATTATATCCACCAGGAGCTTTTCCTTTACGACTATCAAGATCAAGATGTCCCATGGCTTTCATCTTGTTTAAACAATCTCCAAAAAATGGTTTTAATTCATTAAAGCAGGCAATTGATTTTTCAACAAGCTCGTCACCGGTCTTAAATGGATTCAATGCTTTTTCATCTGCAGGATGTGCTTCAAGATCCCAAGGCCGTAAAGTATCTACACCAAGTCTTTTCTTTTTTCTTTCATAAATGGCATTCACCAAGGGCAATATTTTTTCTTTCACTGCCTGATGAAACTGGAAACAATCCTCAGGTCTATAATCAAACCTGCCCATTTCCACAAACTTGAAATCCCGAAAGTTTGAAAAACCGGCGTTCACCGCAATGCGATGACGCTTTTCAATAAGCGATGAAAAAAGATTATTCAAAACTTCTTTGTCTGTCAATCTCCGGTCGCCAACTTTTCTATAAACAGATTCTCTCAGCGTTCTATCATTACTCTCTAGAAATTTTGCTGCCTGTTGTAAAGTATATTCTTTTCCATCCACTTCTACGGTCATTTTACCGGCAATTACTCCGTATTGCTGTTGCATTACATTCATTTCAGCAAGTATCGGAATATTTTCTTCACGAAACAGGTCAATGTTTTTCTTTACAGTGCGCAGGTATGTAAAAAACCTTTTCTGATCAAGCTCTTTTGTAAATGGGGAATCGATCAGCTTTCTGTTAAGCTTATCTGCATAGGGTTGAACCTTTGGCTGGATCTCCATCATGAAAAATGTGAAAGCATTTTCCAGCTCTTTACTTTCTGTATCGCAAGTCATTCTGATCTGGCGCCAGCAACCATCTTCACTTAAAACTGCCTCCAATTCACTTATGTCTTTCAACCATTTTTCGAGATCTTGTTTTGAACCTATATTTCTTTCAAGAAGATCAACAAAAAAGGGTTCAAGCTTGTCCCATGTAGTAACTGCAAAATCTTTGGGCAAAAAATGACGTGGAAGTTTTTTTATCTCGGCTGAATACATAGCATAACAATTTGCAAATATGCCAATGTGCAAATAATGAACCATTCCGTTTGCACATTAGAAAATGATCAAAAAATATTTATTCGGATTTCTTTTTTCGCGTAGTTTTTTTCTTTGGGGTTTTTTCGGCCACCGCTTCCTCTTTTACTTCTTCTTCAACAGGCTCTGCTGTTTCCTCAGCAAGTTCTGTAAGCTTTATTTCTACCTTGTGTTTTTTGAGTGAGTCAAACCATTTCACCATCTTCTTCATATCACTTGGATATACTTTTTCAAAATCCATTTCAGGATATACTTTTTCAAAATATTTTTTTACTGCTGCATTATCATTGGAATTTGGTAGAGAACCGCTTTCTTTATCCATTGCATTGAAAACATCAACGAGATTTACATTTTCTCTTTGTGTATATACTTCGATACTTTCAAGGTGTGAGAAATTATGAACCCTGCTTGAAACAAACTGGGTTTTGTTATCATCCAATGAACGGACAACAGCTCCGTCTCCGCGACTGCTGATCAATTCGAAAAGACCCGGAAGTCCTGTAACCGCAACAAGTTTACTATACTCCATATACGTTTAAAATTTGGGAGTGCAAGATAACCCGAAAACACCAATGAAAAATGGGCGGTCGGACCTTCACGACATTTCGATCAAAATAAGAGATAGATGTTCCCTTTAAGCCGGTTATTATTTTGTTGAAGCCCTGAGGCGTTAAAAGAAATGGTTTTTGGAATAATCAGGAATAAAAGCTTTCCAGGCTGAGGCCGCAGAGCCCGGAGAAACTTTGTATGCTCTGCGTCTCAGCTTGCTATTTCTTCTTTAAATAAAAGTTGATCTAGCTACTTTTATTTTTTCGTCTCAGACTGCCTAACAAAACCAATCCCATTATACCAAGTGTCGCTGCTAAAACTCCCTTGCTTCTTCCGGGTTTATTTTCAACCAAAGGAGCAATTGCCGCATAGGAGGCTTCTGCAGGCACATATTTTTCTTCCGGTTGTTCTGAAACGACATCCCAATCGCTGTAACCTTTACCCGTCAGGTAAGTAAGCATTTCCAACTCATCCGCACGGCGTTGTTTTAATTCTTTTAAATATTTTTTCCCTGCTTCACAATTAAAATCACCGGTGGCAGGATGAGTGATCACATATCTTGCCTGGTAACTATCCTTGTTTGGTGTTATCTGGAACATCAGGTCCTGGGGAAATGATTTTCGATTGTAGCGAACATGCAATCTTGTGAAGAAAACATTGTCAGAATACTCCTCTTCACCATACACATCATCATAGTTTGTCCAGTCACGATTGAGCCACCATACACCAGCTTGCACAAGATCCTGAGCCGAAGGAGCAGTCGCTACACAAGGGTCGCATTTCACAAAATTTTTTGGACTAACATCCCATGCATATTCAAGCATAGCCAAAGCCTTACCCTCTTTATCCCATTGATTTTGGAAAAGGTTGGCATAGAAATTCCCAAAATTATTTTTTACAAACAAAGGGATATTCTTTCCCGTAGGTAATGATAACGTTCTATAGTTAGTGGTTTCTATTCTTCCTTTCTTTGTAAACGCATATACGATCATATCCTGGTCACCATCTGCATTGGCCATTCCGAGGCGGATCGGCAACATAAATTTTGGTGAGGAAAAACTGATCTGTATCGGGCGTAAAAAATCCCCGGGCATCTTTTTCTTTTCTTTCTCATTTACTTTTACTACAAAGAATTTCAGGTTGCTTTTGATATAAGGCTCCAGCACTTCTTCTGCACCTGCAGGAATTTTATAGTCATTTTCTTCAAGCCATGTTTTTAAGCCTGAAGATTCTTTTGCAGAAAGAATGAGAATATCGTATTCGCCAACAAGATATTTGGCTTCAACTTTCACCCCTAGATCTTTTCGTTTTGAAGTGCCATAACCCATTACGACAACCTCATTCATTACACCAGATGCTCTTCCTTGCAACGCTTTATCATATTCATATTTTGCACAAGGATTCTGATCATAATACTCAACCAATCTTGGCTTACTGTAGTCATTCAAGGTATTGAAAATGGCCTGGTCAACAACTTTGATATCTTTCTTTTCCAGGACAACCGGTACCGGCACTACCATGGCAAAATCTTTCAGGTTGCCTTTAAAATCATTGTACATCGTAATTACATTACGATTGCCATCTCTTACAAGAATAACCTGTGAGGTTTTATTCTTTAATGTACCGTCTGCCTTGCTTACATAAAATCCGCAAAAAGCAGCGGCTTCATTGCTTATCATAGCTGCGAGTATAATTATCGCAGCAGTTTTTTTCATAATTGGCTTCATGACCATATTTTTTATTTTATACCCCCAACCCCTAAAGGGGAGTAAGGGGCGGTTAATAATTGTATTTCGATTCCATTCAAATTGTTTTGATTTGATAATTCTATCCAGCAAAGGAACAAGAGGGGCAGCGGCAACCAGCACCCAGATGATCGTATTGTATTTCCATTTAAATGCCGCGAGATAAAATGAAACCACTGCAATAAGAATAGCCCAAGCTATCCTCGCCATGGGATGATTAGGCGACGTTCTCGGGTCGCTGATCATAAAAAATGTAAACAGCAAGAGGCTTCCCGTACTTACCGAATGAATGAAATGATCCATTGGCCAGCCAAGAACATAAACCTGTCGCCAATAAAGCAAGCCAACAAATGTGAGAAGGAATGCAAGACTCACATCCAGCTTCTGTACCCTTGTTACTACAATGGTCCCGAGCGTAACAACAAAGAAAAAAATAACTGCATTGCTTCCCCATTGTCCGGGACTCAACCATGCGTCCTTTGTGAGGAGTATCGTGGCG
>Ga0075428_100004490_pt1 | contig 15404 bp, 16 predicted proteins | sample RhiMetdeltSRZDD2_FD_75291 | JGI IMG/M metagenome (GOLD analysis project Ga0075428, IMG submission 75291) | Populus rhizosphere microbial communities from Tennessee, USA - Rhizosphere MetaG P. deltoides SRZDD2 | ecosystem: Host-associated > Plants > Roots > Rhizosphere > Soil | place: USA... | reverse complement strand
GCTCATCGCCGGGCTCAAGAAGGCCGTGGAGATCTTTCGTGGATGAGCTGCAAGAGCTGTATCGGCAAGTGATCCTCGATCACAACCGCAACCCGCGCAACTTCGGCGAGCTGCCCAGCGCCACGCGCGTCGTCGCGGGCGTCAACCCGCTGTGCGGCGACAAGATGACGCTGTACGTGAAGGTCGGCGACGGCAAGATCGAGGACATCCGCTTCCAAGGCACGGGTTGCGCGATCTCGGTGGCCTCCTCGTCGCTGATGACCGAGCGCGTCAAGGGTTTGCCCGTCGACGCCGCGCTGCAGCTATTCGAGAAAGTCCACGACCTCTTGACCGGGCCTCGCGAGCACGAGCCGGCGGCGGATCTCGACAAGCTCGCGGCGCTTGGCGGCGTGCGCGAGTACCCGTCGCGCGTGAAGTGCGCGAGCCTCGGCTGGCATGCGCTGAAGTCGGCCGTCGCCGACGACGCCGCGACGAACGTGACGACCGAGTAGCCCATGTACCATTCGGCAAACGAGCCCGTCACCTTCAGCCGCGACTGCCCCGCGGTGCTGATCCCTGCGGGCGAGCACGTGACGCTGCCTCAAGGCAGTACGGGATTCATGACGCAGGCGCTCGGCGGCAGCTTCACGATCTACATCGAGGGCAACCTGTTCCGCATCGCCGGGCGCGACGGCGACGCGATCGGCAAAGCGCCGCTCACGGCGCCCGACGTTCCCGATGACGCGACTGAGGCCGACATAGAATCGGCCATATGGCAACAGCTGCGAACCTGTTACGACCCCGAGATTCCGATCAATATCGTCGAGCTCGGCCTCGTCTACGAGTGCAAGCTCGAACGGGCGCCGTCGGGGAATCGCGTCGCCAAGGTGAAGATGACGCTGACGGCGCCCGGCTGCGGCATGGGTGAGATCCTCACGCAGGACGTGCGCGAGAAGATCGAGCTGATCGCGACCGTCGAGCGCGCCGACGTCGAGCTCGTGTTCGACCCGCCGTGGGACCAGTCGATGATGTCCGAGGAAGCCCGCCTCGAGGCCGGCCTCCTGTGAGTTAGCGTCGGAGCGTCAGCGGATGAAACGGCTCCTTTTGCTTCGTCATGCGAAAGCCGAGCCGGCGACGGACCCCTTGGTCGACATCGACCGCCCGCTGGCGGACCGCGGCGAGCGTGACGCGCGCCGAATCGGCGAGCGGCTGCGTCAGCAGCGGCTGCAACCGGCGCTGATCTTGTCGAGCCCGGCGGCACGCGCCCTGCGCACCGCGCAGCTCGTCGCGAACACCATCGATTACCCGCGCGACGCCGTCGCGCTCGATCGGCGGCTCTATCTCGCCGAGCCCGCGGCGATCATCGAAATCATCGCTGCGCAGAACGATGCCATCGAGACTTTGCTCGTGGTCGGTCACAACCCGGGGTTCACGGAGCTCGTGCACCAGCTGTTGCCGGCGTTCGACGTCGACGATCTGCCCACTTGCGCCATCGTCGGGCTCGACTACGCGGACGCCGCGGCTTGGCAGCGCTTCGCGAGCGGCGCGGCGGCGCTCTCCTATTACGACTATCCCAAGAACACGCGGACGCCGGTTACGACTCGTTGATCCCGCGTTGCCGCGCGCGCAGCAACAGACGGCGCGTGCGCTTGTCGGGCTTGCCGGCCGTCGGTGGAAGGTAGGGGCCGCGCGCCGCGCGGTCCTCCGCGGCTTTACGGCGCCGCTCGATCGACTCCGGGGTTTCGACGTAGCTCGAGGCGGCTTCCGGCGCGGGACCGCGGCGCGTCGGAATGACGGCGATCGCCACGTCGCGATCGGGGCCGCGCGGCAGCGCGATCTGCAGCGCGTCGCCGACTTTCACTGCGTGCGCAGGCTTCACTCGTTGGCCGTTGAGCCGCACGTGTCCACCGCGAACCGCATCGGCCGCAGCGCTGCGGCTCTTGAAGAAGCGCGCGCACCATAGCCAGCGGTCGACGCGCAGCCGGTCCGAGCCGTCGTCGTCCTCGTCGTCGCCGGTCACTGCGTATCGCAGAAGCAGTAGGCGTAGATGCCGCGCGGATCGTTGAAGCGCTCGAAGAACGCCATTGGCCCGAACGTCGATTCCAACGCTTGCGTCACACCGGCCGGCAGGCGCGGCAGGTCGACGAAGCGACTGACGCCCGCACCGACGTGGGCCGTCATCGACAACATCAAGGTCTCCACGAAACCGAGTTGCTGCTCGACGTAATCGAGCATGTAGGTGCCCTTCTCGAGCCCCGCGAGCTCCGCTGCCGAGTCGATCGCGTCCGGCAGATCGCCGAGCTTGTCGACGAGGCCGCGCTCGAGCGCATCGCGGCCCGTCCAGACTCGCCCTTGCGCCGCCGACTCGATCTGGTCGACGGTCCGCTCGCGGTGCTCCGCGACCTTGCCGACGAATTCGTCGTAGGTGTGCCGGATCGTAAGACCGATGAGGCCTTTCATCGTCTCGTTGATCGGCCGCGTAAGGTCGATCCCGCTGGAGAGCTCCGTGGTGCCGATGCCGTCGACGTGGATACCGATCCGCTCGAGCGTACGTGGGATCGTGGGGATCGTCATGCCGACGCCGATCGAGCCCGTGAGCGTCGTCGGGCTCGCCCAGATCTCATCGGCGCCCATCGAAATCCAGTAGCCGCCCGAAGCGGCGACGCTACCCATCGAGACCACGACGGGCCGTTTCGTCTCCTGGAACCGCTCGAGCTCGCGCAGAATGAGGTCGGAAGCAAACGCGCTGCCGCCACCCGAATCGACGCGCAGCACCAACGCCTTCACCGACTCGTCGGCCCGCGCGCGGCGAATGAGCTCGGAGGTCGAATCGCCGCCGATCGCGCCCGGTGGCTGAACCCCGTCCAAAATCTCGCCCGACGCGACGATCACGGCGATCTTGTTCGGCTGCGAAGCGGGTGCGCCTTCTGTTCGCAGCCACGTCACGTAGTCGTCGAGCGTGACTTGGCTGTAGGTGTCGGGCTGGCCCGAAGTCGGCTTGCTCTCGCCCATGCGCTCACGGATGCGCTCCCGCATCACGTCGCGCGTCAGCAGATCGTCGACGAGCCCGTAGTCCTTCGCGAGACGCGCAGTGTCGCCACGCGCATCTCCGAGCAAGGTCACGATGTCGTCGGCGTACCGCTGCAGCGCCGGCGCCGGCAAGTCGCGCGCCATCGTCACGTCGGCCTGGTAGGCGCCCCAAAGCTGGTCGAGAAAAACCCGGCTGGCCTCCTCGTCCCTCGGCGACATGTCGTCGCGTGTGATCGGCTCGACGAACGACTTGAACTCGCCGACTGTCCAGACGTTGTAGTCGATGGAGAATTTCTCGAGCAACGACTTGTAGTACGGCAAGAACCGGCCGTAGCCCTCGACGAGCACCTGGCCCATCGGATGCATGTAGACGTCGTCGGCCTGCGCAGCGAGGTAATACTGATCGCGCGTGAAGCCGTCGCCGACCGCGATCACGGGCTTCCCGCTCTCCTTGAAGTCGCGGATCTCCGCCGCGACGTCCTGCAGCTTGCTCAGCCCGGCGCCCCCGAGCTCATCGAGGTCGAGGACGACGGCCTTGATGCGGTCGTCGTCGCGTGCCGCGCGCAGCGCGTCGACGATGTCGCGCACGAGCGTTTCGCGCAGCGGCGTTCCCTGCGCTCTCGCGAGCGCGCGATCGAGCGCGTTGCCGGAGAGCTGGTCGACGAGCGTGCCGCGCGGCGCGATGACGAGTGCGGCCGACTGCGGTATCAAGACGCGCTCGCCCACGGCGGCGGCGAGCAGCAACAGGAAAATGCCGAGCAGCAGGATCAAGTGCAGCAGGCGGCGCAGTCGATCGAGGCCCCGCCAGATGCCCGACAAGATCCGCAAAGGCAACGCGCGATTGTCACTGTCCATTGTCTCGTTCCTACGAAAACGTTACCGATTGAGGAGCATTAGCGACAAGTCCGGCCAGAACATAATGATTATCACGGCCAGCAACGAGACGAGCAAAAACGGCTGCGTTGCCCAGTAGATCTCCGTGATGTCCTTATTGAAGCGATGGCTCGCGATGAACAGGTTCAAGCCGACGGGCGGCGTCAGATAGCCGAGCTCCATGGCCGCCAGAAAGACGATGCCGAGGTGGATCGGATCGATGCCGTACTGCGCGGCTATCGGCAGCAGCAGCGGCACGACGAGCACCGTAGCCGAGAAAATGTCGAGAATCGTGCCGAGAATCAGCAGGAATATCAGCAGCGCGATCAAGAACGTCGTCGGCCCCGTGATGTGCTCGCTGACCAGCGCAAACAGGCGCTGCGGCACGCCGGTATCGATCATCAGATTCGTCGAGGCGAGCGACACGCCGAGGATCGCGAGGATCGCGCCCACGAGCACCATCGACTCGCGCATGATGCGCGGCACCTGGCGCCACGGTATTTCCTTCAACGCGACGAGCTCGATGATTACGACGTACAGCGCCGTCACGGCCGCAGCTTCCGATACCGCGAAGAATCCGCCGTAGATACCGCCGAGCACGATGATCGGCAGCGGCAGGTCCCAACGCGCCGCCCAGAGCGCCGCTCGTGCCTCTGCCCACGAGCCCTTCGACACGACGTACCGGAGGCGCCGGTTGCGCCAGTAGCAGTACCCCGCGAGCACGACGATCATCAGCGTGCCCGGCAGGAGCCCCGCTTTGAACAGATCGTCGATCGACTGCTCGGCGACGATCCCATAGAGGATGAGCGGCAACGAGGGCGCGAACAGAAGCCCGAGGCTTCCGGACGACGTGATGAGCCCAAGATTGAAGCGCTCGTCGTAACCGACCTGCGACAGCGCCGGAAACAAGAGCGCGCCGAGCGCGATGATCGTGACGCCCGAAGCGCCCGTAAACGCTGTGAAGATCGCGCAGGCCACGAGCGAGATCATCGCGAGTCCGCCGGGCAACCAGCCGAGCAGCGCCTGTGAGAGGCGGACGAGTCGAGCCGGCGCGTGCCCGGCGCTCAGCAAGAAGCCGGCAAACGTGAAGAGCGGAATCGCGACGAGCACGGGCGTTTCGGACAGGCCGAAGAATTCGATCGCGACGACGGAGACATCGACTCCTTCGCGCTGGAAGCCGACCAACGCGCCGGCGCCGATGACGGCGAACAGCGGCGCGCCGAGCAACACCACGACGATCAAGACGACGGCGAGGACGGCGCTCACAACGGCGATTCGGCGACGAAGCCGCCGCGCAGGCGCTTGACGGCTTGCACGAGGAACTGCCACGCGATCAACGCAAACGCAGCCGGCATGATCGCTTGGAACCACCAGGCTGGGAAATCGCCGAGCATCGTGTCGCCGAACTCGCGGGAGTCGCCCACGAACTGCCACGAAGCGTAAGCGAGCGCGGCGCTGATGACGGCGCCGAACACGTCGGCGCTCACACCTGCGGCGACCTGCAACTTCGGCGGCAACACCCGTGCGAGCGCGCCCATCGTGATGTGCCGCCCGTCTCGGCTCGCCGCGAGCGCGCCGAGCAGACCGAGCCAGAGCACGGAGAGTCGCGCGAGTCCGTCAGCCCAAGCGAAGCCGACCGAGAAAAGATTGCGCAGAACGATCTGGGAGGCGCCGAGCAAGATGAGCCCACCGAGGACGATCACGATGAGCCACGTCTCGAGATTGCGAGCGACGCGGTCGACTCGAGCCCACCAGCGGTTCTGTGCGACGTCGCTCAATGGCGGGCTAGGCGAGGCTCATGGATGCGTGCGCCGGTACTCGGCGAGCATCCCGACCAAGCGGTCGAACAACATTCCATCGATGTCGGGACGGGCGCGCAGCTGCGGGTGAATGCTCTCGATAGTCTTGCGCCAGCCTTCGAGGTCGGCGTCCTTGACGGTCACGGTCGTGAGTCCCGACTTCGTGAGGACCTCGTTCGCTTTGCGGTTGTCCTCGCGCGCCTCGTGATCGAGCTGCTGAACGTAGCGGCCCATGACCTCGCGAACCACGCGCTGATCGTCGGCACTGAGCGCCGAGTAGGCGCCCTTGTCGATTGCGAACACGCCCATGGAATACGAGACCGGCAGATCCGTGATGTATTTCACCTTCGTATGCCACTGCAACACGAGCGCGGCGACGGGCGACGCGAACGTAATGTCGATGAGCCCCGTTTGCAGCCCCGTCAACACGTCGGTGACGGGAAGCACGGATGGCGAAAGACCCATCGTTTCCATGGCGAGAAAGCTGATGTTGTCGCCTTCCGGCACCCAGACTTTCTTGCGTTTCATGTCGTCGACGGTGCTGATCGGCACGTTGGAGAGCAGATTCGCGAATCCGCCCTCGATGAAGCCGAAGCTGACGAAGCCCGCCTGCTCGAGCCCCGCGGCGAGCTCAGGATCGAGCTGCTTGCGTACCGCATCGACCTCGTCGAGCGAGTAGAACAACAGCGGTATGCCGTACAAGTTCAAGCCGGGATAACGCTCGCCGAGGCCTCCGGCCGTGAAAGCGCCGCCTTGCAGCTGGCCGATGCGGATCTTGCGCAGCACTTGCGCGTCGTTGCCCATGACGCCGCCCGGGTAGAACTTCAGCGTCACGCGGCCGGCGGTGCGAGTCTTGACCTCTTCCGCGCCGGCGCGCATCTGCTGCATCCACCGGGAGCCGTCCGGGGCGACGCTCGCGATCTTGATGTCGGCGGCGTTCGCCGTCGCCGCGCCGGCGAGAAGAACGCCGAGCAGCACCTTTGCCAGTGAGCGCGTCTTGGCCGCTCTGCGATCGCGCATCAGAAGTACTCCTTTGAGGACGCGAGCAAAGTCTCGGCTTCCTGTTTTGCCAACACGTTAAAGAGCGTCTTACCCGGCGCATCGACCGGCGCGTTCAGCACGTCCGTCAACAGCCGGTCGTGCAGCTCCTGGTCGAATACGAGGCGGGCGTAACGCCGCGCGTATTCTACTTTAATCGAGAGATCGCGACCGCCTGACAGCTCGATTGCGCGTTCGAAGTGATCGCGCGCCACGTCAGGCTTGCCGCCGAGCGCCGGCGGCCGCAGGCAGTTGAGGATGCCGAGGTAAGCGTGCAGCTGGCCGTCCTCGTACGTCTCGTCGAGAGCCAGGGCACGCTCGAGAACCGCCTCGACCCACGGGAGCTCCGCAACGGCCGTCCAGTCCTCGCTCGTCGCCTCGAGCTGCGCCAACCAGGCGACGGCGTACGAGTACAGCGGACCGATGTCCTTTTTGTCGACGGCCTCGAGCTGCGCTACGAACTGCGTGTAATCGGCGTCTGCCCAGCGGCAGGCCGGCTCGTGCGCCAGACAGATGGCCCGATTGCCGTAGCGTCGCGCCTTCGCGGTCAACGTGACAGCCCGCTCCGGCGTCACGAAACGCGAACCGTAGAACGCAAACAGTTGCGCGCCGCCGGAGAGCAGCGCGATGTTGTCGGGGTGCTGCGAGATGAGGCCGTCGATCGCCAACAGGTAAGCGGGGACTCCGCTCTCGATTAGCGCGGGATCGTCCTGATTCAGGATCACCGCCGACAGCGTGTCCGCGGCTGCACCGCCGATCAAGCTCGCGCAGCCGGTCGCGAACGACACGGCGGCGCCGACGCACGCGAGTCTCGCAATGATCGACCCGACGCGCGCGAAGGCTACGCCGAAGGCGTTAGACCTTTTCCTTGATGCGGGCAGCCTTGCCGCTGAGATCGCGCAAGTAATAAAGCTTGGCCCGGCGGACATCACCACGTCGTTTCACCTTGATTTCAGCGACGGCCGGGCTGTGCGTCTGAAAAACGCGCTCTACGCCCTCGCCGTGCGAAACCTTTCTGACCGTAAACGAAGAGTTGAGCCCCCGGTTCCGCTTCGCGATCACGATGCCTTCGTAGGCCTGCAGCCGCTCGCGATCGCCTTCCGTCACGCGTACCTGCACGACGACGGTGTCGCCCGGCGCAAAGTCGGGAACGTCTTGCTTCAGCTGTTGCTGTTCTATTTGGTCGATCAACCTGGACATAACGTACATCCTCTGCCATTCCCGTTCGGTGGCCGTTGCGCGAAATCACATTATCTTACGTTGCAATTCTACGCATCTAGCCGCTCGAGTTCAGCTCGGACCACTCCGACTCGAACTCTGCCAATAACACTCGCTCTTCGGCCGTGAGCTCCCGCTTCGCGAGCAGCTCGGGCCTGCGCACCCACGTGCGCCCAAGCGCCTGCTTCAGACGCCAACGCCTGATCGCCTCGTGGTCGCCGGCTACGAGCACCGGCGGCACCCGGCGCTCGTCGGCAACCTCCGGCCGCGTGTACTGCGGGCAGTCGAGGAGCCCCGCGGTAAACGAGTCCTCGACGTGCGAGCACTCGTCGCCGAGCACTCCCGGCAGGAGGCGCGTGACCGCGTCGATCACGACGGCCGCCGCGAGCTCTCCACCGGAGAGGACGTAATCGCCGAGCGACAGCTCGGCCGAGATCACGGCCTCCGTGAACCGCTCGTCGATCCCCTCGTAGCGGCCACAAACCAGCAGCAGTCCCGGCGCCGCCGCAAGCTCGCGCGCGAGCGCCTGGTCGAACGGCCTGCCCTGCGCCGTCAACACGAACTCGCGGCATCCGGCAGGCAGCCGGCGGCGCAGCTCGTGAACCGCGTCGCGCAGCGGCTCGTACTTCAACACCATTCCCGGACCGCCGCCGTACGGACGATCGTCGACGGTACGATGCCGGTCCGTCGTAAACTCGCGCGGGCTCAGCTGCTCGAGCGCGACGAGCCCGCGCTCGGCCGCTCGCCCGACGACGCCCGTCTGCATGACGGGCACCACGAGCTCGGGTAACAACGAGATCACGCCAAACCGGTACATCGGCGTAAGCCTCAGTCGTCCGGCGACCAATCGACGACGATGAGCCCCGCCGCGAGGTCGACTTCTTTCACGACCGCGTCGACGATGAACGGGATCAGACGCTCCGGCGTGCTGTCGAGCACGAGCACATCGTTCCCACCCGTCGCGAGCAAGTGGTCGACCTTGCCGAGCACGATGCCGGTCGTCGTCCGAACCTCGAGCCCTTCGAGATCCGTCCAGTAGAGCTCGCCAGCCGCAGTCGCGGGAAGCTGCTCGCGTACTACGACGACGTCGGCCCCGACGAGGTCGCGAGCCTGATCGCGATCGTCGATGCCGTGCAACTTTGCAACCACACTGCCAGCGTGGCTATGTCCGTCCTCCACCTCGAACGCACGATCGACGCCATTCATGCGCAGCGTCCACGCGCCGAATCTGACGACGTTGTCGCGAGGCTCGGTGTAGGACTGCACTTTGAGCCATCCCTTTACGCCGAATACGCCGCTGACGCGGCCCAGGATGACCCACTTCGCGCTCACTGCGGTATCGCAGGGCGCGCCGACCCTAAGCTGCTTTGGGGGCCGCTTTGGCGGTCGCGCGAAGTTGCTTGAGCAGGTCCGTGACGCGCTCGGAGGGCTGAGCGCCTTGAGCGACCCAATGGTCGACGCGGCCGAGATCGACGCGCAGCCGCTCTTCGCCGCCAGTCGCAATCGGATTGAAGAACCCGATGCGCTCGATGTACTTCCCACCTCGCGCTCGGCGGCGATCCGCCACGACCACGTGATAGAAAGGACGCTTCACTGTGCCGCCGCGGGCGAGCCGAATGACTACCATAACGAGAAACCTTGAGTTCCTAAAAACGCCAAGGCGGTCCCAAGGACCGCCCAGTTGAGGCGCGCAATTCTACTCAGTTCGGGACGGAAGTGTAAGCCCCGCCGGGCCTTACCGCCGGCCGCGGAACATAGGGGGTCCTCCCCCCTTGCGCAGGGCCCCCATCAGGCGCTGCATGCCCCCGCCCTTCGATAGCTGCTTCATGGTCTTCGTGAGCTGCTTGTGCTGCTTCAGGAGCCGGCTGACGTCCTGGATGGGCAGGCCGGCGCCCGCGGCGATGCGCCGTTTCCGGGAGCCGTCGATGAGGTCCGGATTGCGCCGTTCCCTGGGCGTCATCGAGTCGATGATGCCGATTTGGCGCCTGAAGACCTTGGGGTCGAACTTCGCGGCTGCGAGCTGCTCGGGCGCGATGCCAGGTAGCTTGTCGAGCAACTGCTCGAGCCCGCCCATGTTGACCATCTGCTTGAGCTGCTCCCGATAGTCCTCGAGGCTGATGCCCTTGCCCTGCTTGACCTTGCCGGCGAGCTTCTCCATCTCCTCGCGGTCGACGGTCTTCTGCACCTGCTCGACGAGCCCGACCACGTCGCCCATACCGAGGATCCGCGAGGCGAATCGCGACGGCACGAACGGCTCGAGCGCGTCGATCTTCTCGCCGGTGCCGACGAGCTTGATCGGCAGGCCGGTGACCTCGCGGACCGACAACGCCACGCCGCCGCGCGCATCGCCGTCCGTCTTGGTCAAGATGACGCCGGTCAACGGCAATGCTTCGTGAAACGCTCGCGCCGAGTTCACCGCGTCCTGGCCCGCCATCGAGTCGACGACGAATAGCGTCTCGCTCGGCTCCACGAGCGCGTGCAGCGACTGCGCCTCGCTCATCATGTCGGCATCGACGTGCAAGCGGCCTGCTGTGTCGAGGATCAACCAACGCTGCCCGCCGCGCTTGGCCGCGGCGAGCGCTTCCCGCGCGATCTCATCCGGTGCATTGCTCGCGCTCTTGAAGAAGCCGACGCCAAGCTCCGTCGCGAGTGTCGCGAGCTGATCTCGCGCCGCCGGCCGATAGACGTCCGTGCTCGCGAGCAAGACAGCGCCGCCCCGCGCCGTCAGATGCCGGGCCAGCTTCGCGGCCGTGGTCGTCTTGCCCGCACCTTGCAAACCCACGAGCATCACGACGGCCGGAGACCCACGTGGATTTAGCGGGCTCGCATCGCCGCCGAGCACCGCGATCAGCTCGTCGTGCACGATCTTGACGAACGCCTGGCCCGGATTGAGGCTGCGGGCGACTTCTTCACCGAGCGCGCGCTCGCGCACTCGGTCGACGAGCGCTTTCGCGACCGGCAACGCGACGTCGGCCTCGAGCAACGCCATCCGGATCGTGCGCATGGTGTCGCGTACGTTCTCTTCGGTGATACGGCCGCGGCCGGTCACGCGTTGGATCGCCTCGGTGAGGCGAGCCGTTAGCTGATCGAACATTCGAGAGCTCTCGGTATGGTTCGGGCGGTGGGGCCCCTCTGCCCGAAGCCTAGCATGCGCGCGGGACGGGCCGCGGGCGGCGCGGCTGCGACCTGCGTCGCGGCCCGCCGTCGGTTTCCTTGACACTCGGTTTCGGGTTCCGCCAATCTAAAAAATCGCCCCCCTCGTCCGCGGAGGCCTCCTGACCCTTGAGTGACGAAGCACCGCTAGGCCTATTGGTTGCCCTGATCGTAGTGCTGCTCGTGCTATCGGCGTTCTTTTCTGCGACCGAAACGGCACTGATGAGCCTCAACCGCTATCGGCTGCGCCATCAATCGCGCTCGGGCCATCGCGCTGCCCGCGTCGCGGAGTGGCTGCTGCAGCGCCCCGATCGGCTCATCGGGATCATTCTGCTCGGCAACACCGGCGCGAACATCGCCGCTGCGGCGCTCGTGACCGTCGTGGCGCAGCGCCTCGGAGGCGAAGGGGCCGTCCTCGCGGCGACGTTTCTTCTCACCGTCATCGTGCTGATTTTTTGCGAGGTCGCCCCTAAAACGATCGCGGCCCTGAGTCCGGCGCGAATTGCATTGCCTGCCGCGCTCGTCTACTACCCGCTGCTGAAGGCCGCCTATCCGATCGTCTGGTTGCTCAATCTGTGTGCGAACGGTCTCTTGCGCCTGTTCGGCGTAAGCCCACACCAAATCGCGTCGCATTCGCTGAGCGCCGACGAGCTACGCACCGTCGTCGCCGAAGCCGGCGTCATGGTCCCGCGCCCGCACCAGCGCATGCTGCTCAGCATCCTCGATCTCGATGCGATCACCGTCGACGACATCATGGTGCCCCGGCAGGAGATCGTCGGACTCGATCTCGACCGCAGTTGGGAAGAGAACTTGAACGTCATTCAGACGAGCGAGCACGATCGCCTGCCCGTCTATCGCGAGTACATCGACAACATCATCGGCGTCACACGCGTTCGCGAGCTGCTGCCCGATCTCGCGCGCGGCGAATTGACTCAAGCGCTGCTGCTCGAGCGCATCCGCGAGCCGTACTTCGTTCCCGAGGGCACACCGCTCACGAAGCAGCTGCTGAACTTTCAGCAGCATCGCCGACGCTCGGCTTTCGTCGTCGATGAGTACGGCGACGTCCAAGGCCTGATCACGACTCAGGACATCGTCAACGAGCTCGTCGGCGAGCTCGATCACTCGAGCGCCCTCGATCTCGGCATCACGAAGGAAAGCGACCTGAGCTATGTCGTCGACGCGAGCGCGAACGTGCGGCAGCTCAACCGCGTCATGAATTGGAATCTGCCGACGGATGGCCCGAAGACCCTGAACGGCATCATCGTCGAGCAGCTCGAGGAGATCCCCGAGTCCGGCACCGGCGTAACGGTGGCCGACTATCCCATCGAAATCCTCGACACGAGCGAGCACGGCATCAAGCGCGTGCGCGTCCGCACTCCGGGATCCGCGCCGCCGCCGAAAGCCGCCGCCTGACGGCCTGTGGCCCTAGCGCGCGTGCGCGGCGGCGAGCGCGTCGCTCAACCGATCGACGGGAACGACCTCCAAGCTCAGCGCGCGCCGCGGCACGTTCGCGCGCGGCACGATCGCACGCTTGAAGCCGTGCTTTTCTGCTTCGGCGAGCCGCTCTTCGCCGAACGGCACGGGGCGAATCTCGCCCGTTAGCCCGACCTCGCCGAACACGACGAGCTCATGCGACACGGGTCGCTCGCTGAGACTCGACACGATGGCGAGCGCGACGGCCAAGTCGGCGGCCGTTTCCCCGACGCGGAGGCCCCCGACGATGTTCGCAAATACATCGCTGTCGCCCGACGCGAAACCGCAGTGCCGGTGCAACACGGCCAGCAATAGGCTGAGTCGCTGAGTGTCGAAGCCTTGCGCGAGCCGCCGCGGCGACTGTCCTTGCGCGAGGTCGACGAGCGCCTGAACCTCCACGAGCACGGGCCTCGTGCCCTCTCTCGTGACGAGCGTCACACTGCCGGCGACGGGAGCGCCATGCCGCGCCAAGAAGATCGCGGAAGGATTCTTGACCTCGCGAAAGCCTTCCTCGCTCATGACGAAGAAGCCCATCTCGTTGGCCGCGCCGAATCGATTCTTGACGGCGCGCACTATGCGAAAGCGGCTGCCGACATCGCTCTCGAAATACAGCACCGTGTCGACCATGTGCTCCAGAACGCGCGGACCGGCGAGCGTCCCTTCCTTCGTAACGTGGCCGATTAGCAGCGTGGCGACGTTGCGCGACTTGGCGAACCGCGTGAGCTGCGCCGCGCACTCGCGCACTTGGCTCACGGATCCCGGCGCCGACTGGAGCTCATCGCTGAACAACGTCTGGATCGAGTCGATCGCGAGCACGCCGAGCTTGTCGCGCGCCGCGACGCTCGCGAGCACAGCCTCGACGCAAGTTTCGGCGAGCATGTCGAGCGGCACAGTGCCGACGGCGAGCCGCCGTGCGCGCAAGCCGATCTGCTCTAGCGATTCCTCACCGGTGACGTAGCACGCCGGAACACGCGGCGCGAGATTGGCAAGCGCCTTCAAGAGCAGCGTCGACTTGCCGATACCCGGATCGCCGCCAATCAGCACGACGCCGCCAGGAACGAGCCCCCCGCCCAAGACGCGATCGAGCTCACCGAGGCCGGTCGTCTGCCGCTCGACGGTGCCGACGTCGACGCGGTCGAGGCGCGTGAGCTCGGCTTGGCCCACATGCTGCGGCCGCTCTGCGCGTCGGAGCGCAACGGTCGACTCCGTCATCGTGTTCCAAGCGCCGCAATCGGGGCACTGACCTTGCCACTTGGGCTGTTGCCCGCCGCAACTGCCGCAGGTGTAGGTAGCTCGCGTTTTCGCCATGCGGCGGAGAATAGCCGAACGGCGTCACATTCGGGCGCGCATATCCCTGGCAGCAAACCGGAAACGCATCACACGAGGCGCCCGAAGCCGCGTGGCATACTCGCGCGGCCGAGGGCACGCAAACCATGGACCGGTTCCGGAGTCAGGCTCGCACTCTTGTCGAAGTCGCAGGTCTGGGCTTGCTGGCGACCGCCGTTCTTTATCTGTCCCCCGCTTCCATTGCGGACCGGCTCGACGCGTGGCTGTTCGACACTTGGTCGCAGCTCGACCCGCCGCCGCCGGCAGCCGAGTTAGTCATCGCGGAAGCGGAGACGCCAGCCGCGCTCGCACACATCGCCGAGCTCGCCAACGACGGCGGCGCAAAGCTCCTAATCGGCACACTGGCCGACGCGCCTGCGACGCAGAGCGAGCGAACTATCGGCCCGGTCGAAGTTTCCATCGGCGGGCTGCGCGTGCGCACCATGAAGTGGTCTCGCGGCGGCCACATCTCGTATCAACCAGAGCTCGACGGTGTCATCCGGCGGGACACGACGCTGCGCAGTCGAGGCGCACAGTTGCCGTCGCTGCCGCTCTATGCGGCACGCGTCGTCGACCCGAGCGCGCACGGCACGAGCGACACGACTCAGTTGTTGCGATGGCCGCGACCCGACACCGTCCCGAAGCTCTCCGCAACGGCCTCGGCGAAAGACCTCGAAGGGCGCATCGTCATCGCCGGCCCGCTGCATCCGCGGCACGCGACGCCGTTCGGCTACGTGGCAACACCTGAGCTCGTGGCGCAGGCGTTGACGAGTCATCTCGGCCACTACTACATCGCGCAGAGCCGGCTCACGAGCACGGCCGTGTGGTTCGTGGCACTGCTCCTGTGCGTCCCGCTGCTGTTCGTCGCGCCGACCAAGCGAGCCCTGACAATCGGCTACCTTGCGTTCGCCGCGCTCGCGATACCGGCCTTGTCCGCTGCCGCCTTCCAGGCGCTCGCGCTTTGGTTGCCGGTGACGGGACCTGGGGCGTGGTTGCTCGTCAGCGGCGCCTTGCTCATCGTGCGGCGAGAGAAGGCGGCGCCGGCTCGCGCGACGGCGGCGGATACCGACTCGCTCAGCATGGCGCGGCGCGCTGCCGACAGCGGTCGGCTCAAGGAAGCATGGGCGTTGTACCGAGATCTGACGCCGACACCGGCGCTATTCCCGGAGATCTATGACCTCGCGTCCGCGCTCGCTTCGCAAGGCTCGCCCGACGAAGCCGCCGATCTCTTCCATTGGATCGCACAACTCGACGGCGACTTTCGCGACGTCGCTCATCGACTCGTGCGCACCAACCATCTGCCGGTCGAGGAAGGCATGGAGATGCCGCCGGCGATCGGGCGTTACGAGCTGCTGGAACCGATCGGCCGCGGCTCGATGGGCAACGTATATCTTGGCCGCGATCCCCTGATCAACCGCATCCTCGCGCTCAAGGCCATCGACCTCTCGATCGGCTACGAAAACACGGATCCCGCGAGCACGTCCGACGACTTCCTGAGGGAAGCCGCCATCGCTG
>Ga0075428_100004488_pt1 | contig 15406 bp, 10 predicted proteins | sample RhiMetdeltSRZDD2_FD_75291 | JGI IMG/M metagenome (GOLD analysis project Ga0075428, IMG submission 75291) | Populus rhizosphere microbial communities from Tennessee, USA - Rhizosphere MetaG P. deltoides SRZDD2 | ecosystem: Host-associated > Plants > Roots > Rhizosphere > Soil | place: USA... | reverse complement strand
TTTGCACAGCGTGGTGTCGGACAGCTCGTTTTGGGCGAGCGAACTGCTTACGCGCAACGCGTGGTTCGAGGTAACGATCGACAACGCAGGCACGTACTCCTATCACTGTTCGGAGCACGGGAACATGACCGGCACGGTCATCGTGACACCTTGAGCGCGCTTACTTCGTGCGGATCAACAGAGCCCCACCCGCATGCCCGGTGCCGAAACGCGTGGTTGCATCTGTGGCGTCGAGGTGCCGAATCTCCAGTATCGACCCCGCCGCGATCGAGCGGAGCGTCGGCAAGGAGCCGAGGCGGGTTCCGTCGAGATAGATAACGAGGACCTCGGCGGTGGCGTTCTGAATGCTCGACCGCCCGCGGCGGCGCAACCACTCCGGCCGCAGCTGACGGACCGCATCATAGGCGTTCACCGCCGACGTCCGCTCGATCTCCCCAGACAGCAGCAGATCACGATTCGACGATGGCTTCGCCCCGGAGCGCGACGTGGCGCAACCGAGCGGGGCCACCATGGCCAGCACGAGGATTGGAGCGTACCAACGTGCACGGGCCGACCTACTCACTGCGTCCTCCCGCTACGGGGCCGGCTGGATCTGCCCTCGAACATGACCCGCGGGATTGACCGCGTTGTGCACGTTGACGTACACACTGCCGTTGCGCATACGCACAAGCAGCGAATCGAACCGGGCTCGTGCGGTGGTGCCGTAGCTGGTGTACTGCCGGTGTACCAACGTGTCGCTCGGCATCGCACTCAATTTTATCTGCGTTTGGCTCAGTGGGCCCGTGTATACGGTTCGACAGCGGGTTGACGTTTGGTTGATCAACGTGAACCGCTGCGCCGTGCCACCTGTACCACCGGTTGTGACGTTGACCGGGATGGTAAAGGTTGACGCCCCGGTGAACGTGGCGGTGTGCTCGCCGACGAGACTGGGCGTCGAACCCGCATGGGCCGCAATCCGCATGAGTGCGGTCGAACCGACGGCGCGCCCATGCGCGGCGGTGGTGGTGATGGTGGTCGGATTTGCCACACTGGAACTGGCGATGGTCAGCGCCCCACCCGCGTTCTGTTTGCAGGGGCTCGCCGCCGTAAACAATGTCACGAGGATCGGGCCACTTCCAACGCTTGCGTCTCCTTCGTGGATATGCGAGACGGTGACGCTATCAGCGACCGCGATGTTGAGGCTGTAGATGAGGATCGAATCGTCCACCACGGAGAACCGGGCTGTCGCTGTTGCCGGCGTCGTCACTGCCGGAATCTCATTCCCCCCCGATAGAGTTGCCTGGAACTCCTCGGGCGGCGGAATCGGAGACGATACCTGCTCGGTGCCACAGGCCAAAACTGCCCCCGCCCCGGCGGCCGCGATCAGCCGACAGACATTTTGAATGCGCATGCTCCCCTCCACATGGCGTTATGTAGCGCGAGTGTGGAGGCGCCGTCCCGACAGTGGGACGACGCCTCGTCGCCTTACGGTGTCGTCGTCGAGCAACCGCCCGTATAGTTCGGGTTTCCGAGCTCCTCTGGCGGCACTGGAATATTGACGTCGTTCCCATACTGGTCGCCCTTGAAGTGGGTCCCCGTGGGGAACACCAAATCCTCCAGGCGTCCGTATTGCCGCATGAGACGCCGCAGGTCACCGAGACGGTGGCCGGTGGCGAACAGCCAGAATGCCCGTTCTCGGAACATGAGATTTTCACGGCCCAAGACCGTGCCCGGATCCGGCAGCGCCAGCAGAGTATCGGGGGCCGGTCCAAGGAACCCTAAGGTCCGTGCATTAGCCCTGAGGAAGTTCAATGTGTCGAGCCATGCGGCGTTGTTGCCCGCATCCAGCAGCGCTTCGGCGATGATGAGTTTCGCTTCGAGGCCGGTACCGATCGGAACGGGTGTGGTGCGCGCCGGATACTTCGTGAGGTTCCACTGGGGCGTCGTCCCATCGAACCCACCAACGGGGTCGGCGGTGGCACGCACCCTTGGGTCGTTGGCGGTACGGAAATTCAAGCCGTTGCTGCCTTCGTTGTCCGCCACAGACCACCGTCTCGACAAATGATTGAAAACGTGCACACCGTTGTACTGTCGGTTCGTGGTAATGCTGTGGGTCGTGTTGTAGACAAACGTGAGTGGCACGGGGCCAGCCACGGTGGCGGCGGCTGCGAAGCTGCTTTTCCCACGATTCATCAGCGCCCGCGCTTTGCCCACAAGAGCGAAATTCGCGATCGAGCCGGTCGGCGCGTACACGAGCGCGGAATCGAATCGCTCGATCGCCAACTGCAGGATCTCGTCGGTCGTCTTCGGTGTCCCCAGCTCGGTAGCGGAACTGAACGGCACTCCCGAGCAGTAGGTCTCGGCGAAAAAGACATAGGTAAAGCCCGCCAACGCGAACGCTTCGCCGATCCGGCTGGCGGGCGTCGGGGCGTAGGTCTGCAAGAGTCCGATGGATTGCTCGAGCGTCGTGCGAGCGCGGTACAGGTTTCGGGCCACGGCGGTCAGCGTGGCGTTGGAATTCTGGTTGATCGAGCGCCGCTCGTACTCGAGCCGCGTCGGGAACGTCCCTGAATGCATGTACTCGTCGGTCATCAGGCCGCCGACGAGGATCTGGCCTTCCGTAGCGCCATTGTCGCCGACGATGGCGAACGCAAAGTCGCCGACGCCGCCGGTGAAGGCCGCCACGGCCCCGGCGGGGCTCTGGAGATCGCCGGGGTTTACAATGTCGGGATCCTCAACGTCCACAATTTCATCCACCGATGTGCAGCCGGCCGGGACGAGCCACGCGGCCAGGAGCAGCAGGGTCGTCGTCAATTGACGATTCATTGGTCGCAGTCCTCGGTCAGAAGCCAACGTTGACGCGGAATGTGTAGTACGTGAGCTGGGGCTGAGTCAGGAAGTCGATGACGAAATCCGACTGCCCGTTGCCGTTCAGCTCCGGATCGATCCCCGGATAGCTGGTCCACTTCGCCAGATTACGACCGGTGAGGGTCAGTGCGACGCGGTGCGCGCCCAGCACGCGCGCCCACGCTCTCGGGGCCTCGTACGTCACGGCCAGCTCGCGCAAGGCGAGAAAATGACCGTCCGTGATGTAGCCCCAGGACGTGAAACCGGGTCCGGTGCGCCCTGCAATCGCAGCCGCCTGCTCGGACAACGGCGTGCCCGGGACGTTGACCGCCTTGCAATTGTTCGCGGCGGACGACGTGCAGCGGAAGTACTCCGTGAAATTGCGCTGCTTGAAGTCGCCCCGATAATCCAGTTGGCCGCTGATGCGAACCCGGCTATTGAACAGCCCCAATCCGCCATTCACCGCCATCTCCGTCTGGGGCAGCGAGGGGCCCAGGTACACGGAGGTATCGCCCACGATCACCTCGCTCGCCACCAGGATTCCGTCGCCGTTCAAGTCGTGGTAGCCCAGAATCGGCCGCTCCCACCACCCGTACAACGGATACCCGGGCACCTGGCGCTGCACTCCGGTCCCGACGGCTGGAATGCCCGGGGCCAGCGTGAGCAGCCTGCCGATATTGCGCGAGCCACTGATTGTGAGGTCCAGATCAACGTCCGACAGGAGCCGGGTGTTGACCGAGATCACGCCTTCGATGCCTTTGTTCTGCGTCGATCCCAGGTTTTCGAGTCGCTGTGTCGGCCCTCCAATCGACGGGGGCTGCACGCGGTTGACCAGCGCGTCCTTCGTCTTCTTGGCATAGTAGGTGAACTCGAGATGCCCCCGGCCGTCCAACAGGTCGGCGTCGAATCCCAGCTCCAGCTCGGTGGCCCGCTCGGGTTTCAAGGAATCGTTGCCGATCGCCGAGATATTGAGCCCTGGCTGGTCCACCCCGGCGATCGACGCGGTCACACTCTGAAAGAAGCGCAGCGCGGCCGTACTGCCCGGCTGGTTCCCGGAGGCGCCATACGCTCCCCGCAGGCGCAGGCTCGTGATGATCGGGAGGGACGCGGGGAAGAAGTCCTCCTCCGAGATCACCCACGAGAGCGAGGCTTTCGGATAGGTCGCGCCACGGGCGGAGGCGCCGAACGCGCTGTTATAGTCCTGCCGCACCGCGGCCGTTAGAAAGAGCCGGTCGCGCCATCCGACGGTCTCCTCGAGATAGAAGCCGAGCGTAATAATCTCGGTGGTCTCCTCGCTGGCCGTCCGAATCGATCCTGACCCAACGGTCTTTCCGCCCGGCGCGAACTCCGAGCCCGTCGCTCTGACGCCGAACGTCCGGTCGCGAAGATACTGCATCCCCGCGGAGGTCCTCGACGTCACGGTGGGATTGATGTTAAAGGAACCGCTCACCCCGCCATCGACCGTCGTCTGTGAGATCTCGAACCGGTTGTCGGTGCGCCCGCCACGACGGTTCGTGGAAAAATTCGGCCCTTCGTTGAGCGCCTGGAATCGGGTGTCGATCAGACTCGAATGGTCCATTCCGACCGTGAGTCGAGCGGTCAGAAACTCCGAAGGCCGCCAGTTGGCCGTCCCGCTGCCGGTCAAGCGGTTGACATCCTGTGCGGCCAGCACCGCGAAGACCTCGCCGGGACGCGAGAAGCCCCATTCGCTCCCGAGCGGGGTGGTATCCTGCCCGGCGGCGCAGGTTGCCGCGCCACATGCCCGTCGCGTCCCCGCAAAGCCGCGTCCGAAATAGCCGCTGCCCAACAGGCCGGTGACGTTGTTGTCGTTCTGCGGCAACCGCCCGTCGCTGCGCACGAGTCCAAGGCTCGCGCTGATGTCCGCTTTCCGGGACAAGTTCGCTTGCACATTGGTGCGCAAGTTGACCTTCTTGACGTCGTTGGGCCGGTACTGGTCGTACGGCAGGGTGGTCGTCAAACGTTCCTGCGTAATCCGCGAGTACTCCGCGTCCGGCATGCGCAGGTGACCGAGCTCATCTTCGTACTCCGCCGAGAAGAAATAGCGGACTTCGTCGGTGCCGCCGGAGACCTGCGCACCGAGTTGCCCTCGATACCCCGTCCCGTTCGGCGTCGTGACGGCATCTTCGAGCACGTTGAACGTCGCCAAGCTATCGATTGTACAGCTGCCCGCGGCCGCCTGGAACAGCAGGCAGAGCCGGACCGAATCCGTCGGCATCAGCCGGCCGTAACTCGTATCCAACGGCGCCAGCCGGCCGTAACTGAAGTAATTGATCGGATACGCGTTGTAGTCTTTGAGCGCGCCGACTTCGGACCAGAACTGCCACACTGCCCGGCCCGCCACGCCCCGCTTGGTGGTGATGCGGACGACCCCATTCGCCGCCTGGGTTCCGTATAGCGTCGATGCGGACGGCCCCTTGATGATCTCGATCGACTCGATCTCTTCCGGATTGAGGTCGTTGATTCGGGAGAACGCCTGTCCCCCAGTACCGATGGTGAACGAGTTGGATCCGTTTTCGATGCGAATGCCGTCGACGTAGTACACGGGCTCATTCGAGAGTGAGAAACTGGAGAGCCCCCGCACGCGGACTTTAGTGCCCGCGCCCGTCGTCCCGGCGGAGGACAGCACCTGGACATTCGCGCCGCGGCCGCTCAACAGATCGCCCAAGTCACTGACAGGCGCCGCTTCAAGGATCTTCGGGGCGCTGAGGACGGAAGTAGCATTCCCCATTTCTCGCGAACGCTGCTCGGCCCCCGAGGCGGTCACCGTCACCGCGTCGAGGGACACGGCCGCTCCCCGAAGCTGGAAATCCACAGTTACGATGGCGCCTGCCTCTACGGTCACGTTCTGAACACCACCCGCGTACCCGATCACCGACGCACGCACGTCATGCCGGCCCACGGGCACGGCGCGGAGCGTAAATCGGCCCTCGGTATTCGTGAGCGCGACGAGGTTGGTATTCCCCAGCTGCACGCGCACGCCCGGCAGCGGCTGGCTCGTCGCCTGGTCGGTCACCGTTCCCGCCACCGTTCCCAGCTGCTGCTGCGCCCAGCCGGCACGCGCTGCTCCGGTGAGCAGCGCGGCGCCGAGCACCAAGCTCAGTATCCTAGAACAAGTTGTAAGTCGCATAGTAGTCGCCTCCTCACGCTAAGGAGCATGGGACGTGAAGGCAGTCCGTTGGACAGCCGATTAGTGTCGCTCGGGAGACCGTTCAGCGTGGCGCTTGCAGCAGCGCCCGCAGCAACGGCCTAGCGACTACATCGACCGGGAATGATGATGTTGCGCTGGAGATGAAGAACGCAGCGTACGGAAATCTGATCCATGGCGCCCTCCACATGACGGGTGAGGAGTGACGGTTGCGCCGGAGCAACTCTATTCTGTTCCACCTGTCATACCGCCGCAAGGGGAAGCCCACGTCGGCACCAGACCTTGTCGCGGCCGCCCTTCCGCTCCTACCTTCCACGGCGACCCTTCCGGGAGCCGTCCCTTGCGTGTTTCCGTCGCGGCAGTCCGCGCACTCACCCTGGCCCTCAGTCTCGCGTCGTGCAGCCAATCCAGTGAACCGGGCCCCGATCCCGGTCCTGGGCGCATCATCTTCACGCGCGCGGCGAACCAGCTCCAAGACGTCTATGCCATGGACCTTCGAGGCACGAATCTCGAGCAGCTCACCACGAGCTTCGCCCTCGACCACTGGGCTGCGTGGTCGCCCGATACGTTCAAGATCGCGTTTATGAGCGATCGGATCATCGATACGACCTACACGGCGCGGTTTCAGATCTATGTGATGAATTCCGACGGGAGCAGCCTGAGTCAGCTGACCTTCCCCGACCCCGCTCGAGACCCCATCACCAACCACGTCATCGATACGACCAGTAACCTTCATCCCGCCTGGTCGCCCGACGGCACGAAGATCGTCTTCGTATCGAGCCGAGATACGAATCCCCAGCTCTACGTCATGGAACCCAACGGCGCGAACGTCGTGCGCCTCACCCACAGCTCCGGCGCGGACGCGCAGCCGGCTTGGTCGCCGGATGGGACCAAGATCGCGTTCGCGACAGACCGCAGTGGCAATGACGAGATTTACGTCATGAACGCGGACGGAACGAATCCAACCAATCTGACAAACGCTTCCAGCATCGACCTGCTGCCCGCGTGGTCGCCGGACGGATCGAAGATCGCATTCCAATCCGATCGCGCGATCGATTTTGCCGTCTGGGTGATGAACGCCGACGGCTCGAATCCCGTCCAGCTCACGAGTTCCAGCCCCCGATCGGGAGCGCCGAGCTGGTCACCCGATGGCACTCGGATCGTGTACGAGCAAGGGGGAGATCTCTGGGTGACGAATGCGGACGGATCCAACCCGATACGTATCACCAGCGGTTTTCAGGCCGACGGCCTGCCGCGCTGGCGGCCCATCCAATAAGAGAAACGCCGCCGCGCTTACCGCGGCGGCGTTTCGTTGATCCGCCCGAGAATCAGGGACGCTTGTCTACGACAAACACAATCTGCGGAATTACGAAATCCGTGGCCGTGTTGGTGCTCCCGTACATGCGATATGTCACGGCACCCGTGCCGGGGGTCGCTGGGGCGCCGATCATGCGATACTGGAACCGGAAGCGTGTGACCGCCGTGTCCCGGCTGGCAACGGTATCACTGGCGGGGGGCGGCGCGCAGCGGCGGGTCGGCCCGTACGTGACATCCGCCGGATCTGACGGAATGCAAATCAGCGTATCCGCGATGGCCATCACATTCTGCCAGCCGTTGTACTCGGCCTGACCGGCGTTCTCCACGAGGAGCGAGTGCCCCACGGTGACGGTCGACGCCGCTCCCGTCCCCGTCCGGCTCAATGTTGTGTCGGCCAGGACCAGCTGCCCGCCCGGCGCGCGACGATTGACGAGTTGCCGAATCGATCCTACCTGAATGGTCACCGTGTCGCCGCTGCGACTGATGCGGCGGGCGGCCTCGGCAACCGACGTATCGGTGGCTAGTGGGGCGCCCCGTCCGGCCCGCGATTTCGGAGCGGGGCTCAACGTGTCGGAGTGGGGCACGATGATCGCCGTGATCACCGATCCCCCGATGCGTGATCCGGCGAGGGCGGACGACCCTGCACTCGCCGAGATCCCTGGCGGGACCGTTCCGACAACCGCTTTGGGCGTCACAACTCCGGGCGCCGTCAGCGCGATGTAGTACGCACCGGTGTCAAGGACGACATACCCGGATGCGGAGCCGTAGGCGAAGCTGGCGGCCGCGGGTGTCCCCGGTACCGCATTCGCCGCGAGGATATGCACATCGGGTGGAGCCGAGGTATCGGGGAGCGTGCCGGCCAGCGCCCAGCCGAGCGTGGGAGCCAGATTCACGACGCGAACCGCGAACTGCCCCGGACCCGGGTTCACGCCGCTCAGATTGGTAATCAGCGCTCGGACGGGATTCGGGCGTCCGGCACGTGCCTGGCCCGTGAAGTAGAAGCTGTAGCTTTCACCCTCAGCAAAGGTATACGTCGTATCGAGCAGGAACTTCTTCGCGATCGTATCAACCGTGCTGCTCAAGAAGACCTTGATGCGACGGGTTCCCGGCTCCATGGGTTGCGGGAAGAACTGCGCGCTGCGGAAGTCCGCGTCCATGAAGCTGCCGTTCGACGGAATGTCGACCACCCGCATGTCGAGCTGCATCGTATCCTGCACGGCGTTGAGCCACGTGACATGCGCATAGTTCGGCACCGGCTGTTGGAACGTCGCATCCTTCTTGCAGCCAAGTGCCAGGGCCACCACGCAGCCAGCAAACAAACGCAATCGAGTCATTGCAACACTCACACGAAGAAAGGTGATTGGGCAGCTATTGATCGCTTGGGTCCGGCGGCGTGCCGCTATCCCCGCTGCTCCCGCCAAATCCGAACAGATTGAACGAGGCAACCAGCGCCACAAAGCCCGCCGTGACGGCCCCAAGAAGCAGGACTGTCTTGGGGGTGGAGAATCGGCGCTCGTACGTCGTCATCACATACCGTTTGGGGAGCGGGACCGTCTCGCCGGTCCACTTGGAGTGCGCTCCCCGGATGTCCACTACATCCGTCACGGCGAGCACGTAGTTGGACTCGCTGGCCTGCACCAACTGCCCGTCGATGCTCATCGTGTACGGACCCACCTGCTGTGCCGTATTGATGCGCCCCTCGTCATTGAGGAGCACCCGCATCTTCGTGCCGGGCGCGGGCTGCACAGAAGCGACAGGAACGAGCGTGTAGCAACCCGCGAGCACCGGCAGCACCACTACGGCAACGCACAGTCGTCCAACGAGCGACACCCAGCGCATACTCAGTACACGCCGCCCGCGTACAGGCCGTAATTGCCGTTCGGCGCGCCTCCCACCCCACCGACCCCACCCGCTGAATAAAAAGTCTGGGCCCGTGTATCCATCTCCTGATACGGCACCGGCCAGTAGAGGGCCGTGCCTTGCGGCAGATCGCCCCAGCCGCGGCCCGCGAAATACCACATCCCATAACCGGCATAGGCCGTCTCCATGCGGTATTCCCACTTCATCGCGTCCCAGACGCTGCCGCACTTGGATGCCTGGAATCCCACGGCTGCGTTGGGAATGCGTGGCACGCACGAAACACCACCCGGGATCGCGGTCAGCGTATCGAGGATCCCGACGAGAGACGGCAGCCCAGCGTTGGTCACACGGGAGCTGTCGATCCGGGCGATCGCGGCGGCAAAGTTCCCCGCGCGGAGGTAGCCCTCGGCCGCGAGCAAGCGAATCTCGGCCCGAGTCATGATGGGATAGTTTCCGATCCGTCCCGCGACGAAGAAGGCTCGCGAGCGGTAGAAGTCATACATCGAGATCTGGAGCGGCTGGCCAGGTTGATCCTCACCCGCCTGTCGGTTACGCACGTAGGGGAATCCTGTAAAGGTGCGGAAGCCGGTCCGGAGGCTGTCGCCGATCTGAGCGGTGCGCGTCGAACCCTGGGGGAAACGCCGATCCCGTGTGACGACGAGGAACGGGGCACGGTTGGCGGGTTCCGTGGCGAGCCACGTATCATACCCACCCGAGCTGTCGGCCATACCCATCCAGAACTGCGACATCTGGTGCCAGTTAGCGGGGCCCGTCGCGTAGGCCTGGACTGGCCAGATTACGTCCCACCCGGCGGTCGGGTTGCACGCGATGTTGAGGTCTGCGGTGATCCCGGCATTCGCGTCGGCAATGATGGCAGTCCAATCGGCTGCGGCACGTTCGGCCGGCGTCCGACCCACGCTGGCGCGGAAGCGCGCTTTGTAGGAACGGATGAACCGGAAGAATCCCGTCGTGTCGAGGGCATTCCCGCTGATCCAGGCACTGGGGAGTGGGAACGAGCCAGGATTGGCGCGCGCGATGACGATGGCGGAGTCGAGCATCTCGTATGCAGCCGCCATGACCGTCTGGTAATCCGAGAGTGGCTGCGTGGCCTGCGGGTCGTCGGTCTCACTTACCAGAGAGGCGGAATCGTAGGCGAGCGCGAGGTTGCCGTAGGCTACGCCCTGCACGAACCGCGCGAAGGCGCGGGCCCGGGCGTCCACAGCCGGCGAGCCCAGCGTGCCCAGTTTATTCATCGCCGCGATGCCGATCGTCGCCATACGCGCCGCGCGATGCAGCACTTGAAAGTCGCGATAATTGCCGCCACCGCCGGTGCTGTTGCGTGTGTTTTCGATCGGGGTGCGTGGAATGGCGCCGCGGGGACCCATCGCGAAATTGGCCAGGGCGGACGTGTTCTCCATCCCCATCACCTGAAGCTGCGTCTGCAGGGCGTCGTTGGATCCGCCCAGCGTGGCGTTTTGGATTTGCGCGTAGGTATTCGAGATGAACGCTTCGATGTCGGTCGGCCGCGACAGCGCGCGATCGCGATCAGGATCGTTGGTATTGTCAACCACTAGCGCGTCCGCACAGGCCATCACGCCAACCAGAACGAGGCTCCCGGCTACAAACCGAAACTTGGACATCGTTTGCTCCTCCACAGAAAAAGGGCACGCCCTCCCCGCCGTGTGCGAGTCACGCGCACGGCGGGGAGGACCGGCTTAGAACGTCGAGCTCAGTCCGACGGTGAATGTGCGAAGGTTCGGGAACGTGAACGCGTCCACGGCATTGATGGCCGCCGAGGCCGGTGAGTTCAACTGTTGCCCGCCCGACAACCCGACTTCGGGATCGAATCCGCGATAGCCGGCGATGGTCCACAGATTCCGGCCGACGACTGCGATCTCCCAGTCACCGAACTGATTGATCGGCCCGATGCGATACGACACGAGCAGCTCGCGGACCTTCGCGTAGCTCGCGTCCTCGACCGTATAGTTGTTCGGCAGCAGCTGGTCGTAGAAGCCGCCGATGCCGGTGAAGCCGTCGGCGGGCGACGTCCGCCAGTAATACCCGATCGGCTTCGCGGCCTCGACCGACTTCCCGGCTTGATCCACGTCATGCGACAGGAAGTCGAGGTGCGCCCAGTGGAACCCCTGGTTCCACACTTTCTGGCCGACTGCTGCATCGAGCAGCGCGTACACGCTCAGCCGTTTGTAACGAACGTCCTGCGCAATGCCGAAGCGGAAGTCGGGCAGAGCGTTCCCCAGAGCCACGTTGAGGGCGGCGCGCGTCGAATCCCGCAGCAGAATGGGAGCGCCCCAATTCAGCACGGAAATGCCCCAGGGCGTGACATTCGGGTTGTTCGAGGGATTGGAGACCGACGTTTCCCAGAGGTTGTCGCTGATTCCCATGCCAGGACTGTTTCCGGCGCCAACCCACACGAGGAACCCCTCGTCGTTCTGCTGGAACGCGCTGTTCGGCCCGCCGCACTGCGACTGGAAGTTCGCGGGCAGCTCGGCGCAGCCCGTAATGAAGCGGTGCCCGTAGAACGTGCCCAGCCGCTCGCCCACCTTGACCTGGAAGATCGATCCCGTCCCTTGCAGATCCGCGCCGAAGAAGAACGGCGGCACGTCGAGCGCCGTCACGACCGACCGGTTGCGGTCGTAAATGAAGCGCGCGTTCCACTGCAGGTCCCGGCGCTGCGTCAACGGGACGTTGAGCGACATCTCCCACGTCTTGTTCGTGAGCGCACCGGCATTCTGCCACTGCCGCTGGAAGCCCGTCGACGCTGAGACCGGCACCGGCAGGATCTGATCGTTGATATTCGCGTGCGAATAGGTGACGTTCAGCGCGTAGCGATTCCACAACTCGACATCGGCGCCCACCTCGATTTCCTTGTGCAGCTCGGGCTTCAGAAAGCGGTTGCCGAGCGTCACCAGTGAGAGCAGGCCGCCGGTGCCGACGTTGAACGTTTCGTACTGCGCGTCAAACCGCGGCGACCCGCCCGCCGTGCCGTACGATCCATGCAGCTTCAGCTCGGTCACAGACGGGATCGACCACCACGGCTCCTGCGCAACACGCCACGCGGCTGACGCGCGGCCGAACGTCGCCCACCGGTTATCCGGACCAAACAGCGAGCTGCCGTCGCGGCGGATCAGCGCGTCGACGATGTAGCGGCCCTTGTAATCGAGCCCCGCCCCGGCGAACAGCCCGATCTGACGGATCCGCTGGATGCTGGACGTCGTCGCGCGGGTGCTTTGCAGCGTGTTGCCCAGATCCTTCACGCCCTGGACCGACAGCTGGCTCCCGTTGGCGTTCAGGGTGTCGTAGTCCCGCTGCTCGAACAGATACCGGAAGCTGTAGCGCGTCCTCAGGTCGGGGCCGAAGTCGTGCTTGAACCCCGCGTTCACACTCCCGTTGATCGCCTCGCGGTTCACCGTGCCGCGCAGGATCGAGCCGAGGTTGGCGGTGCTCGAGGAGGTGGTGCGGAACCCTTTGTCGTTGATCTGCTCACCTGCGCCACGCCGCAGATCGTAGCTGAAGTTCGCGTCGAGATTGAACCAGTTGGTCGGGGCAAACGTCGCCGTCAGGCCGCCGATGAACCGGTTGGTCACGTCGATCCGCTTGGTCTGCTGCAGCGTGGACAACGGATTCTGATTCTGCGAGCCGCCGCCCTGGAGGTTCGGGCGGATGTACAGCCGGCCCAGTGTGTCGGTCTCGAGAATGTTCGCGATCGCCGGGACACGCGTCAGCCGGAAGAACGCGTTGCCGCCCTCTTCCTGGTTGACCCCGTCCGCCGTGCTGCGCGTATACGAAGTGCGGACCGCGAGGTTCCAGTCGGTCCCGATTCCCTGATCGACGTTGATGCGGAAGGCCGTCCGCGTAAATCCGTTGAGAAAGCGGATCGCGCCTTCTTCCTGCCGGTTGGACATGCTCGCATAAAACCGCGTCTGCGTGCCGAAGCGGCCGGTCATGTCGAGTGTGTTCTCGAAGAACGGCTTCGGCGTGACGAGCTGATTGACCGCGTTGTATCCCGTCGTCGGCCATGGCTGCACCTGGAACCGCTGGCGCAGCGGCTGGCCCGAGATGGTGGACCCCGGATCGATGGGGAAGCCTTTCGGGTTGAGCGAGAAGTCGCCCGGCGCGTTATTGATGCGGGCCGCTTCTGTCGCCCAATCGAACGTCCGCGAGCAGAACGGCAAGCCCGTGACCGCTTCGCAGAACTGCGTACCGGTTTCGTCCGTTGCGAGCGCCGTGTAGCGTGCGAGGCCGAAATCGCGCTCGATGTCGCTCACGCCCGCTTCACTGCGGAGGCTGAACTTTACACCTTCCAGGCTGCGCCGTGCAGACTTCGTCGTGATATTGATGACGCCGTTGCCTGCGCGCGCGCCGTACAGCGACGCGCCCGCCGCGCCTTTCACGACCTCGACGTTTTCGATGTCCTGCGGGTTCAGGTCGGGCAGACCACCGTTGATGATCACACCGTCCACGATGTACAGCGGGTCCTGGCCGCGGCCGGACGCGTTGATCGACGTCGGACCGCGGAGCAGCACCGCCGCCTGCGCGCCGGGCCGGCCGCTCGCCGACACGATGTTCGCACCCGGGACCTTGCCTTGCAGCTGCGACAGCGGGTTCGACCCCGGTATCGGCATCTGCGCCGCATCGACGCGCGACACCGTGAACGGCACCTTCACGGCTTCCGTCGCTTCCTGCGTACCGGTCACGACGATCGCCTCGAGCAGGTTCACGTCGTAGTTCAGTACGAGATCGAGGGCCTGCTCGCCGGGCGTCAGTACGACCGCCTTGCTGTTGGGCTTGAACCCGATCGCCCGCACGCGCACGACGACCTGCTGCCCGCGCACGCGCGCGCCCGGGACGAGCACGGTGTACTGACCCTGTGCGTTGGTCAGCACGCCCATCCGCAGCTCTTCGACGAGTACGTTGGCACCGACTACCGGTTCACCTCGATCGGAGGTGATGGTGCCGCGAATCACCGCATCTTGCGCCTGGATCGTGCGAGGGCCGGCCAGTAAGAACGCCAGCGCCGCTGTCCCGGCGAAGAAAACGCCACGACATTTCTGGAGCATGGAAACACCCTCACGTAAAACGGGAAAAGGAGTGGCAGTAAAAGGAGTGGCAGCAAAACGTCTGGCAGGAGAAGAGGGCGCGGTTTCCCCGACGGGAAACCGCTGAATATTCGCACGGCGGTTTACACGTACGAGCGTGACGGTCATGACGCCCGAGGTACAGGTGACGGCCTGAGGCCTCCACCTCGGTTATACGACTTGAGGCATGGCCCTGTCAAGGGCCAATTGTGCACGGGTTGCAAACCAGCGCCCGGCGCCTATCATCTTATACTCCCGCGTGGCGGCGGCCGGGTCATGGCACGGATAGCCCACATTGTTATGGTGATGGTTGGCCTGGGGGCAGCCGCTCCGCCTCCCAGCCTCGCGGCCCAAGACTTGGCCCCAAGCGGCGGGATCATCGGTAAGGTCCTCGACCAGCAGTCCCAACTCCCTCTCACCGGGGCCACGGTCAGCCTCCTCGGGACCCGGCTCCAGACGGCGACCGACAGCGGAGGTCGCTTCACCCACGCCGGACTCGCCGCAGGCACCTACCTGCTCGAGGTGCGCGCGATCGGCTATGGCGTGACCTCCTGGCTGCTGCGGCTCAAGGACGGAGAGGTGGTGGATTACATCTTTGAGGTTGCCCCACTCGGCGTCGAGCTCGATCCGATCGTCGTCCAGGGACGCCCGTCGTTTGCGGGGCGCCGCTTGCGGGAATTCGAGGAACGGCGCCGCAGCGGCCGCGGCGTATTCATCACTGAGGACCAGATCCAGACGCGCAATGCCGCAACGATGGCCGACCTGCTTCGCGGCGTTCCGGGAGTCCGCTTGAACTGCCGGTCGGGAAACTGCACCGCCCAGATGACGCGCGGTGCGCGGGGGATTTGCGCCGCCGACTGGGTCATTGACGGCATGCCTGCCACCATGTCGGCGACGCCGGCTCTCCCCACGGTCGGCATCATCGCTGTCGAGATCTACCGCAGTCCCGGCGAAGTGCCCTCGGAGTTTCTCAAGTCCGACTCGCAGTGCGGAGTCATCGCCATCTGGACCAAATCGGGCCCCTGAGCCTGGCCCGGTTCCGGTCCCCCCCCGCCCCCCTCGCGCGCATCGCGATCCTGGTCCCAGCCATCTGGCTCGGGGCGGCGCTCGCGTCATCGATCCCGCAGCAAGCCGACGATCC
>Ga0075428_100004485_pt1 | contig 15412 bp, 12 predicted proteins | sample RhiMetdeltSRZDD2_FD_75291 | JGI IMG/M metagenome (GOLD analysis project Ga0075428, IMG submission 75291) | Populus rhizosphere microbial communities from Tennessee, USA - Rhizosphere MetaG P. deltoides SRZDD2 | ecosystem: Host-associated > Plants > Roots > Rhizosphere > Soil | place: USA... | reverse complement strand
CCGTATCTGCACCGCCGTATCTGCACCGCCGTATCTGCACCGCCGTATCTGCACCGCCGTATCTGCACCGCCGTATCAGTCACGCATTCTGCTTCTTGACGTTGCCCATCTCCGCCCAGATCCGCAGCTCCTCGGGAAACGGCGGGGCCTCGCCCGTGTAGCCCAGCTCGGCCAGGACCGCCGGGTTGGCGACCCGCCCGCCTCGGTCCAGAAACAACCCCTTCACGAAGGCATGCGCGCATAGCGTCCCGTCCGATTCGAAGCGCTGCTCCATGTAGGCGTACTTGTCGTCCCAGGTCACGAGCCGCGTGACAAGCTCGAATCTCTGGAACGGCGCGAGCTGCCGGATGAAGTTGATCTCCGCCGCCGCGAGCACCGGCATCCAGCGCTTCCGCGCGATGATAGGGAGCAATCCGATCTGCGCGACCATGTGCACCCTTCCCAGGTCCATGAGCGAGAGATAGCGCCCGTTGTTCATGTGCAGGTTGAGGTCGCAGTCGGTAGGCAGCACGCGGAACGGCACGCGCGACTCGTCGAGGACCCCTTTCACCGGCAGGCGCCAGATCTTCCACAGCACGTAGAGCAGGCGCAGGTAGAGGTTCATGGCGCCTCAACGGCGAGAGGAGAGAAGGGATAGAAGAGAGGGGTCAAACCGGAGGGGCCCATCGCCGTGTCGCCTCTCTCCTCTCTCCTTTCGTCTATCGCTTTTCCACCTTCGCGGAGCGATGGCGCAGGTATTCGACGATCGCCGGCGAAATCGACAGCAGCACGATGGCGAGGATCACCAGCGTGAGGTTCTGCTTCACCACCGGCACGTTCCCGAAGTAGAAGCCGGCGTAGGTAAGCGAGCTCACCCACGCGATGCTGCCCGCGAAGCTGTAGAAAAGGAACGTCGGGTAGCGCATACGCCCGATCCCGGCCACGAAGGGCGCGAAGGTGCGGACGATGGGCATGAACCGCGCGAGGAATATCGTCTTCGCTCCGTACTTCTCGTAGAAGCGCTCGGTGCGGCGCAGGTGCTCGGGATTGAAAAGCCGCGACTTCTGCCGCGAAAAGACCCGGGGGCCGGCGTAGCGGCCGACCCAGTAGTTGGTGTTGTCGCCGAGGAACGAGGCCGACGCGAGCACCACGAACAGGCCGTGCACGTACATGTCGCCGGCCGCGGCGAGCGTGCCCGCCACGAACAGCAGGGAATCGCCGGGAAGAAACGGCGTCACCACAAACCCCGTCTCGCAATAGATGATCGCGAAGAGTATCGCGTAAATCCAGACGCCGTAGTTCGCCACCACCCACTGGAGGTGGCGGTCGAGGTGCAGGACGATGTCGAGGAAGGTGCTGACGAGTTCCAAGCGGAGAGCCTAAAAACCGCAGTTAGCCACAGAGATCACAGAGACCACAGAGGAAAAATGCAGGTCGTCGGTATCCTTCTCCGTGAACTCTGTGTCCCCTGTGGCAAAAAAGAAACGGGGCCAGCCGCCTAGATCGTCCCGGCCGCGGGTTTCTTTTCAGCTTCGGGCTTGACCAGGTCCTCGCGCCGCAGGCCGAGCCACATGAGGAGGGGGCTCCCCACCAGCACCGAGGAGTAGATGCCGAAGCAGATGCCGATGGTGAGCGCGAGCGCGAAGTAGAAGAGCGTCTCGCCCCCGAAAATCAGCATGGAGCACACCATGAGCTGCGTGCAACCGTGCGTAATGATGGTGCGCGACAGCGTCGCGGTGATCGCGTGGTCGATGACCTGCGGCGTCGACATGCTGCGGAAGCGGCGGTTGCGGAAGCATTCTCGCACCCGGTCCATGACCACCACGGACTCGTTGACCGAGTAGCCGAGCACCGCCAGCACCGCGGCAAGCACCGGCAGCGAAAACTCCCACTGGAAGAGCGAGAAGCAGCCGAGGATGATCACGACGTCGTGCAGGTTCGCGATGATCGCCGACACCCCGAACTTCCATTCGAAGCGCAGCGCGAGATACGCGACGATGCCGAGCGAGACGAAGAGGAGCGCCAGCGCCGCGGCTTCGAACAGCTCCTTCCCCACCTGCGGCCCGACGAACTCCACGCGGCGCCTCTCCACCGACGCGTCCGCCTGCTTCAGCTCCGCCAGCACCTGCTCGGAGAGCTTTGCGCTCGTCACGCCCTCCTTGAGGGGGAGGCGGATCAGGACGTCGCGCGCGGTGCCGAAGTTCTGCACGGAAGCATCGGTGAAGCCGAGCCGGACCATCGCCTCGCGGATCTTGCCGAGGTCAGGCGGCTGCTGGTAGTTGAACTCCATCACCGTGCCACCGGTGAAGTCGACGCCGAAATGGAGCCCCCTGGTCGCGAGCGAGCCCACTGCGACCAGGAACGTGATCAACGAGATCACGTTGAAGATCAGCGCGTGGCGCATGAACGGGATGTCGCGCGTGATGCGGAAGAATTCCATATTCGGTCCTATCGCCCCTGAAGGATGAAGGATGAGTGATGAAGGATGACCTGCCCCCCGCTCTCCGCCTTCGGCTGTTTAACCCTGCTGGTCATCCTTCCACCTTCCACGTTCATCCTTTGGCGGCCGCCTCCGGCCGCCATACCTGCCCGATCGACACCTTTTCGAGCTTGCGCTGGCGCCCGTAATACAGGTTCACCATGGCGCGCGACACCATCACGGCGCTGTACATGGAGGTCAGTATCCCGAGACAGTGCACGACGGCAAACCCTTTCACGGGCCCGGAGCCGAGCAGGAACAGGAACACGCCCGCGATCAGCGTGGTCACGTTCGAATCCAGTATGGTGCCCCAGGCGCGGTCGTAGCCGGCGTAGATGGCGGCCTGCGGCGTGTTGCCGTTGCGCAGCTCTTCCCTGACGCGCTCGTTGATGAGCACGTTCGCGTCGATCGCCATGCCGAGCGTCAGCGCGATCGCCGCGATGCCGGGCAAGGTCAGCGTCGCCTGCAGCATCGAAAGCAGCGCCACCAGGAAGAGCAGGTTGGCGGCCAGCGCGATAACCGAGATTACGCCGAAAGCACCGTAGTAGAGAATCATGAACAGGGAAATCGCGCCGAATCCATACCACATCGAGTGAAAACCGAGGCGGATGTTCTCGGCGCCCAACGAGGGCCCGACGGTGCGCTCCTCGATGATTTCCATCGGCGCCGCGAGCGCGCCCGCCCGCAGGAGCAGCGCCACGTCGTGCGCCTCCTGCGTGCTCATGCGGCCGCTGATCTGGACGCGCCCGCCGCCGATCTCGGTGCGGATCACGGGCGCCGTCACCACCTCGCCTTTGCCCTTCTCGAACAGCAGGATCGCCATGCGCTTGCCCACGTTCTCGCGCGTTACCTGCTGGAAGATGCGCGCGCCGGTCCCGTCGAGGTTGATGTGCACTGCCGGCTCGCCGGTCTGGTTGTCGAAACCGGGCTGCGCGTCGTTGATCCGGTCGCCGGTCAGGACGACCTGCTTCTTCACGATGATGGGCTGGCCTTCGCGCTCGGTGTAGAGCTCGGTGTTGAAGGGCAGCTGCCCGGCCAGCGCCGCCTGCAGAACCGCCGGGTTGCTCATCGCCTCGTCCTCGACCATGCGCACCTCGAGCGTCGCGGTGCGGCCGAGTATGTCCTTTGCCTTGGCGGTGTCCTGCACGCCGGGCAGTTGCACGACGATGCGGTCCCCTCCCTGCTGCTGGACGATGGGCTCGGCCACTCCCAGCTCGTCGACGCGCTTGCGCAGCGTGGTGATGTTCTGCTGCAGCGCGAGGTCGTTGGCGCGCCGCTGCGCCTCGGGCTTCAACGTCGCCACTATGCGCGACTCGGCCCCGTCCTCGACGCTCCTCAACTCCAGGTCGGACATGGTCCGCGTAATCTCGTCCAGCGCCCGGTCGCGCATCGCGCGATCGCGGAACCGCACCGAGATCCCCGGTCCTTCGCGAGTTACACCGCTGTACTGGATCCGCTTGTCGCGCAGGCCGGTACGCATGTCGTTGCTGACCGCCTCCATCTTCTTGGCCAGCGCGCCCCGCATGTCCACCTGCAGGAGGAAGTGCACGCCCCCGCGCAGGTCGAGCCCGAGGTACATCGGCAGCGCGCCGATCGCCGTCATCCAGACCGGACTGTTGGAGAGGAGGTTCAGTGCGACCACGTAGTCCTCGCCGAACTGGGCCTGCAGGAGGTCCTTGGCCCTCAACTGCGTTTCACTGTCGGCGAGCCGTGCCTTGACGCCGTGGGCATCGAGAAAGATGCCGTTGGCGGATATGCCGCCCTCCTTGAGCGTCTTCTCCACGCGCGCCAGGAGCGCGGCGTCGGACTTGAGGGTCGCCCGGAGCGGCGAGACCTGCACCGCCGGCACCTCGCCGTAGAAGTTCGGCAGCGTGTAGACGAACGCCACCAGCAGCGTGAAGCCGATGAGGGCGTATTTCCAGAGCGGGTAGCGGTTCATCCTAGAGATTCTTGATCGTTCCCTTCGGCAGCACCAGCGATATTGCCGGGCGCTGCACCTGGACTTCCACGTTGTTCGCGATCTCCAGCGTGATGTAGCCTTCGGAGAGTTTCGTGATGCGGCCGAGAAGCCCGCCCGCCGTGATCACCTCGTCGCCCTTCTGCAGGGCTTCGATCATCGCTTTCTGCTCCTTCGCCCGCTTCATCTGGGGCCGTATCATCATGAAGTAGAGGACGCCGAACATGAGCAGGATGAGGATCATGCTTTCGAAACCGCCGCCCATGGCGCCGCCGGCGGCTTGGGCATAGGCTGGACTGATCAACATGGGGTGGTGGCTCCGGGGAATCTGCCTACGAGGCAGGTCTCTGAAAAGGCGGGAATTTTATCACGATTCTCCGTGCATCTGCGTCATAAATCCGCGGCTTGCACCGTCAGATCGGATACGAAATCGGCGAGACGCCGGGTCTCGATCGCCGCGCGCAAGCCCTGCATCAGCTCCTGGTAGTAGTGGAGGTTGTGCAGGGTATTCAACCGCGCGCCGAGGATTTCGTTCACGCGCTGCAGGTGATGCAGGTAGGCGCGCGTGAAATGGCGGCAGGTGTGGCAGGCGCAATCCGGGTCGAGCGGATCGAGATCGGTCCGGTAGCGCGCGTTTCTCAGCTTCACCACGCCGCGCCGCGTGTAGACCCATCCGTTGCGCGCGTTGCGCGTCGGCAGCACGCAGTCGAACATGTCCACGCCCGCGGCGACGGCCGCTGCGATGTCGAGCGGCGTCCCGACACCCATCAGGTAGCGCGGCCGGTCGGCGGGCAGGAGGGGGACGGTGTGCCGCATGACGCGCATCATCTCGTCCTTCGGCTCGCCGACCGACAATCCCCCGATCGCGTACCCGTCGAAACCGATCGCCGTCAGGCCGGCGATGGACTCCTCGCGCAACGTCTCGTGCATGCCTCCCTGCACTATCCCGAAGAGCGCGTTCGCACTCCCTTCGTGGGCGCGGCGGGAGCGTTCCGCCCAGCGCAGGGACAGCCGCATGGAGTCGCGCGTCTCCTCCAGCGTGGACGGATGCGCGGTGCACTCGTCGAAGACCATCGCGATATCGGACTCGAGCGCGCGCTGGATACGAACGGACTCTTCCGGCGTGAGAAAGCACGGATCGCCGTTCACGGGAGACTGGAAGCGCACGCCTTCTTCCGAGATCCTGCGCAAGGCGCCGAGGCTCCATACCTGGAAGCCGCCGGAATCGGTGAGGATCGGGCCGTTCCAGCCCATGAAGCGGTTGAGCCCGCCGTGCGCCTCGATCACGTCGACCCCGGGCCGCAGCCACAGGTGAAACGTGTTGCCCAGTACGATCTGCGCGCCGATCTGCTGCAGCTCGCTCGGGCTCATCGCCTTCACCGTGCCGTAGGTGCCCACCGGCATGAAGGCGGGCGTGTCCACGCGCCCGTGAGGCAGCGTCAGCACGCCGCGGCGCGCGGGGCCGTCGGTCGCAAGCACCTCGAACTTCAATGAAACCGCCGCTGAACGCCGATTGACATCGCTTGTCCCGTCACTGGTCACTGGTCACTGGTCACTGGTCACTGGTCACTGGTCACTGGTCACTGGTCACAGGTCACAGGTCACAGGTCACTGCCTTTCGATCAGCATCGCGTCCCCGTAGCTGAAGAAACGATAACCGCTCTCGATCGCGCGCCGGTAGGCGGCGCGGATATTCTCCATGCCGCCGAATGCCGATACCAGCATGAGCAGCGTCGACTTCGGGAGGTGGAAATTGGTGAGGAGCCGGTCGACCACCCGGAAGCGGTAGCCCGGGAGTATGAAGAGGCTGGTGTCGCCGTCTCCCGCAGCGAGCGTTCCGCCCGCGGCCGCCGACTCCAGCGCCCTCAACGTCGTCGTGCCCACCGCGAGCACCCGCCCGCCGGCCGCCCTGGCGCGCGCGATGGCGTCGACCGCGGCCTGCGGGACACGATAGCGCTCACGGTGCATGTGATGCGCGGCAAGGTCCTGCGAACGCACCGGCTGGAACGTGCCCGCCCCCACGTGCAGGGTCAGGTACGCGAGTCCGGCGCCGCGCCGCTCCAGCTCCTCGAGCAGCGCCTTGTCGAAGTGCAGTCCTGCCGTCGGCGCGGCAACCGCCCCCGCCTCGCGCGCATAGACGGTCTGGTAGCGCTCCGCGTCCCGCTCGTCCGCGGCGCGCGACACGTACAGCGGCAGCGGCACCGATCCGTGGCGCTCGAGCAGCGCGTACACGTCGTTGCACCCCTCGAAGCGCAGCCGGTACAGCTCGCCATCGCGCTCGATCACGCGCGCTTCGATCCCGTCCGCCAGCTCGAGCGCGCTCCCCGGCTTCGGCGCGTGGTTCACCCCCACCTGCGCGAGCACCTCGTCCGGCCCCAGCACGCGCTCGACCATGACCTCGACGCGACCGCCCGTTCTCTTGCGCCCGGCGAGGCGCGCGTTGATGACGCGGGTGTCGTTCAGTACAACGACGTCGCCGCGCGCGACGAGGCCGGCGAGGTCGCGAAACCGCAGGTCGGTGCATCCGCCGGTAACGCCGTCGAGATGCAACAACCGGCTCGCGCCGCGCTCCGCAGGGGGAAACTGCGCGATCAACTCCTGCGGCAGCTCGTAGTCGAAGTCGTCCCGGCGCATCGCCGCATTATAAGAGGCGTGACCAGTGACCAGTGACCGGGAAGCCGGCGTGTTAGCAAAGATATCGTGCGGTGCCGCAATGAGATGGTGCCGGGAGAGAGAATCGAACTCTCATGGTGTTGCCACCGCGGGATTTTGAGTCCCGTGCGTCTACCAATTCCGCCATCCCGGCACGAAGCGCGGATTATCGCGCATTCCCCATAGCCCCAACAATAAAGCGCATGCCACCGGTCACCGTGATCGCATCCGATCAGGAGGCGATGAACTCGCGTATCACCGCCATCGCCTGCTCCGGTGCGTCCGCGATCACGCCGTGCCCGCACCCGGGAAAGCGCTCGCAGCGCGCTAACTCCCGTGGCAGGGCACCGGCGATCTCCTCCTGACAGGCGATCGGTATCATCGGATCGTCCTCGCCGCCGAGCACCAGCGTAGGGCATTGGATGCGGCTCAAGACCGGGAAGAAATCGAAGTTGAGCCCCTCTCCACCTGTGCGCATGAACCATATGTGGACATCGGGGCGGAGGATCGCGCGCTGAACGAACGCCTGATCGCGCGGCCGACGGGTGTAGACGGGAAAGGCAAGGCGGACCCACTCGTCCAGCAACGCCTCATCGAGCTCGCCCCCGTAGAACCGGCGCCGGGCAAGCGCGCCGACCTCGGGCCCGCCGAGCTTCTCGAAGAGCGCAACCCGCTCGGCGATATGCGAGCCGCCTGCCGCTTCAGTGCTGATCAGAATCAGCCGCCCGGGATGTTCCGGGTGCCGGGTGGCGTAAGCCAGAGCGACCATGCCGCCGAAGGACGTGCCGAGAACGATCGGTCGCGTTATTCCGACCGCATTGCAGAACGCCCATACGTCGTCACCCCACTGGCCCAGGTTCCACCTCTCGCGCGATCCGCGGTCGCTGCGTCCACAGCCGCGGTGGTCCAGGTAAACGACCTGCGCGATGTCGGCGAGCTGCGAAAACCGCGGCTTGTAGGTGGTGTGGTCGACGCCCGGTCCGCCATGAAGCAGCAGAAGCGTCGGCTTCTCACGCATGGCGGGTCCGTCCGGCACAAGTTGCGCTCCCTCCACGTCGAAGAAGAGCTGCACACCGTTTACGGATACATGCATTCGGAATTCTCGATGGCGATGAGGCGACGACAGAGTCCTCGCCGCAAACCCGCTGTAGGGGATCCCCTTACAGCAATTGTCGGCTTCACCCGACTGCCTCCTTTTCCCTACTGTAGGTAGTTTCAAAGGAGGCGCCCCGCGCCGGCCGCACAACCATCATAACGAGGAGGTGATCGGATTTCCACGAAACCAGCGGCACGACCTTCGTAACAAACTCACCGAGAGAAGCACCCGCGCTCAACGGCGCAACCCGCCGAGCGGCCAACCCACGTTTTTGAGGATCATGGAGGCTCACATGCAAGCAAGAATCACAACCAGGCCCGTGCACGACGTCATTGCCGCGATCCACGCTCTCAATCTCGAATCGGTCAAGGTCAGGATAATGGACGCCGATCTGGGAGAAGGCTGGACGCGCGAATATGCCGACAGCGTCGAGGCCGCCTACAGGACCTACCTGACGATGCTCGTGAAGTATCCGGATTGCGCGGAGGACATTCTACTCAGCAAGGATGTGGATGAATTCTGGCATACGCATATTCTGCAGACGATGAAGTATGCCGATGACTGCGAGAGCGTGTTCGGCCAGTTCCTGCACCACTCGCCGCACGTCGGCGAAGTTACCGCCGCCGACCACCAGCACAGGGCGAAGCGGGCCGAGAAGACCCGGCAGCTGTACGAGCGGGAATTTGGCGGTGAACTGGATGCCGTCGCCGCCTGGTCGGGGAATTCGATCCAGGCCGGAGCCGCGGCAATGTCCAATGTCGGACTGCACGCGGAAGATGCCGCCATGTCGAATGTGGCGATCCGCTCCGAGCGCGCCGCCATGTCCAACGCCGCCATTCGTGCGGGAGCGGCGGCAATGTCCAATGCCGCGATTCGCGCGGGCGCAGCCGCCATGTCCAACGTCTCGTTCCGGGCGGAAAACGCCGCCATGTCGAATGCGGCGATCCGCTCCAGGCACGCCGCCATGTCCAATGCCGCTATTCGAGCGGACGCGGCGGCAATGTCCAATGCCGCGATTCGCGCGGAAGCTGCCGCCATGTCCAACGTCTCGTTCCGGGCGGAAAACGCCGCCATGTCGAATGCGGCGATCCTTCCGGAGCACGCTGCGATGTCGAACGTAGGCCTCCGTGACGGCAGCGCGGCAAGGCACAGCGCGGTCGCCCGGGCATAGCTTTCACTTGCAGGCGGACATTGCCAAGGCCGGAGAAATCCGGCCTTTTTTTCGGCCCGAGCGCGGAGAGCGATTCCACACCAACCAATGTTGCATAATTACCTGCTGTGGTCCTTTCCGCCATCGCGGAGCCAGCTCCGGGGTTCAGGGGAAGCCCGGACGCAACAGGATGACGATGTGACAACAGCCGCTGCTCCTGCCGCCGCCAAGGCCGCGCGGCGGTTCTTTCAGCCGGCCGCGCTGCCGTGGCTGATTCTCGCCGTCGGAATCCCTGCCTCGTTCCTGCTGTTCACGCTCATCAAGGGTTCCGTCGAGAATGTCGCCCGCCTGCGGTTCGAGCGAGAGGCAAACGACGCGAACGCCATCATCGATGGACGGCTTCGCTCGTACAGCGACGTCCTCTACGCGCTGCGGGCCCTGTTCTCGAGCGAGGAGCCGGTCGGCCGGGTGCGCTTTCATCGTTTCGTGACGTCGCTCGACCTGAAACAGCGGTATCCCGGCTTCCTGTCGCTCAACTATGCCGCGCACGTGCGCGCCCCGGACAGGAAGCGCTTCGAGGAAGCCGTGCGGATCGATTCAAGCCTCGATCACCGGGGCTATCCCCAATTCGCCATCAAGCCTCCGGGCGAGCGCCCGGAGTATTTCGTGCTCGTGTATCTGGAGCCGATGCAGGGATACGAGTTCGCCTTTGGCCTGGACCTCGGGGCGAACCCGATGGCCAGGGAGCCGGAAAAAGTGGCGGAAGCCGTCAACTTGCATCGGGACAGCGGGAACCTGAGCGCGTCGGCTCAGCCGTTGCGGGTCAAGCAGCGGAGCGAAGCAATCTACCTTGCGATGCGACTCGCCGTCTACCGTCAGGGGATGCCGAGCAACACCGTGGAGCAGCGGCGGGCCGCCTACATCGGCTCGGTCGGTGCCGCGTTCGACGTGGAATATCTGATGAGAGAAGCGCTCAACGACGAGATGCTCCGCTACATGCGCCTCAGGCTGTACGACGCCGGGGCATCGGGCGGGCAGCGCGATCCCGCCCCCCCGGGAGAACCACGGCTTCTCTTCGACAGCTTTCGATTGAGTGGCCGCGGATCCGGCGGAGCCGAGATTGGTCCTCCCGGGGCCGAGTTCGTTCACGTGCTGCCGGTCGAGATTGCCGGCCGGGTCTGGAATTTCCAATATAGCGCGCCCAAGAACGCGATCATCAGCGATATCGACCGGCTGCTGCCGCCCGCAGTATTGACGGGCGGCATTCTGTTCAGCTTGCTGGTGTTCGGCGTGCTCTACTTCCTGGCATCCTCTCGCAGCAGAGCGGTCGATATCGCCAATGAAATAACCAAGGATCTGCGTGCGAGCGAGGAAGAATTGCGCGCGTCCGCCGAGCAGCTGCAGGCGCTGTCGCGACGCCTCGTGGAGGTGCAGGAATCCGAACGCAGGGAGCTTGCGCGCGAGCTTCACGACCGGGTGGGCCAGGACCTCACGGCGCTCAGCATCAGCCTCGATATATTGAGGACGCAGCTCCCCGACAAGAGCGGCGAAGCGATGCGCTCGCGCATAGACGACGCGGCCGCGCTGCTCGATGCGACGGCCGGCACCATCGAAAACGTGATGTCGGAGCTCCGGCCGCCGATGCTCGACGACTACGGACTGCTACCGGCGTTGCAGTGGTACGCCGCGGAATTCTCAGGTCGCACCGGCATCGAGGTCAAGGTGCACGGCGACGAGGGCATGGAGCGCCTGCCGCAGGCCAGCGAGATCGCGCTTTTCAGAATCACGCAGGAGGCGCTCACCAATGTGGCGAAGCACGCCCACGCGACACGCGTTGAAATCGGCCTCGAGCATACGGACACAGGGTTTACACTCTCGATACGGGACGACGGCGTCGGACTGGAGTCCGGCGCCGCACCCGTGGCGGGACGGCGACAGGGATTGGGAATGGTGACCATGAGGGAACGGACGCAGTCCGCCGGCGGACGGTTCGAGATCGCCAGCGTGACCGGCGGGGGAACCCGCGTGGTAGTGCGTATTCCCCGCACATGACTATCCGGGTTCTCATCGCGGATGACCACGGCGTCGTCGCCGACGGGCTCAAGTTCATCGTCGAGGCGCAGGCGGACATGGAAGTCATCGCCTGCGTCCAGGACAGCCGCGAGGCCGTGCGGCTCTCGATAGAGAGACGCCCGGACATCGTCCTGATCGATCACGCGATGCCGCTCCTGAACGGCGCCGAGGCGACCCATTTGATCCGCGAGCGTTGTCCCGAAACCCACGTAATCATCCTTTCGATGTACTCCAATCGCGTGCACGTCCTGCGCGCGCTGCAAGCCGGCGCGAGCGGCTACGTCGTCAAGAAATCGGCCGCGAAGGAGGTGGTCGAGGCGATCAGGGCCGTGCACAAGGGCGAGCGCTATCTCAGCAAGGAGCTGGTCGAGGTCGTGCTCGATCAGGTCGCGCACAAGGCGGCCTCCGAAGACCCGCTGGAACGCCTGAGCTCCCGCGAGCGCCAGGTGCTGCAACTGCTCGCGGAAGGGCATCCGGTCGCCCATATCGCCGTCACACTTTCGCTGTCGCCCAAGACCGTGGAAACCTATCGCGCGCGGATGATGGAAAAGCTCGAGATCCACGATTTCGCCACCCTGGTCAGGTTCGCGATCCAGCACGGCATCACGCCGCTGGAGTAGCAGGAAACGGGCGCCTCCGCCTGTCAGGGAATCCCCGACGCCGGTTGTCAGCAGCGCCCGACAGCGTCGGTTTCACATCCTTCGGTACATTGGAGCGGATCTCCCGCGTTCCGGCGCCACGCCGCGGCGCGGAACCCGCGCGCAAGCGTTTACCGAAGGAGGGTGACCGATGAACACGGATACCTTGCAGAACCCCGTCGCATTGGTGGTGGAGGATCACGACGCCGTCCGGCGGGCCCTGTGCGACCGCATCCAGGCCTCGTTCGCCCAGTTCCGCTTCCGCGAGGCGGGCAGCGTGGTCGAGGCGCTGAAGATCGTCGAGACGGAAAAAGTGGACATCGTCCTCATGGATTTCCGGCTGCCGGGCATGGACGGGGTAGACGGGACGCGCATGGTGCTCGAGCGCTCGCCCGGCACGCCCGTCGTCATGGTCTCGGGCCTCGACGACACCAGCCATCGCTCCGCCGCGCGCAAGGCGGGCGCGAGGGAATTCGTGTCCAAACGCGCGATCGGCAGCGAGCTCATCCCCGCGATCTCGCGCCTGGTGAATTGCGGAATCGCGCGCAGCGCATGACCATCCGCCACATGCCTGCCGGCCCGGCGCGGCGCTCATGACCGAGCCGCTGCGAGTCCTCATGCTCGAGGATCTGAAGAGCGATGCCGAGCTGGAATTGCGCGAGCTGCGGCAGTTGCGGCGCGCGCTGGAATTCCGGCGCGTCGAGACCCACGACGACTTCCTGCGCGCGCTGGTGGAGTTCCGCCCGGATATCATCCTCTCCGACTTCAGCATGCCGCACGCCTTCGACGGGCTGATGGCACTCGACCTCGCGCGCGAGCATGCTCCCGGCGTCCCGTTCGTCTTCGTCTCGGGCACTATCGGCGAGGACCGCGCGATCGACGCCCTGCGGCGCGGCGCCACCGATTACGTGGTGAAGGACCGCCTGAACCGCCTGGTGCCGGTCGTCCTGCGCGCCCTGCAGGAAGCGGACGAGCGCGTGGCGCTGCGGCGCGCCGAGCTGTGGCGCGACGGCCAGAACCGGATCCTCGAGTCGATCGCGACCGGCGCTCTCCTGGCGGAATCGCTGCGCCAGCTCGTGCTGGCGATGGAGTCCCAGAGCCCGGGGATGCTGTGCTCCATACTGCTGCTCAACACGGACGGCACGCGCCTGCGCACGAGCGCCGCGCCGAGCCTCCCGGAGGCGTACAACCGCGCCGTCGACGGGATGCCCGTAGGCCCGGCGGTCGGCTCCTGCGGCACGGCGGCCTGGCGCGGGGAGCAGGTAATCGTGGCCGATATCGCCACCGATCCGCTGTGGAAGGACTACCGCGATCTGGCGGCCGCCCACGGATTGCGCGCGTGCTGGTCGACGCCGATACTCTCCCGCGACGGCACCCTGCTCGGCACCTTCGCCAATTACTTCCGGGTCCCGCGCGAGCCGTCTCACTCGGAGCTGGAGCTCGCGGCATCCGCGACGCACATCGCCCGCATCGCGCTCGAAAAGCGCCGGGACGAGACGGAGATACTCAGGGCCAAGGAGCGCCTCGACCTCGCGCTGGAAGCCTCCGGCGTAGCGCTGTGGGACATCGACGTCACGTCGGGGCGCGTCTACCTGAGCGAGCACTGGGCACGGATGCTGGGGTACGACGCGCGGGCAACGGTAACGACGGTTCCCGAGCTGGCGGAGCTCGCGCATCCCGAGGACCGGCAGGTGCTCCTCGATCATTCGGTGGACATCGTCCGGGGGCGCCGCGCGAGCTACGACGTGGAGTACCGCGTCGCCGCAAGGAACGGCGAATGGCGATGGGTATTGAGCCGCGGCAAGGTCGTCGAAAGAGCGGGCGACGGGCGCGCTGTGCGCGTCATCGGAACGAGCGTGGATATCACCGCAGGCAAGCTCCAGGAGCAGCGCATCGCGCGCCTCTCCCGGATCCATGCCGTGCTCTCCGGGATCAACTCCGCCATCGGGCGCACGCGGGACCGGCAGGAGCTGTTCGGCGAGGCGTGCCGCATCGCCGTGGAGGACGGAAACCTCGGAGTGGCCTGGATCGGACTGCTGGACCCCGCGACGCTCGAAGTGGCGCCGGTCGCCTGGGCGGGACTCGCTACCGGCGAGATAACGCACCTGACGGGCAGCGCGCGCGGGGACGTTCCGCAAGGCCAGGGAACGATAGGTCGCGCGATCCGCGAGCGCCGACCGGTGCACGAGAACGACCTCGCCGCGGATCCCTCGGTCGACGCAGGGACACGGCAGGTAGCGCTTCGGCTGGGCTTTCACTCGGAGGTCGCGCTGCCGCTGCTGGTCGAGGACCGGGTGGCGGGAACGCTCTCGCTTCTGGCGCGCGAGGCGGGATTCTTCACCGACGAGGAGATGAAGCTCCTGACGGCGCTCGCCGACGACATCTCGTTCGCGCTGGAAGCCATCGCGCGCCGCGAGAAGCTCGACTACCTCTCCTATTACGATGCTCTCACCGACCTGCCCAACGGCACGCTGTTCATCGACCGCGCCCGCCAGCAGATGCGCGCACGCAGCGGCGAAGCGCTGATGGTCGCCCTCGTCCTCGTCAATCTCGAGCGTTTCCGCAACATCAACGAGACGTTCGGGCGCCACGGGGGCGACGAGCTGCTGAAGGTGGTCGCCCGCCGGCTCGAGCACGCGTTCCAGGGAAAAGACTATCTCGCGCGCCTGGGCGCCGATACGTTCGGCGTAGTGGTGCGTGGCTTTCGCGACATCCCCGCGCTCGCGCACGTCGTGGAAAACCAGCTCCTGGATTGTTTCCGGGAGCCGTTCGGCCTGCAGGGCGCGGAGCTGCGGGTCGCGGCGCGGGCCGGCATCGCGATGTACCCGGCCGACGGCGACGATGCCGATACCCTGTTCAGGAACGCCGAGGCGGCGCTGAAGAAGGTCCGGGAGTCCGGCGAGCACTATCTCTTCTACGCAGCGGACATGAACGCGCGCGCCGCGCACGCCCTGTCGCTGGAGACCCGCCTGCGCAAGGCGGTGCAGGAACAGCAGTTCGTGCTGCACTACCAGCCCAAGATCGACCTGGCGACCGACGAGATCTGCGGCCTGGAAGCGCTGATCCGCTGGAACGACCCGGAGACGGGCCTGGTGCCGCCCATGCAGTTCATCCCGCTCCTGGAGGAAACGGGAATGATCCTGGAAGTCGGGCGATGGGCGATCCGGAGCGCGCTCTCCCAGCGCGGCGAGTGGCGCACGGCCGGGCTGACGGCGCCACGCATCGCGGTCAACGTCTCGGCGCTGCAGTTGCAGCAGCGCGATTTCCCGGACATGGTGATCGCCGCGGTGCAGCAGGACGGCGGCGCCGATGCGCTGGAGGTAGAAGTCACCGAGAGCCTGCTCATGAAGGATGTCCAGGCGACCATCGCCAAGCTCTCCGCGGTGCG
>Ga0075428_100004484_pt1 | contig 15413 bp, 14 predicted proteins | sample RhiMetdeltSRZDD2_FD_75291 | JGI IMG/M metagenome (GOLD analysis project Ga0075428, IMG submission 75291) | Populus rhizosphere microbial communities from Tennessee, USA - Rhizosphere MetaG P. deltoides SRZDD2 | ecosystem: Host-associated > Plants > Roots > Rhizosphere > Soil | place: USA... | reverse complement strand
TCACCGGGTACACAGAGCATCGTCGCATAGCACTCTCCTTGCACTGGTTGCATGGACACGGCCTGTCAGACTTCCAGGGAGCTGGGCTGATGCAGATGGGACACGTGGCACCAAGCTTAGCCTACTGCATTGGAGGGGTCAAGAATTATGAAGATCGGCTTGACAACCACCGTATGAGGGCGCAGAATCTCGCCACGCACCCTGCGCAAGTAGGAACCTGCCACGGTAACGCACGCGGCCTGGCCGGCCAAGAAGGTACCTATGCACAATGCAGCTTCGAAGTCCGAATCCTCCCGGCAAGCCCATAGCCGCCGCCGGTTTCTGAAAAGCGGCGCCGCCCTCGGTGCCGCGCTGGTCACCGGGGCTGGACACCCGATTGTGGGTCGGGCTCAGCCAGCGCCCGACGATCCATCGAAGCTTCTCGGTGGTCCCTTGCGGCCCTATGGTGAACGCGCGCGCTTTGAGCAGAGCGTCAGAGAGAGGCCGCCCGGAACCCTGGACGAGTTTGGCGGCAGCTTCACGCCCTTGGACGAAACGCTGGGGATCATCACACCGTCCGCGCTTCACTTCGTGGCCCAGCGCGATGGCACTCCCGACATCGACCCCCAGAAGCACCGTCTCTTGATTCACGGCCTAGTCGATCGTCCGGTGATTCTGACTATGGAGGAGATCAAGCGCCTGCCCTCAACGTCGCGCATCCTGTTCCTCGAGTGCGCGGGCAACACGGCGTCCGAGTGGCGCGTGCCCACGGGGAAGAGCGTCCGGAGAACGCACGGCCTGACGAGCTGCAGCGAGTGGACTGGCGTACCGCTCGCGCTTCTGCTGCGCGAGGCCGGCGTGTCGCAGGGCGCCGCCTGGATCCTCGCCGAGGGCGCCGATGCCACCGGCAACGAGCGCAGCCTTCCCATGGCGAAGGCGATGGATGATGTTCTAGTCGCCTACGGCCAGAACGGTGAGGCACTCCGCCCGGAGAACGGCTACCCGCTGCGGCTCATTGTTCCGGGCTGGGAGGGTAACGTCAACGTCAAGTGGCTGCGCCGCCTCACAGTGGTGGATCACCCCTATATGACCCGCATGGAAAGCACGCGGCACGCCAGTATGATGCCGGACGGCAAGGCCCGGCAATTCGCCTTCGTCATGGAGGCGAAGTCGGTGATCATCTTTCCCTCGGGCGACCAGCGACTGCCAGGGCCGGGGCTCTACGAGATCCGGGGCCTGGCGTGGTCGGGGCGCGGGCTGGTCCGTCGGGTCGAAGTCTCGACGGACGGTGGAAAGACCTGGCGGGACGCCAGGCTCCAAGAACCGATCCTCCCGCTCGCCCACACGCGCTTCAGGCTCGACTGGCAATGGGATGGGCGCGAGACCGTCCTCCAGTCGCGGTGCACCGATGAGACCGAGTATGTCCAGCCAACGCTCGCGGAGTTAGTCGGAGTCCGGGGGCTGGACTCGTTCTACTTCAATAACGCCATTCAGAACTGGAAGGTGGCAGCCGACGGGAGCGTCCACAATGTCCACGCGTAGGCTGTGGTGGTTGGTGGGAATCGGCATGCTCATCACTACTGTCGGTGTCTGGCCGGCAGCGGCCCAGTTGCCGACCTACGGCGTGGGCCGCCCACCCAGCGCTGAGGAGGTCAAGGCTTGGGCTCTCACCATCCAGCCTGATGGCCAGGGCTTGCCGCCGGGCGGTGGGACCGCGACGCTCGGCAAGCCCCTCTACGAGGAACGATGCGCCTCGTGCCACGGCGAGAGGGGCGAGGACCCGAAGTACATCCGCCTCGCCGGCGGCGCCAGTACGCTGCCCGCGGACCGGGCGCGCCTGACGATCGGGAACTTCTGGCAATATGCCACCACCCTCTGGAGCTACATCCGCCGGGCGCAGCCATTCGATGAACCCGGTTCCCTCACGTCCGATCAGGTGTACGCAGTAACCGCCTACCTCCTCTACCTCAACGGCATCATCGGCGAGCAGGAGGTCATGGACGCAAAGACCCTGCCACTAGTCAAGATGCCGAACCGCGACGGCTTCGTGCCCGACCCACGGCCCGATGTGGGGCAGGCATCGCCACAACCGAAGCGCTAGACCACAGCCGGGGCCAACGGGCCAAACGTATCGATCTCATATCGTCTCTATGGCTGTGCTGGGTTGAGCGTCGACAAACCTTCCTCTATCGCGATACTACAGAGACTCTCATCCGCACAAACAAAATGGTCGAGGATACCGCGTCTTCGGAGGTCTAATGCAACGGCGAGGTGTAACGCATCAAGCGTGCGCAAGCGACGCTGAAAATACTTTTCGATAACCTCCACTGCTGCTTCATAGTGCGCATTTGTCATCTGTAACACCTGGAACTGATGTTGGGCGACATCCCTGAGAAAGCGCCGCAGTAAGGGGACAAAATCACGCTCGTCGAGTTCCCATGTACGGGTCTTGACTGCAAACGCAGAGGCAACTTCAACCGCGATGAGTCGGGATATATAGTGGCGGGCGTTCAGCTCATGGATCAACCGATTGACTTCTGTGCTGCCGGCTTCGGTATGGTAATATTTCACGAGCGCACTCGAATCGAGAAAGTAGCTCGCCATCTAGAAACGCTCGTCTCGCTCGGCGATAACGACATCCGCCATCGAGCCTTTGATCTTCGAGAGCATCTGTCGCACCTCCTCGATACTGGGAACGTCTCCAGCAGCCTTGCGCGCACACCATTCCACGAACTCCGTGTCTAACAAGTTCGCCAAGGGATCGCCGTTGTCAATGGTGATACGAACGCGTTGCTGCTCCTCTAAATACAGAGGCTCTAAGGGACGAAGAACACCATTTTCGTATATCGCGTCAATTTCTCTAGCCATAACCCTCCTTAGTCGTCCTGCTGTTTATCATCATGAGAGCGCTGAGCCGGCAGACAGTCGCCAAGACGTCCCTGCAGAGTCGGCGCCTCCGCCAAGCTTATCCTACTGCCCTGGAGGGATCAAGAATCACGCGGGGTCCTCCTTAGGTGTTGAGTGAGTGCTGGCGTTCTGAGAGCGGTTGCTGCACAATGTGTAGCCATAATGATATCGTTCTAGTGAATGTGCGATGCTGAGTCCTGGTAGGTAGAAGGAGCGTAACTATGGCGACCCAACCCGATTCAATACAGTGCCTGGTCGATCTCGACAGAGGGGTGATCAGCCGTGAGATCTTTGTCAACGAGGCGATCTACCAGCAGGAGCAAGAACGTATCTTCGCCCGCGTCTGGCTCTTTGTAGGCCACGAGAGCCAGGTGCCAAAGCCGGGCGATTACTTCCAGTCGTGCATGGGGGAAGAGTCCGTCATCCTGACGCGCGATAGCCAGCACAAGCTCCACGTGTTCCTCAACACCTGTCGGCACCGGGGTATGAAGGTGTGCCGCTACGACGAGGGCAACACTGCGGTCTTCACCTGTCCGTATCACGGCTGGGGCTATGCTACAGACGGCAGACTGGTAGGGGTACCTTATTACAAAGAAGCGTACCACGAGTGCCTGGACCGGGCGCAATGGGGGCTCATTGAGGTGGCACAACTGGCGAACTACAAGGGCTCCGTCTGGGCCACCTGGGACCCAGAGGCACCGCCGTTTCTGGACTACCTCGGTGGCATGGCGCTCTACCTCGACGAACTCTTAGATTGCCGCGATGGGCGCCCCGGCGGTTCAGAGGTATTAGGGGGTATCCAGAAATGGGTCATGCCGTGCAACTGGAAATTTGCTGCAGAGAATTTCCAGGGAGATGGCTATCATAACATCAGCCACCGCTCCGTGGACCTAGTGGGCATTGGCCCCAGCGGCCGGGGTCGGCGGGACAACGAGCGCATGCAGGCGCGGCGCTTCAACGTCTCCTTTCCCGAACTGGGCCACGGCGCGCATCCTGTCTTGCAGCTTGAAGACGTGCCATATATCCCAACATATCAGAACACGCCCATTGTTGAGGAGTATTTTCGGCACTGCTATGAAGAGCGGCAGCGGCGCCTGGGGCAGCGAGCACGCCTGCTCGGCAGTACGGGCACGGTGTTCCCCAACATGTCCATCCTGTCGCGGCAACCGCGCTCCATTGCCGTCTGGCATCCACGCGGCGCCCTGAAGACCGAAGCCTGGCGCTGGTTTCTAGTGGATGCCGATGCGCCCCAGGAAGTCAAAGACGTGCTGCGCCACTACTCTATGCGCTACTCTGGCCCAGCCGGAATGACCGAACAAGACGATATGGAGAACTGGAACTACGCCTCTGCCGCCAGCAAAGGCACCATTGCCCGGCGTTATCCTTACAACTATCAGATGGCCATGGGTCTTGAGAACCCCCATGACGTCGTCCCAGGCCTGGTCACGGACGACTACAACGAGCAAAATCAGCGTGGTATGTACTGGCGTTGGGCGCAATTGATGGAGGCCGAGAACTGGGCCGGGCTCGCTTCCAGGCCGGCTCTACGACACGAACCAGGGTAGGAGAGTACAGGGCCCGGCCATACTCCTAGAAATAATCGACTACCGATTCCGGCTCCTCTCCCCTGGCGACTCGCGCCGTGTTTTGGGCCGCGAAGGCGTGACTCTTAGCGTACGACTCCTGGGCAAATGCAGCCAAATGGGGTGTCACGAGGACATTGTCCATGTCGAGCAGGGGATTATTCGCTGGTGTGGGCTCTTCCTCTAAGACATCAAGCCCTGCTGCCATTATCTTCTGGGCTTGCAGCGCCCGAATGAGCGCCGCCTCATCGACCACAGGCCCGCGGCAGGCGTTGATCAGCACCGTGGTGGGCTTCATAAGGTCAAATTCTCTGTCACTGATCATGCCTCTCGTCTGCCGCGTCAGTGGTACATGCAGCGTGATAATGTCTGCGGTGCGTAACAGATCATCGTAACCAACTCTAGTGAGGTGTAAAGACTCCTCGAGGCCGGGTGGAAATTTCGCCACGTCATAGTAAATAAGCTTGCAATCCCAGCCTTGCAAGCGCCGTGCTACACGCTGGCCAATACGGCCCATGCCAATGATGCCCACGGTCTTGTCCGTCAGTTCGTAGGCTTGGGAGACCCACGCACTCCTGATATCTCCGGCCCACTGACGATTCTTCACCGCTTGGAATTGCAGATGTATTTTGCGATAGACACTGACCATCAAAGCGATCGTATGTTCAGAGACCGCGACTGCATTGCCGCCACCGTTGTTGGCGACTTTGATGTTCAGCTCATTCAACGCGGCAATGTCGATCAGATTCGTGCCCGCGCTAACCGTCTGCACGAGTCTCAGGTTGGGGCATTTGAGCGCTAACTCGACAGGGAAGGCAGAGGGCACAGCAATGACCGCTCTGGCCTCTTGGAGTTGCGCTGCCTGTTGATCGATAGGCTGGGTGACATCCACCCACTTGACCTCAACCCCTTCCGGGGCGAACTGCCGGAAGGTCTCTAATTGTCGTGGGTCGTTGCGCGACAAGACATAGATACTCGTGCTCATGAAGCTCTCCTGTGCCATAGTATCGAGCCAGTAAGTGTAAAGTGCCCATTATACAGACCAGGGGCGTCGCAGCCAAGGCCGTGTGGGCGTCTGTGACTTCCTTAGCGTCTCTGGTCATGCAGTACTCTGCGCTCGGCGACGGTGTAGGGCACACTCAGTGCCCTCGCTGTCCTCCTGACAACAACATGCAACCGCAAGATGCTCCACAATGCCAGTACGACATTGTCAATCGTTTCCTTTTTTTTATTGACTTGCACTCCGCAAACAGCATAAAGTTAGCGCGATTTTATGGCCGGCCATCATTTCATGAGAACAGACCTGTCCGGGTCCGGTTTCCCGCAGTAGATTTTCCGTGTTGCAGTAGCATCTTGGAGGGGAATGGTAAGCGCAAGGGGCTTGTGTACTACGCTCGTAGTGGGTGCAGGCCACACTGTCCCTTGGAAAGTTTCCAATGAAATAGAGGAGGAGACAGACGTCATGCGGAAATTGAGCATCATTGTAACCGCGCTGTGTGTATGCACGGCTTTCGCCGTGGTGGCCTCGGCTCAGGACAAGACACTGTGTGAACGCCTTGGTGGGCCCCCCGCGATCTCAGCCGTGGTCGATAGTTTTGCTGGCAAGGTGTTGAAAGATGACCGCATCAACAAAAAATTCGCCAAGTCTGATGCTAATCGTCTTGTCACCAACCTGAAAGGCCAAATTGGTGCGGCCACCAAATGCTCTGGTGTCACATACAAGGGCAGGAATATGAAGAACACCCACAAGAATATGGGTGTGACTGAGGGCGAATTCAATGCTCTAGTGGAAGATCTAGTGAAGACACTCGACGAGTTTAAAGTGCCAGAAAAAGAGAAGGGTGAATTACTCGCCGCCCTCGGCCCTATGAAGAAAGATATTGTCGAGAAGTCCGGTGATATGATGACCGGCACAGACTTACCAGCCACCTTCAAACCAGCCCCGCCGATGAAGACGAAAACCTCCGCGAAGAAGGGCATGTAGCGCGGCTTCAACGTGCCTGCTCACTGGTGTAGCCCTGCCAAAAGCGCTGGCGCTTTCCATGCGTGCCAGCGTTTTTGGCGCTGACATCCAGGCTCTCCCCCTCTTGCCTTATCCTCCGCGCGTATGCATCTCGAGGTGAGGATCCAGGCGGAGGCGGTCAAGCGGAATGAGTGTACTGCGCGCACTATGCGTCTCAAGCGCCTTGCGCTCCTCAGCCCCACGGTCACGACGCCTCTGCCAGCCAGGAATAATAATGGAGGCAAGCTCCTTTTGCGAAGCCCCAGCGCGTAATGGCTGCCGCAAATCGATCCCCTGACGAGCATAGAGGCATAAATACCACATGCCATCCGCCGTGAGCCGACTGCGGTCACAGGTACGGCAAAAGGGGGCAGTCGTGGAAGCAATGATGCCAAACACGGTCCCGTCGGGTAAGCAAAAGCGTTCTGCGGGGGCCCAGGTCTCTTCGATGACTGGTACAATAGGGCCATAGTGCTGGCTGAGTCGTGCGAGTATGGCAGCCCGCGAGCAGACTTTCTCCATCGTCCAGGATGTGGCACCGCCCACGTCCATATACTCAATAAAGCGAACCTCGGCCTCAATCCGCTTGCCATATTCGATGAGATCAACCAGCTCATCGTCATTGACACCGTGCATGACCACGGTGTCGAGTTTCAAGCCCGTGAAACCGACCTGCCGCACAGCCTCAATGCCAGCCAAAACTCGGGCATGGGTATCACGTCTGGTCAAGGCTCGAAAACGCTCCGGCTTCAGGGTATCCAGACTCACCGTAATACGGTGGAGCCCAGCATCATAGAGCGCTTGTGCCTGTTCAGCCAGCAACACACCATTTGTCGTCAAGGCCAGATCCTGTACGCGAGGATTGCGCGCCAGCAGACGTACCAGCGTTGCGACATCACGACGCAACAGTGGCTCACCGCCAGTAAGCCGCACCTTCTCCACCCCCAGGGTCGTAAAGACATCGACTAAGGTCGAGATCTCCTCAAACGTCAAGAGATCCTCGCGCGGTAACCAGGTATACTCCTCCTCGGGCATACAGTATTGACAGCGCAGGTTGCAGCGGTCGGTTACTGAGAGGCGCAGGTTACGCAAGGGTCGGTCAAAGGCATCGGTGAGGCCAAGAGGCTGACCAGTTGCAGACCTATCCATCGGCAGAAGAGACATTCAACACTCCTGAAAATGCTACCTCCTGAGCAGCGCAGCTCAGGGCTGCATTATATGCAGCTACGGCTCCAGAAAAATCCGCAACGGGGCACCCTGTCGTTTCAGCTTGGCCAGGGCTTCAGCCTCGATTTGCCGCACCCGTTCATGACTCAAATGGAGATCAAGACCGATCTGGCGTAACGTTTCCTCCGGTTGCCCATGCAGGCCAAAGTGTCGCCGAATGACTTCGGCTTCCCGAGGAGTCAACCCTTCGAGTGCACGGTGCGTGTGGTCTACCAGATCCTGCTGGAGCAATGTCTCCTGTCCCACTTCCGCTTTGGTATCTGCGAGCCGCTCGCCAAGAGGCCGTTTATCTTCCTCCGCGACAGGCCGGTCCAATGAGACTGGTTCATGTCCCAAGGCCAGAGTCCGCTCAACCCGGTCCAGAGGCATAGCAAGGTGCTCGGCAATCTCACCCGGCGTAGGGGAGCGCCCAAGCGTCATTGTCAGCGCTTCACGGCTCTTGGACACCTGACGGGCACTTTCGTACATATATTCGGGGATACGAATTAATGTCCCTTGTTCGAAGACGGCACGACGGATCGCCTGTTTGATCCACCAGACCGCATAGGTACTGAACTTCAAATTACGCCGGTAATCAAACTTCTCCACCGCGCGCATGAGCCCAATGTTGCCTTCTTGAATCAGGTCGGTCAAAGGCAAACCGGTGTAAGCAAACTCACGTGCCACACTGATGACGAGGCGAAGGTTACGAGTCGTGAGTTCTTGTTTGGCACGTTCGACGCGCGTCTGGAGACGATGCAGGGTATGCCAGATGCGCTGCAGAGTCCGCAGACTATAGCCAAGGGTTGAAAGAAAACGCATGGCTTGCCGATGTTGCCTGGCAGGGGATGCTGCCGCCATCGTCGCATCAAACCGCGACCAAGCCTGCTGCAAAAAGAGCGGTTGCCAAATGAGCGGTTGCAGGAGCGTGCGCATCGCAGTGCGCAGCGCGTGCATGTGCGCGAGCGTCTCCGCATCACCATAGGCGTGTTGCTGCACGAGTTGCCGCATCTGACAACGCAAACGCTGCAACTGGTCGAGCACGGCCATCATCTCACTGAAGGCTGGCCCTTGTTCGGGGAGGCACACAGCATCCAGAGGCATAATACCACGCCGGAGGCGGGCCCGACAGGTCAGGAGCAACGGGACATGCAGCAAACGCTGGAGTAATTCGTCGCGCCATTGCTGCGTCCCCTCCTGGATCTGCTGGGCGAGGGTCATTTCGCCTTCGTGTGAGAGCAGAGGAAAGCGGCGCACCTCATGAAAGTAGTGCGCAATGATCGATGGCTCAATCTCTGATGACGTACTCGCCGACACCCCCTGCCCTGCGGCTGGTTCAGCTTCACCAGCCGGCACCGGACGGAAAGACACCACCTGAGATGGAGACGTATCCTCAGCAAGCAACAAATGGCGCATTATACAAACCTTGTGCGTAAAAAATTCTACCTGTAAAGTTGATAAATGGACTCATTTTGTCCACAATATAAGACGCCCTTCGTCTGCTGTCAAGGAGCTTTTACTTGGGGCTCACGAAGGAGGCCAGGGAGCAGCCGTGTACCGCTGTCCAGCATGGCACCACGCAGAGAGGTTGACTACGACGAGATGATCGGGTATCGGTAGACAGTATCCAAGCGCTATGGGGATCGAGCTATATGGAGGACCGCAATGCCGGGTCTACAATTCTCCCAGAGTACTGACCTCGCCATCCATGGCTTATGGGCACTGGCAGGCCTTGAAACTGGCCGTTTTATCCTCCTCAGTGACATTGCCAGCAGCCAACATGTTTCTGAGAGCTACTTGTCAAAAGTCTTTCAAAAGCTCACACGGGCCGGGCTGACACGGGCCATGCGCGGTAAGCGTGGGGGCTATACACTGGCTCGCCCTCCGGCGGAGATCAGCGTGGGTGATGTCGTCCGCGCCATGGCTCCAGAGCCCCCAATGTATCAGTGCCTGGCGCAAGAGCGCTGCTGTGAGGCAATCGAAAACTGTTTACTGCTGCGTATCTTTGCAGAAGCTGAGCAACACATGTATGCAGTGCTTGATCGCGTTACCCTGGCCGATCTGCTGAGTGATTTTCTCCGTGGCGAGAAACGTATGGGGTGGATCCAACTGAATATGACCTCAGCAGATGCTCCCGAAATCCCCCCTGCGGTACCGCCGTCCTCTCGCTGACGTCAGCCTGTCTCGACGGCTGTGCCTGTCTCAGTGCGTGTCCTCCTCATGGCCCGGCGTATAGCCTCGATTGCTACAGCCATTACAGTTATTGGTGCGTTCTTCAGCACTCGGCAGCCGGATAAAGACGCGATTGCCGCTCTCTTCGAGCTCAACAGCAAAGGCTTCCCCGACCACTGTGATATCCACCACCCGGCCAGGGCCTTCTTCCGTAACATAGAGGTCACCAAGGCGTGGCAATTCGTCTCTGATCGCCTTATACACAGCCATTTCATAGGCCAGACAACATTTGAGACGACCACACACACCGGAGATGCGGGACGGATTTAGCGCCATCCCCTGCTCTTTGGCCATGCGTACGGAAATCGGTGCAAATTCCGTCAGGAACGTGGAGCAGCAGAGTGGACGCCCGCACACGCCATACCCTCCAAGCTTTTTGGTCTCATCACGGGGACCAATCTGGCGCATCTCAATGCGTACCCGCAACGCCCCAGCAAGGTATCTGACCAGGCTACGGAAGTCGACCCTATCCGCCGCGGTAAAGTAAAAAATGGCTTTTTGACCATCGAGGGTGAAATCGACACTGACCAGTTTCATCGGCAGGTCAACTTCCCGAATACGGTTGCGGCACAGGGCAAACGCTTCCTTGGCACGCTGACTGAGCGCCTCCGCTTGCTCGAAGTCCTGGAGAGTGGCTTTCCGCAGGACTGCCTTGAGGTCATGCTGCTCCTCCTGGAGGTCGACTGTATGGGGTGCGAGCACGACGGTGGCAATTTCGAGGCCGTTCTCGGACTCAGCCACACACTTTTCCCCACGGTGCAGTGCCAACCTATCGGCAACATACTGCAAGATCTTGCCAGCGGGTTTAAAGCGGAGCCCCACAACTTCTAGCTGCATGACAGTACTCCTGGATGGCGTCCTTGACGGGCTGATCCTGACGACGGCGACCATTCCTTCCTGCAGAACAGGTCTTATTGTGGCATATGGCGCTTCCAAGAGCAACATATCGCAGCCACGCGCACCCGCACCACACCGGCGCGCGGTGGGTCGAGTCGCAGGTCTTCAATAACCAGGGATGGTCGAGGTGCATAGAGGACGGCGGCTTGCATCACTCATGCTCTACTACTAACAAGCCAAAACGATTTTCAAATGTATGCTCAACGACTTGATACAGGGCAGCGTCTGCTGTGAGGTGCAGCGTCTCCTGGGTAGCAATGCGGAACAGCGGGGTACCGGTTTTTACCCCCTGGCCATTCTCGACAAGAATATCCATGAGGACACCATCGACAGGACTGGGTAGCTCAGAGAACATCTTCATGGCTTCGAGCAGAGCCAGGGTCTGTCCGACTTTGATCTCTGACCCAATCTCCACAAAAGGCGGCGCGCCCGGCTCAGGGTGATGATAAATGGTGGCCTCCATAGGCGACAGGAGTTCCCCATGCCGGAGCACCGTAGGACGGAGGCTACTACTGAGCAGACGATGGAGATGGGCCACTGTAGTGGCATCGTCAAGATACGCCGGCCGTGTCAGGGAGAGGTCGCTATTGGCAGAGAGGCAGGCATGTATATGTGTGTGCTCGAGCGTTTTCACGAGGGCTGTAATTGCCGGTATATCTACACGCAGCCAGTCCAAGAGATAGCGCAGCAACGCGGCTGCCCCCGTCGTGTCTAGGCCAGGCGTGCTCGCAACGAGGTGCGCACAGACTGCCTGGCACTCGGGCGATGTTTCCAGCGACTGCGCCGCAGTCGCACGCACGAACGTGTGCCATTGCTGGCTGTCGGCCGATACTTGCCGCCACAGTGCCTCAGTCGCCTGCTGCAATGCCACGCCTTGGGCGCGCTCTTCCTCGTACAGCGGCACCGCCAGTTCAGTTGTGAGTTGCCAGAGCACTTCCAGGGGCGCGATAGGCCGTAGGTCCGGATGCGTCAAACGTTTGAGATAGTAGGTAAGCAGGCGGCTGGGATACGCGAAACCTGCTTCCAGCGTGGCGCGCAGCAGCCGCGCCAATAGGGCCGGATCGTGTGCGTCTGGACGGCGTGGAAAATCGGGCACCTGGGCGAGTACCGTCTGTTTCTGCGTTGCCACCTCTGCGGTCAGTGCCATCCAAAGCAGGCTAGTATCCGTGCGGAACTCCGTTTCTGGTGGCAAAGCACGCATCAGGGTCAGCAAGCCCAGGATGGGTTGCACATTGGTTTTCAGCTCCGCATTGCCCCTGATCTCCAGGCCATCTTCCAGGATGGCCATAAGACGCGTTAAGGTCTCATGGCGCTCGCTGCCCGTGACAATAAGTAACGCAAAGTTGGCATCGTAACTAGGAACAATCCACGGCTGGCGACGTTGTAGCAAACCACCGGCATCGAGGCGCACGTACGGTACGAGCGCAGGGGCCGGCACGAGGCGGAGTTTGTGTACTACGCCGCCCAGCACCGGACTGAGATCCTCGTGCCAGGCGTTCAGGCGTACCTCAATGGCATCGCCAATAAAGGTAATGTCGTCCTGATGAAAGGTGAGCTTTTCGCCGGCGGCTACCCGCTGCTGCAGTTCCACCAGACTGATGGCATGGCCCTGCACCCGGACGATACCCTCGGTGACTGCGTGCTCGACCTGGATACGTGGATTGACTTCGAGAAAGTAGGGTTCCCCCTGTTGATCAACCAGAAACTCGACGGTGGCCGCGCCGCGTAGATGGACGGCTGTGCCCATGCGGAGTGCGTCAGCACAAATGCGCTCCAGGGTTGCCTGGCGCCGACGCAGGCTGGCAATGCGCACGGCAGCGGCCGACGCCTCGAGCTTGGCGATCTCCTGAGCAATCCCCTGTGGGTGCAGGGCCACCTCAATAAACTTTTGATACCCCTGATTTTGCAGTGAGCAATCACGCGCCGCAAAGTGCACGACGCGCTCACCGTCGCCAAAGATTTGCACTTCCCAGTGTAGCGGTCGCGGCAGGTCCAACTCCAGCAGGACACCTTTGCGCGCGTCAGCAGCGCGAGGGGACACGCCCATCTCAGACCACACTTTGGTGAGGGCATCGCGAATGCTCTCCTCCGCCTCTGGCCCCTGGAGCACGTCAGCAGCGAGCACCCGCTGGCCTTTGCCCCCGCCTCCTGCGGGGTGCTTGAAGCGGATGGGATAGCCAGGGAAACGCTGCGCCATATCGAGTGTGCGACGCACGGTTTCGGTAGCGGTCTCGTCCTGAAGGTGCGTCTGAGCAAAAGCAATGAGCGTATCGTCGCCAGGGATAGTCGGGATATCGAGTTGCCTGGCCAGCGCAATAGCTGTATCCTTGTCGCCCACGGCACGCAGGGTCTGCGGTGTCGGTCCAATAAAACGTACTCCCGCCTGCTCAACACACTCGGCAAAGTCGGCACTTTCGGCTAAAAAGCCATACCCCGGATAAACAGCATCGATGTGGTATTCCCTGACCAGGGCGAGAATGGCCTCGACATCGTTGTATTCCTGGACATAGTGGACATGATCAGACGGCAGATCAACAATCCAGGGTGCCGTACGCTGCAGCTCAGCGATCCATTCTCGCGACGACACCACCACATGCGGTAACTGCCAGCCACGCTGACGGTAGATCTCCAGAGTCTCGAATGCAATGGGACCGCGGCACACGAGGAGGGTACGCATCGTCTCCACGGCGATGGGGGCACAAGCACGCGCCTGCGAGACCTGGGTAGACAGGGACATAGAATGTATTTTCCCGTTTTACTCCCTCTCCCGAGGGGAGAGGGGAGAAGAAAATAGCCATCAGAACAGGTATAGTTAACCACTACAGTGGCTGGATCAGACCTCGGATGGCACCGTAGCGCAGTTCGTGCCAGAGAGCTGGGCAGCGCTCCTGGACCAGGTCCAGTTCACCCACTAGCGTGTGCCAGTACTCTTGATACGCAACATACAAGTGTGGCACGTCTTCCACCAGGCGCTGCCGCAGGGCTTCTGGTTCGAGCGGCGTCACAAAATGGCCTTCGAAGGCCAGCCGCATATTTAAATATTCTGTCTCATAGCGCTCCTGGTTGCGCTCGCGCATGGCAGGGTCACCGCCGTCACCACCGTAGGTGAAGAATGGCCCGGCTTCCTTGCCCATCACGGCAATTTGCCCAGTGGTAAAACCATAGTGCCGGCAGAAGCGCGAACGGATGGAGGTCGTCAGGCTATCCATGGCGCAATACGCCCCACCAAATGCTTTATCAATGACCACAGAGACACGCGGCACCGTGACATTGGGGTACATCATCAAGAGGGCGGCTCCCTTCGACAGGATCTGCCCTTCCGACTCTTCTTGCGTGGCGATAAAGCCCGGGACATCGACGAAGGTAATCACAGGCAGATGATAGGCATTGGCCAGCTTCAGAAACCGTGTCACCTTCGATGACGAAGCCGCCGTCATCGAGGCCCCTAAAACCTGCCGCTGGTTGGCAATAATGGCCACGGCAATACCGGCAATACGGGCGAAGCCAACCACAGCCGACGTCCCGAATTTCTCGTGGTATTCCAACCAGGAGCCGTCGTCAACCGCCGCCTCAATGAAGGTGCGGATGTCCCAACTGGCATTTTTCTTGAGGCGAGCGTTGTGCCGGGCTTGCGTGACAATGGCACGCAGGTTGGTCGGGACTCCAGACTTGTCGCAGGGTTCGAGACGTGGCGGGAAAGACCACATGCTCTCCGGCATATACGTCATATAGCGCCGCGCCAGCAGCGCCGCTTCTGCATAGGACGGCACGCGGTAGTGCGCCTCCCCCGATCTTTCGCTGTGCAGTTGCGCGCCGCCCATCTCGTCCGGCGTGACGTCTTCTCCAGTGGCGACTTTGATGACCGTGGGCCCGGTCACCGCCATCATGCTATTATCAATCATGATCACCGTATCGGTCATGACCGGCGCATAAGCTCCACCACCGGCATTCAACCCGGAGATGATCGACAACGTCGGAATGCGTCCAGAGATTTCGTTAATCTGGGTGAAGATCTGGCGAAAAATATCCAGCGACGCAACCCCGTCGTTAATATCAGCTCCGCCGGAGTCCCAATCGATCAATAAAGGACACCGCTGCGCCTCAGCTAATTGCATCTGTTTAATGAGTTTGACACCCGTAGAAATCGTCACCGAGCCAGCGGCAATGGCTGAATCAAAAATCGCCGCAGCGACCGCCCGCCCATGCATCATGCCGTGCCCAGTCAATAAACGTCGCTCCCCATGCCGAGGATCGAGATCCGAACGAGGCGCCAAGTCTTCACCAAATGTCCCAGGGTCAAACAGGCAGGCGATCTTCTCCTGGACTGTTAGCTTTCCCCTGGCGTGTTGGCGTGCCATGGCCTGAAAATCTGGTCGTGTCCAGACCTCACGTAGATGCCTGAGGCTGTGTGCCAGGTCCTTGCCTGTGGGGACGAGAGCCATGCGGTGCTGTATCGCCATGCTGTGTCACTGCGGTTATGCTCTCCCGGTGCCCTGCATATACCGCCGACAGGACGAGAAAGCAGAAACAGGGAATGTCTTGTCATCAGCGGGCTTATTGTAGCGGAATTCCCTTAGAATACAACGCTGAATCTCGTCCCCTCAGCG
>Ga0075428_100004481_pt1 | contig 15417 bp, 15 predicted proteins | sample RhiMetdeltSRZDD2_FD_75291 | JGI IMG/M metagenome (GOLD analysis project Ga0075428, IMG submission 75291) | Populus rhizosphere microbial communities from Tennessee, USA - Rhizosphere MetaG P. deltoides SRZDD2 | ecosystem: Host-associated > Plants > Roots > Rhizosphere > Soil | place: USA... | reverse complement strand
CCCATCCGTGCCGTGCCCATCTCGTGGATGCCCATGCCCGGATAGTACTCGTCGTCGTACGTCTCGACGTCCTTCAGGCCGCAGGCCTCGAGCATCTCGGCCATGTCGTTCGCCATGTCCTTCCGCATGAGACGTTCGTTCTCGCCGATTGCGCAGTCGATCTTGAGCACCGGCAGTCCCCACTTGTCCTTCTTCGTCTCGTCGATCGTCACCTTGTTCTCGTGGTTGGGCAGCATCTCACCGAACGCGGTGCCACCCATCGTCCACTGACCAGGCTCGGCCACCTTGTCCTTGAACGCGCCGCCGACTCCCAGCTCCGCCACCGCGCGCGACCATCCGTCGCGGCCCGCGCCGCCTTCGTAGCCGAACCCGCGCAGGTATGGGCGCTTGTCACCGAACAGGTTGCGGTAGCGCGGCACGTACGACGGGTTCGGGCGGCGACCGTAGTAGTACTTGTCGTCGAGCCCTTCCACGCGGCCCTGGGCGCCGACGCGGAAGTGATGATCCATCAGGTTGTGCCCGAGCTCCCCCGAGCTGCTTCCAAGCCCGCCCGGCCAGACGTCCGTCGCCGACCGCAGCAGGATCCACGTCGAGTTCAGCGTCGACGCGCAGAGGAAGATGACCTTGGCGGAGTAGTCGGTGACCTGATTCGTGATCCCGTCGAGCACGCGCACGCCGGTGGCGCGTTTCCGCGCCTTGTCGTAGAGCACCTCGTTGACGATCGCCCACGGCTTGAGCGTCAGGCGTCCCGTCTTCATCGCCGCCGGGAGCGTCGACGATTGTGTGCTGAAGTAGGCGCCGTACGGGCAACCGAGCCAGCAGGCGTCGCGGTACTGGCAGGCGCCGCGGCCGGGCAGGGGCTGCGAGAGGTTCGCGGTGCGGCTCGAGATCAGCCGGCGCTTGCCGTCGAACCTGGTCGTTAGGCGATCCGCCACGAGTTGCTCGGCGCAGTTGAGCGGCATGGCCGGCTGGAACTCGCCGTCCGGGAGCTGCGCCAGTCCCTCCTTCGAGCCGGCGATGCCCGCGAACCGTTCGACGTGGCTGTACCACGGCGCTATTTCCGCGTAGCGGATCGGCCAGTCGGTGCCGAGTCCCTGCTTGATGTTCGCCTCGAAGTCGAGATCGCTCCACCGGAAGCTGCAGCGACCCCACATGAGCGAGCGCCCGCCGACGTGGTAGCCGCGGTACCAGTCGAAGCGCTTGACCTCGGTGTACGGCGATTCCTCGTCCGAGGCCCACCAATCGAGATTCTTCTCGTTGAGCGGGAAGTCGCGCTTGAGGACGGGATAGTGGCGCTCCATCTCGCGAGTTCGACCGCCGCGGTGCGGGTACTGCCACGGCCCCTTCGTCGCGTTCACGTAGTCCTTGATGTGCTCGATGTTCTTTCCGCGCTCGAGCAGCAGGACGCGCAGCCCCTTCTCGGTGAGCTCCTTCGCGGCCCAACCTCCCGAGATGCCGGATCCGACGACTATGGCGTCGTACGATGTGGATTGCGTTGATGGCACACTCCCTTCCGCGGCTGAGGACTTTTCTGACCGTCGTATCCGTTTCCGGCCGACGCGGAACATGGCAGGAGCCGCGAGGGCCCGCCAGCGCGCGGCGCTATCCGTCGAGTCCCTTCTGTAGCGCCACGGCGACCGCCGCCGTCCGCGAGTCGACGCCGAGCTTCTGGTAGATGTTCGCCAAATGCGCCTTCACTGTTCGCTCCGTGATGTCGAGCTGCCCCGCGATCTCGGTCGTGCGTGCGCCGCTCGCCAGCGCGCGAAGGACTTCGCGTTCCCGCGCCGTAAGTCGGGAAAGGTCTCGCCGATCGAACGACAGCTCCGCGGGGGCGCCCGCCTGCCTAACGCTCGCTGTGTCCTGCGCCACGGTTCGGGCCGGTACCGGGAGCGAGCCTGGCGCATCGCGACGCACGAGTGCCGCCGCCGCGTGGGCCAGCACTCCGACCAGCGCGAGGAGAAGGCCGGCGGTGGCCGCCCGATAAACCCCCCAGGCGAGTGCTGCGCTCGCACCGAGCAGAACGATGGCGCCGGTCGTGATCGCCATCGTTCCCACTTGGGACTCGGCAACCAGGATGGCTTCGACCGTGAGGACAACGTACAGCGTCAGGACGACGGGAACGATCGTCGCGGTCACCCCGACGAGAAAGACGAGCGCTGCCTGAACAGCGAGATAACTCGCGATAGTGAATCGCTCCCGCAACCGGTCGCCGAACCAATAGGCGACACTATGCGCGACCAGCGCGAGCGCAACCCCAAGCGTCATCCCCAAGCTCGGTCGTCGATCCGCGACGGGCATCGAGAGGTTCGAGACCGTGTTGAACACGGCCAGAGCCGCGATGCCGATCGCGAGCGTTCGTCCGAGCCGTTTGTCGCGCATGCGGCGAAAGTGGGTTGGCGCCGCGAATCCAGCAACCCTCCGATCAGTACCGCCCGAGGACTAGTCCGTTCGTACGATGCGTCGCGAGATCGGCTGATCTACGGTTCGGCTCCCGGGCGCCACGACGGCGCTACCTCTGACCGGAGCTCTCACGTGAACGACGCACGCATCGCACGGATCAAGACAGTCGCCAGACTCGCCGGCGTCTGGATTCCGACGCTCTTCCTCTTTTGGGTGTTCGCCCCGCAAGCGTGGAACAAGTGGTCGGATACCGGTGGCTGGGCGATCGCGTTCCGTCACTGGGGCTATCCCGTGTGGTTCCGGATGCTCATCGGGTGCATGGAGACCGCCGGGGCGTTGCTGCTCCTCTGGCCTCGAATGGCAATCATTGGCGCGGCGCTCATCATCACGGTAATGCTTGGCGCGATGGGTACCCACATCGTAAAGGATCACGGACGCCATCTGACGAGCGAGATCTTGCCGCTCACGCTCGCCACGATCGTTCTCGTGGTGAGAATCCGGCGCGCCCGATCAAGGGGTCAGACCCCTTCAAACTGAACTATCAAGGGGTCTGACCCCTTGTTCGCCGGATGGCCCTGGATGTCCGCCCGCTCGTGAAAAGCGCGTTTCGAGCGTGTGGCCCTCAATCGACTCACCCGCCGCGGTTTCCTCGCCGAATCCGGCCGAGCCGCTTCGGCGGCGTGGATCGCGCTCGAGGTCCCCTGGGTTGCATCGCTGGCGAGCTGCGCTCGCGACGACGGCGACTTCGCTGCTCTCACGTCAGCAGAGGCCAGGGTGATGCGTGCCTTCGCTGCGCAGATCATCCCGTCGGACCAGAGCCTGCCGGGTGCGGACGAAGCCGGGGCGGTGTATTTCATCGACCGCGCGTTCGGCATGCCGTTCTTCGCCGACATCGTCCCGTTCGTTCGCGCCGGTCTTGCCGACCTCGACGCGCGCGCGCGAACACTCGGCGAGCGTGACTTCGCGTCGCTCTCTCCCGGTCGGCAGGTGGCCATCATGCGACAGGTCGACCGCACGCCGTTCTTCGCCGCGGCGCGAATGCTCGTCGTGATCGGAACGTTCGCCGATCCTTCGTACGGCGGGAACCGTCACGGGGCGGGACGGACGATCGTGGGTGTGGAGCATCGGCCCACCTACTCCGCACCGTACGGTTGGTACGATGCGCAGCCGGGCCCGAGCGCGACGAAGCCCGACGCATGACTCAGCGCGCGTACGGAGAGAGTGAGACCGTCGATTTCGTCATCGTCGGGTCCGGGGCGGCCGGCGGCGTGCTGGCGAAGGAGCTGGCGACCGCAGGGTTCGATCTCGTCGTTCTCGAAGCGGGACCGTGGCAGCAGCCCAGCCAGTTCACTCACGACGAGCTGGCGGTAGAGCGGGAGAACGCGATGCTCAATCTCGCGTTCGAGCCGATTCAGACGATTCGCGCGAACGAATCCGAGCCCGCGCGGCTGAACACGGGCCGCGCGCTCGCCTACCGGCGCGGCGTTGGTGGTAGCAGTGTGCATTTCGCGGCGAACTACTGGCGCTTCCGTCCGATCGACTTCAAGGAACGATCGAGATGGGGGTCGATCAGCGGCACCGGATTCGCCGACTGGCCAATCACGTACGAAGAGCTCGAGCCGTACTACACAAAGGTCGATTGGGAGATCGGCGTGTCGGGTGCCGCAGGGCCATTCGATCCCCGGCGGTCGCGTCCGTACCCGCTGCCGCCGCTGCCTAACAAGGCATCGGGCGTGGTGCTGGAGCGTGGGGCGCGCGCGCTCGGCCTGCATGCCCAGGTTTCGCCGCTCGCGATCCTCTCGAAGCCATACGATGGTCGCTCGCCGTGCCTCGCGTGCGGGCACTGCTCGTACTACGGATGCGAGTTTGGTGCGAAGTCATCGACGCTCGCGACCGTCATCCCAAAGGCGGTGGCGACTGGCCGGTGCGAGATCCGAACCGAGTCCACGGCCGTCCGCGTGGAGACGAACCCGAGCGGACGCGCGACCGGGGTGGTGTATCGGGATCGTGACGGGAGGGAGCGGCGGCAACGCTCGCGCGCGGTCATCATTGCGGCCAACGGTGCCGAGACGACGCGGCTCCTGCTGCTGTCGACGTCGTCGGCCTTTCCGAATGGACTCGCGAACTCGAGCGGGAACGTCGGTCGTTACATCATGTTCAATGGTCACGCGGGCACGTTCGGTCGGTTCGAGCACCCCCTGAACGAGTACAAGGGGCCGGTCGCGACGCGCATGGTGCACGATTTCTACGACGCCGACCCGAAGCGAGGGTTCTACGGCGGTGGCGGAATCGATGCGCGGTTCAACTACCAGCCCATCGGCTTTGCGTTGGGCGTGCTGCCGAACGACGTGCCAACCTGGGGAGCCGAGTTCAAGCGCGCGCTCACTGACTATTTCACGCACTCCGTGCGGTTCTACGCACACATCACGTCGCTTCCGGTGGCGACGAACACGATCACGCTGGACCACGATCATCCCGATCGGTGGGGGCGCCCGGGCCTGTGCCTAACGTTCACCGAGCACCCGGACGACATGAAGGCGAAGCACTGGTTCCGCGATCGCACGGAGGAGCTCATGGTGGCGGCGGGCGCGGCACGCCTGTGGACCCAACCGGTGTTGCCGGCCGATGGCAGCGTCCACCTCCTCGGCACGGCGCGAATGGGCAACGATCCCAGCGAGTCGGTCGTCGACCGCTATCACCGCGCGCATGACGTCCGGAACCTCTTCATCTGCGATGGCTCGAGCTTCGTGACGTCGGGTCGTGGCCAGCCGACCATGACGATTCAGGCCCTCGCGTTCCGCGCCGCCGATCACATCGCCCGGTTCGCGCGGTCGCACGATATTTGATCGCAACCAGCGAGCATCGCTTCGCGTCAAGCCTACGCCAAAGCGGAGCGCAGATTCCCGTTACCCCTTCGTCTGAGGGGTCGGATAGCGCACATTAGCGTATGCACAGCGCGCACACGGGTCTCTACGTCGTCATGGGCGTCTCCGGGTCCGGCAAGAGCGTCATCGGCCGTCCGTTCGCGAAGGCCCTGGGTGTCGACTTCGTCGAGGGTGACGACTACCACCCACCCGAGAACGTGCGCCGAATGTCGTCCGGCATCGCACTCACCGACGATGACCGCGCGGGATGGCTTCAGGCACTCGCCGATAGAATCCACGAGGCAAAGGACGCCGGCACCGGCCTGGTAGTGACCTGCTCGGCCCTGAAGCGATCGTACCGCGACCTGCTGCGCGCCGGGGCCAAACCGGCTCCGCTCCGGTTCATCTACCTTCGCGGTTCACGGACCGTGATTGCCGAACGCATCGGAGCGCGGCGCGGCCACTTCATGCCCCCGGCGCTGCTGGACAGCCAGTTCGACACGCTCGAGGAGCCGACGCCTGACGAAGGCGTCTGGGTGTGCGACGTCAGCAAGCCGTCGCAGGAGATCGTCGACGCCCTGGTCGATCGCGCCTCCGAATGACGCCACAGGTACGCCTGCTTCTCCTCGCGTTAGGCGCGGTGGCGCTGCTCATCGTGTCCATCGCGCGGCTCAGGCTGCATCCGTTCGTTGCGCTCACGACCATCTCGCTCGCGCTCGGCGTCGCGGCCGGCATGGATCTCGGCGCCGCGGTGAAGGCGTTCCAGGACGGCGTCGGCGGCGTGCTCGGCTTCATCGCCGTTGTGGTCGGACTCGGCACCATGCTCGGGAAGCTGATGGGCGAGTCGGGCGGGGCGACCCGCATCGCGACGACGCTCATCGCCCGCTTTGGCGAACGTCGCGTGCACTGGGCCATCATGCTCGTGGCGTTCATCGTCGGCATTCCGGTGTTTTTCCAGGTCGGGTTCGTTCTGCTCATCCCGCTCGTGTTCAACATCGCGCGCCGCACCGGGATGTCGCTGGTGAAGGTCGGCATCCCGCTCGTGGCCGGGCTTTCCGTCGTTCACGGCATGCTGCCGCCACACCCGGCCGCGATGCTCGCGGTTGGAGCGTTCAAGGCGGACGTCGGACGCACCCTGCTCCTCGGGCTGGCGGTGGGCCTCCCGACGGCCGCGTTGGCGGGACCGGTCTACGCCACGTGGATCGCGCCCCGTATCGCGCTCCCCGCCCACAATCCGCTCGCCGACCAGCTCGAGGGGTCGAGAAATGAGTCGTTAGGCGATGCCGATCGGATGCCGGGCTTCGGCGTATCGGTGTTCACGGTGCTGATCCCGGTCGTCCTGATGCTGCTCGCGAGCGCCGCCGATGCGGTGTCGTCATTGAACGCCACCGCACGCGCGGCGCTTCACTTCGTCGGACAACCCATCGTCGCGCTCCTGCTCGCGCTGCTCTTCTCGTTCTGGTCGCTCGGTCGCGCGAGACGCTTCACGCGTGACGACATCATGAAGTTCTGCAACGATTGCCTCGGGCCGACGGCGACGATCGTGCTCGTGATCGGTGCGGGCGGCGGCTTCAACCAGGTGCTGGTGCAAAGCGGCGTGGGACGCGCGATCGCCGACCTCGCGCGCGATTCGCACACGTCGCCACTCGTCCTCGCCTGGAGCGTGGCCGCGCTCATTCGCGTTGCCACCGGGTCGGCGACCGTCGCGATGACGACGGCGTCCGGGATCGTCGCGCCGATTGCAGCGGTGACGCCCGGCCCGCCGCCGGAGCTGCTGGTGCTCGCCACGGGCGCCGGCTCGCTCGTGCTGTCGCACGTCAACGACGCCGGCTTCTGGCTGATCAAGGAGTTCTTCAACATGACCGTCCCGCAGACGCTCAAGACGTGGACGGTGTCGGAGACGATCGTCGGGATTGCGGGGCTCGCCTTCACGCTCCTGGCGAGCCTCGCCTTCTGATCGACGCCGAAAACCGCTTCAGCGCGTTTTCCGGCTCGTCGCCTTCGGCCAGTACGCGAACTCCGGTGCGTAGCACGCACCCTCGAGATCGGCCACGCGATCACGGAGGTACGTCTGCGCATCGGCGATCGCCGCGTTGTATACCGACGGCGCGATCTCCTTCAGAAAGAACTCGAGCAGGAGACGCGCCTGGAGCTCGCCAAACTCCTGGTCCAGATGTTCGGCAGCGTAGCGCCGGATCGAGGCGAGGGCCTTGTCCGTGGTGTCCTTGGACAGTTCGAGAGGCATTCGTGTGAGACGTTAGGCCGGAGCCCGGATGAAACGCGGGTTGAACGGCAGGACCAAGGCTGCTTCCGATCTTTGACGGTCGCTGTGTCCGACGTTCACGGCCGACGCAGATCCGTCAGGTAAAGATCAAGCGACCCGAATGATAGGCGTGACTTCATCTGAACGATCACGCGTCGTTCGTCATCCGAGATCCACAGCTCGGCGTGGCCATCCTCGGAGAACACGCCTTTCGTCTTGATTACCGGCTGGATCACGACGGCGTCGAACGTGCCGGCGGGCACGCGCACGCGCTCACGCCGCAACACGCGAATCGTGACCGGATTGCGGTCGGGTTTGAAGTACCGTTGGAACTCGTAGGTGCGCCCGACCTCGAGCGGCACGGTCCGAACGAAGTAGACGAACGAGCCATCGTCGAGCGGCTCCGCGACCGACGGCTGCTCCGGTTTGTCGTCCGTCAGGTCGTCGTACGTGCGGCGCTCGGGAAAGATCTCGTAGCGATGCTGGCGCTCCTTCGAGCCCTCGTTCTGATCCTGGACGAAGCGGAGCGAGGCGAGATCGTCGGTGGCGAACCAGCTCTCGAAGACGTCGTTGACGTCATAGAGCGGAATGCCGCCGCTGATCCGGAACGTCGTATGATACGCGGGCCTCCCTCGCACCGTGTCGATACCGCGCACCTCCATCGATCCGCTTCCTACCTTGATGACGCCGAATTGCACGTCGTAGGAGAGGCGCTCGCCGGGAGCGAACGGTCGTGAGACCGTCGGCGTACTGCCTGTCTGTTGTGCCTGCGTGGTCGTCGTCCCGCCCATCGCAACCAGCCCGATCGCGATCAGGCCCACGGATCGCCCATTCCCCATAGCTCCTCTGTTCCGGTTTCCCGGCGTTGTCGATGCCATCCGCGGAGTAACATGCCGTTCCGCGTGACGAGGTCGGAACCGTCGCTATCTGGTACCCCGCAACGCCGCGGTCGTCCCCAGCTCATTACCGCGATGCCTGCCAGACCCACTGACTCATCGGTACTGCTGTGTCAGTTGCCTCGTGGTCCTGTCCCCGCCTCGAACACGACCTTTCCGCCGAAGATGGTCATGACGCACTTCGCGTCCTTGATGTCGGCCGTCGGCACGGAGTAGAAGTCGCGGTCCCACACGGCCAGGTCGGCGTACTTGCCCACCTCGATCGAGCCGATCTTCTTCTCGAGGAACATCTGCCGGGCCGCCCAGATCGTCACGGTGCGAAGCGCCGTGTGAACGTCCACCGATTCCGTGCGCCCGAACGGATCCTTGCCATACACGCCTAACAAGGGCTCGCGCGCGATCGCGGACCAGATGCCGTACCGCGCCGGAAACGGCGTCACGCCGTAGTCGGACCCGTTTGCCCACGTCATGCCCTTCGCGCGGAACGTGCCGAACGGGTTCAGGCGGAGCGATCGCGCGGGCCCGAAGTTCCCCGCATACGTGTCGCCGAGCCACCAGGTGAAGGTCGCGGACGGCTCGGGGAAGCCGGCGTCGAAATCACGCTGCAGCCTCGTCATCACGTCGATGGCATGGTCGGTCGGGATGTTCGAGTGGATGATCCCGTGCCGCAAACCCTTCTTCGGGTTCTCGCGCATCGCCTGGTCGTACGTGTCCACGACCCAGTCGATGGCGCGGTCGCCTATCGAGTGCACCGAGACGTGCATGCCGGCGTCGTGATACATGCGAATCAGCATGCGGATCGTGTCCGGATTCGACGCCGGGTAGCCTCGGTTCCCGGTATCGACGCCACGATAGTCCCTGTTCCAGTCGTCGTAGAGCCACGCGGTCCGTGCGCCGCCCGACCCGTCGGCGAAGAGCTTCACTCCACCGGCGATTACATGATCGTCGCCAGTGGTCTCGTACGGCTTCGTCATCGACGCACGTTCGGCGATGAGCTGCTTCGCGCCCTCGACCGAACGCCCTCCAGACCAGAGCACGAACACGCGCACGGTGAGCGCACTGTCCCGCTCGACCTTCCTGTAGATGTCCCACGTCTGCGACGAGATACCCGGGTCCTTGGCCCCCGTCATCCCTTCCGCATTGAAGGCCTTCACGAAGTCGCGAATGCCGGCCTCGGTCTCGGCGGCCGAACGTGGCGGCACGAGGCGGCGAACGAGTCCGGCGGCGGCCTCGCGTAGAAGCCCTGTCGGAGTGCCATCCGCATTGCGGTCGATCGTGCCGCCGGGTGGATCGCGTGTATCCCTGGTAATCCCCGCGAGGCGCAGCGCGACACTGTTGGCAACGACATAGTGGCCGGTGGTCTGGGTGAGCACCACCGGATTATCAGGCGACGCGGCATCGAGATCCTTCGCGGTGATGACGCGCCGCTCGGCGAGCTTGCCCTCGTCCCACCCGCGGCCCTGGATCCATGTGCCTTTCGCCACGGTGGCCGCTTTCGCGCCGACCGCCGCGGTGACATCCCGGATGCTCTTGACGCTCGGGTAGCTCAGGTCGACCACGTACAGGCGGTCGGCGCCGCCCCCCGAGAAGTGCACGTGCGCGTCGAGCAGCCCCGGCGTGACGGTACGGCCGGCGAGGTCGATGCGTCGCACGTTAGGCGCCGCAGCGCGTTCCACCTCCGCGGTCGTCCCGACGGCCACGATCCGATTGCCGGCGATGCCCACCGCCTGGACCACGCGATCGGCGGAGTCGACGGTCAGTACGCGACCGTTCACGAGGATGAGCGTGGCGCGCGGCTGCTGGGCGCCTAACGGGAGCACGATCAGCGCCGTGGCGAGCAGCGGACCGAACACGGACGACGTCATCGTCGCCTCGTGACGCGAGCTGCTATGCATCGGTCTCTCGAGTCGCATCGACCGAGATCCGCAGCGCCTCATTCAGCTCGGCGTCACCCGAGATGATCGTCGTCCACGAGACCTCGCGTCCTTTGCGCTTCCCCTTCTCGACGACGCGGATGCCATCCGGCGAGATGGTGATCGTGTAGAGCACACCGTCGTGCGCCAGCTCGCGCTTGATGGGTTTGTCGAGCCTGGTAGTCATGCGGCCAAGCTACCGCAATCAATTTCAAGGGGTCAGACCCCTTGAAACCCAGTCTGTCCAAGGGGTCTGACCCCTTGAAACCATTGAAATGCAAGTCGTTGAGACTAGGCCCTTTGGCTTTCAAGGGCTCTGACCCCTTGATCCGATTTCTTCCGCCGGCTCAACACCGCCGCCGACAGAAGCACGACGACCAACGCCACCGGCATCGGCTCCAGGAACGTGATCGCCGCATTGAACGCCGGGTTTCGGTACAGCCGCATGTTCCGGTCTATCTCGGCCGTCTTCTCCGCAATCGCTGCTTCGCTCGTCCCCTCGGCGCGCACCTTCGAGACCAGGTACTCCCGGTATTCCGCGCCCCAGTTGGGAACAACCTTGAAGAAGAGCACTTCCCATGTGGCCACGTAGCACAGCGACGCGACGACGGCGATCAGCCCACCCACTGCGAATGCGCGCCCGAAGCTGACCGTGCCTCCCGCTACGTTGTCGCGGTATGCCCGCACGCCAAAAAAGATCAGGAGGAAAGCGGCGACCATCGCCGTGTAGCCGACGATCTCGCCATGATCGAACCCGATCTCGTCCCTGAAGACCACCGCCGCCAGCGTCATGAGCAGCGAGATGATGACGCCGGCAATCAGGCCGAAGGTGAGAACCGTTTTCTTCATTGATCGAATCCTCGGAAGACGGAAACCGCGAGTGAACGACCGCCAGTCTGGCCAGTGCACTCGACTTCCGCGTCACCAGAACGGGTGATTCTTCCAAAAAGGCAAGAGAATCACCCTTTCAGGGGATCAGTCCCGCTTCCTTCGCGAGCTGCACGGCCTGCGTTCGCCTTTTGGCAGCGAGCTTGTCGAACAGCCGGCCGGCGTGCGTCTTCACGGTATTCTCACTCACGAACAGACGCTCGGCGATCTCGCGGTTGCTGAGCCCAGCGGCCATGGCCTCGAGGATGTCGAGCTCCCTCGGCGTGATGCCGAGCTGTTCGACCCGCGCCTGATTTCGAACGAACGGTCCGTTGGTCGGGACCGGCACGCGAACCTCGACCGGCACTTCCCGCGTTACGATCGTTTCGCGCGGTCGGGTGAGCCTGAGGCCGAGCCAGATCCCGAGACCGGAGAAGATTGCCGCGATGATCCCACCGTAGATCTCGAGCGAGTGTTCGAGGACCAGGAAGCGATACTCCACGACTTTGAGGACGGCCACCAACACGCCGCCGAGGATACCGTAGAGGAGGACCGTCTTCTTCACTTGGGCGGGCCAGCTCGAAAGGTGGACGTCCTGAGCTCCGCTACCGGAGCTGAAGCGTGTCGCCTTCGAATTCGAGTCCAAGTTTGGGGACGACGACCGCCTTCCGCGAGCCGTCCTTCCGTACGCGTCCGGCGAGCCAGGCGTCATACCCCGTCGACGCCGCTGCGGCGAGCGTCGACTCTACCTGCGACGGCGATACGTAGGCGGCGAAGCCCACCCCCATGTTGAACGTCGCGTACGCCTCGCGTCTGTCGATCGGGCCGGCCTCGATCATGAACTCGAACAGCGCGGGCGGGTTTCGGGGAGCGGTGATCTCGTAGACGAACGGCTCCTCGAGCCGCATCAGCTTGCGCCAACCGTGGCCGGTGACGTGGGCGAGGTAATTCGGCGTGACGCCTCGCCGCTGGCACTCGCGAACGAACGCCGCGTAGATGACCGACGGCGCGAGCAGCGCCTCGCCGAATGTCCGGGCGTCGCCATGACCAACAGGCGTCATGTACCCGTTAGGCAGCCGCTCGGCAATCTGTCGGCAGAGCGTCAGACCGTTTGTCTGGATGCCTGACGAGGCGAGGAAGATGATTGCGTCGCTCTCGTGGACGTCGCCGACGACTCGCAGATGCTTGGGTGCGATCCTGCCGAGGGCCGAACCCGCGAGCACGATGGTCGAGGGATCGACGATGCCACGAAGCGTCGGCGTCTCTCCGCCGCCCCACACGGCGCCGGCCGCCCGGCAACCCTCCGCGAATCCTTCGACGAGCGCCGCCGCGCGAGCCTCGTCGGCGAACCACGCGGAATCGCCGACTGCCGCATGCATCGCGACGGAGATGGGCAGGGCGCCGCTCGTGATGACGTCGTTGACGATCGTGGCGACGGTGTCGATGCCGACCTCGCGGTACCAGGTCTTGCCCGTCGCGGCGGCCACTGCGTCGGCCACGAGGTTCTTGGTGCCGATCCCCTCTTCGACGTGCGCGAGGAAGTGGTCGGCGGCCTCCATGAGGTATGCGCTCTCGCCTCGTGTCTTCGCGGGCTCGGTGTACCCATGCTGCGCCAGCGCGTGCGCGGTGGTGCGCGCCGCGCGCTGGCAGGCGCGCTTGAATGCATCGAGTTGGTCGTACCGAACGCCGGAGGCTTCGTAGGAGAGCGTCATTACCGCGCAGTCAGGTGAAATTGCAAGTCATCGGTACGCGGTAAGTTATCGCCGAGGCACGCCCGGCGCGCGGTCCTGCGTGCCTCGTCGAGCGTTCACGCTCCCGTGGCCCACGGAAGCGTGTTCCGCGCGATGTCGGGGCGCCCGCGCAGCACGTGGAACAGCAGGGTCCCAACGCAGAACCCGGCGAGCATCGTCGCCGTGCCTGCTAGCAGGAAGGCCTCGAGTACCACCGCGGTCGTGTGAAAGCCGAGGACCAGCGAGGCCGCGATGGCGAAACAGAACGATCCGCCAAGGAACTGAGAAAACCGGCGAGGCGCCGGCGACGGCGTTAGGGTGACACCACTCCATGGGGCCACAACCCGGTTGTAGAAGCCGTTGAACGGGTTGAGTCGCGGAAGCAGCATGCACCACCAGAGTATCACGCCCAGCGCGACGAACGTCGCTGGTGACTGCGCCACGCTGGCCACGACGAACACGAGACCGAGGAGCCGTGGCTGAAAGAGAATCGCGGAGTACTGACGATCGCGCGTCTCCGCAGCCGGTTCCGGAAACCCCTGCTGCAGGATGAAGTTGCGCTTGCTCTGGGCAGCGCGAGACGGGTATGGCGCTGATTGCGCCTTGGCATACGTAGTCACGGGATCCTCCGACATTCATGAATGGTGTGAGTGCCTAACGCCATGTCCCCAGTCCCTTCCCACTACTTGAACTGGAAGTTGGCTTTGTGCTCGGTACCGTCCGCGAGCTTCACCGCGAGCTGCCGGCACGTCCCGACCCACGCCTTGTCAGTTGTCCAGGTATAGGCGTACGTGTTGGTCGTTGTGGTGTAGGTCAGGCTGCCCGCGGTTGGTGCTTTGAGCGCGGTAGACGCCGCCGCCATCGTGAGGCAGCTGATTGCTTGCGACGTCGGTGATCCCGCCGCGAGGACGGTGAGCCCGCGGTTGCCTCCAAGGCTGAACTTCACCGCGGTCGAGCCCACCGCCCTCGCCGCGTTCAGGGCCGGCGGCGCATTGAGACCGACGAAACCGGTGAACGGATAGAGAACGGTGTACACGGCGCTCCTGGTCGACGTGTTATTCGCCTTGTCCGTCGCTGTGCAGTTGACGGACTTGCTGCCGACCGAGCTCGTGACCACGGCGCCGCACGACTGAGCGGCCACCCCCGAGAGCGCGTCGGTCGCGTTAGCCGACGCGGTCGCCGCGCCGCCGAGCACCACTGCGTTGGGCGACACGCTGGGAGAGAGCGTCGGCGGCGTCTTGTCGATCGAGATGGGATAGGCGGTGTACGCCGTCATCCCGACGTTGCCGACCTTGTCGACGCATTTTCCTGTGAATACCTGTTTCGCACCTTCCGTGTACACGAGCGCCATCGGCATGGTGTCCACCGCGCCCGATTCGTACTGGGGGAGCTCGAGGCAATGCCACACGACCGTTACGTTCGTGTTCCACCAGCCTGGGGCACTCTGCGGCGTTTGGAAGCGCAAAGGAGTCAGCGCACGTGGCCCGACATTGTCCATCTTCCACGTCGCCGTGTCCGAGCTCGTCCCGCCGGCGCTGGTGGCTGTACACCCGAAGCTGTTCTGACCCCAGACGGCGGAAGAAAGCTTGTCAAGACAGGTCCCCGAACTCTTGGTGACGGGGGACTCGGGGTCCGTTACCGTCCACTTTAGGGTCACGGGGCTGGTGTACCAGTGGTCCGGTCCCAGCGTCCCCGAGAGTGTGTAGGTGATGACGGGCGGGGTGGTATCGACCGCCAGTTCGGTGAGCGGAGCGGTCGTGGGCGGAACGGCGGCGGTAGGTGGTGCGTCGTCCTGGCAGCCAATCAACGCGCTCGTGGCGAGCGACATGACAGTCAGATGAGTGAAGCGACGGCGAGTCATAGAGCCTCCCAAGTTGGGCGCCGCGCGAGAGCGGGCGCCTCGGTGTTTCGAGAGACTGTATCGCGCTCTGCCGCCGTGTACTGAGCAGCCGTGTTGCGACTTTACACGACCGACGTTGCACGCAACGTGGGTGGCGTCGGCACAACGAGGGAGGCGGCGCATGAAAGGCCGCTCGTTAGGTGCCCGAGCGGCCTTGGTGAATGAATGATGGCGGGAAGTTGGAGCCCGGTGGCTCTTACCACAGACACCCTGCCGCTTGCACCTGCATCTCGCACGTTAGGGTTCCGTCGACGTTCGCCGTCCTCTCGGCGGTTGATTGCGTTTCAACGATGTCTCTGGGACCTCTTTGCGCGAGGGCGCGAAGCCAGGCGTCGCCAGCCCATGGAAGCGTCTGCATCGCGACATCGGGGCGCCCGCGGAGAATGTGGAACAGGAAGGAGCCCAGGCAAAACCCGCCGAATACCACCGCCGCCACCGCAGCGAGCAGGATCGCTTGGAGCACGAGCGCGGTAGTGTGGGCGCCAGTCGTTTGCGACGCGGCGATCGCGAGGGCGAACGACCCTCCCAGGAACTGCGAAAATCTGCGCGGCGCTGGCGCCGGCGTCAGGGTAACGCCACTCACG
>Ga0075428_100004478_pt1 | contig 15424 bp, 13 predicted proteins | sample RhiMetdeltSRZDD2_FD_75291 | JGI IMG/M metagenome (GOLD analysis project Ga0075428, IMG submission 75291) | Populus rhizosphere microbial communities from Tennessee, USA - Rhizosphere MetaG P. deltoides SRZDD2 | ecosystem: Host-associated > Plants > Roots > Rhizosphere > Soil | place: USA... | reverse complement strand
CGCGCCTTGTGCCGGCCCCAGGTCAGCTCGTAGTAGTTCATGTATTCCGTCAGGGTGCCGCTCGTGTAGGCGTTGTCGCCGAGCGTGAAGACCGTGCCCGGGATGTTGTCGAGTAGCTGTGCTGTTGCCTCGTCCCCGCTACCCGACGTGGCGATATCGCCGGCGCCGACAAACACGACGCCCGTTCCCGGCGGCGGCGGCGGTGGTGGTGGCGGCGGTGGTGGTGGCGGCGGTGGCGGTGGCGGCGGTGGCGGTGGCGGTGCGCACGATACTGCGACGGCCGACGTATCGGACTTGTCTCCCGGCTGTGCGATCGCGACGACGCTGAAATCGCCGCAGCTCCCGCTCGAGAATTGAGCGAGGTGCTTCCCACCACTCGTCCCCATCGACGTCACGGTGCCGCCTGTTGCGGACCACGAAATCGTCGTTGATACCGTATCGTGTGCTGCATCGAACCCGACAGCGGTGAAATCGACGACCTGATCGATGGACACGGCGACGGACGCGGGCGTGAGTTCGACCATCGAGGCGGGAGCTTCGGGAGCGCGCAGGGGCAGCTCGCAGGCCACAACGATGAGGGCCGCCCCAAGGGCGGATACGGGGACGACGGCCCACCAACGCGAGAATGTTCTTCTCAGCGGCATGCCCACCCCACGCGTCCGTAGTAAAGAAAGCGGGCCGCCTAGGGTGTCGACCCAAGTCGATGCGCTGGCGGCCCGGCGAGCGTGGCGGCGATGCCGCGGTAGCTCCGTAGCTCTGCGTCACCGTCTTTCGACGGTTTTGCTCTGAGCAGCGGTTGTGCAACGTTGAGCGAATCGGCAAAAACCATTCCGACTGTGGGCCAGAATAGGCGTATGTCATTGACATGTAGGTGACTTATGTCACTCGATGGCGGGGCGCGGGCGTCGGCTCGAAGCTTGCTGATTGCGAGCCCAATGCACTTTGCCAATGACAGGGCTCGCATGACTTCGACTCTGGTGTTGCAACACTCCCACAGTTTTGTGGGTCCTTCGCTGCTTTCCGGTTCGCCGAGTGCAGCAGTGGAGATACTGTGAAGCCCCACATGGCCGCCGATCTCACCCTCCTTCGCCCCGTCAACGTGCGACAGCTACCGGAGCTCCTGGTACGGCTCGGGGCCGCATTGACCGAGCAGAAGGTCCGTCACTGCCAGTGGAAGGGGCACTGGAAAAGTGACAGGTGGACCACCGGAGAGGGCGATGTCGATCTGTTCGTCGCACCGGCGGACTTCTCAGCGTTCGCAGCGGCCGCGCATCAAGTCGGCTATCGACCGACGTACGCCGAGCCGCACGTGGAGATCCCGGGCGTGTCGAGCTGGTACGGCTACGACCGTGAGCTGCCCGGTTTTCTCCGGCTTCACGTCTACACGCGGCTGGTCATTGGTGTGTATTGGCGCACGCTGCATCGCCTGCCCCTGGAGGAAGCAGCGCTCGAGGAGGTCGTACCTCGTGCAGTCTTCCCCTCGCCGCGACCAGAAATCGAGCTCATCCTGTTCGTGCTGCGAATGACGCTGCGCCGCTCCACGATCGATATAGGACGAGAGCCCAGGTGGCTGCCCGTCGCTCGCGAGGAGCTCGCGTACCTCGAGACGCAAGCCAATCCGGATCGTCTGCATGAACTGCTCGCCCGACACCTCCCGGCCGTCGATCTGGAGCTGTTCGACGAATGCCGGAAAGCACTCGCGCGCCCAAAGGGGTGGCTTCGGCGAACGGCGGCGCGACGCTCGCTCGTGCGCGCACTCGCTGCCGGTGCCCGTCCCGCCACGTGGGGCGTGACCGTCCGTCGCGCTGTAGCTGCCGCGCGCGCGCGTGTTGGCATCCGGTCCGCGACCTCGCGACAACCTGCGTCGGGTGGTCTGCTCGTGGCAATCGTCGGCGCCGATGGCGCAGGCAAGTCCACCTGCACGCTCGCGCTGCGGAAGTGGTTAGGCGCCCACTTTCAAACGATGCATGCCCATCTGGGGCGCCCCCCGCGCTCGTGGACCACCTTGCTGGTTGGGGCTCTGCGGAAAATCCTGCCGCTCCGAACCCTGAATCATCTGCGACACCTCTGCACCGCCCGCGATCGCTATCGGATCGCCGCCCGGACGGCGCGGTTCGCGCTCAACGGCGGCATCGCACTGTGTGAACGCTATCCCGGCGCGGAACACGACCAGCTGGTGGGGCCGCGCATCCGTGCGAACGCCGGCCTGAAGCCCGGGAGTCTCGCGCAACGGCTCGCGACGCTCGAAGAGGGTTACTACCGCCGCATACCGCCGCCTGACTTGCGCGTGATCCTGCGCGTCCCACCCGACGTCGCCGTGCGGAGAAAAACCACTGAACCAGCTGATTATGTGAGACGGCGCGCGATGGCTGTGTGGGACGCGCAGTGGACCGGCGCAAACACGCGCGTCATCGACGCGGGTCAACCGCTGGTCGACGTCGTGGCCGATCTCAAGGGAGCGCTGTGGTTGGAGCTTTAACCTGTCTCAAGCAAGTCAATGACAGGTGCCGGTACCGCTGTCGGTAAAGGTCTTCCCCGCCACGGGAACAAAATCCCACGTGTACGAGCTGTCGGAAAGCGTCAGCTTGAGCACCCCGAACGTGTTGTTGTTCCGCACTTCGCTGTTGGGGAGCGGCGTCCCGAACGGGTAGTAACCCCTGCCCCCCGTTCCGACGACGATTTGACGTACCCCTCGCGCCGAGTCGGCCATGCCGGTCGCAGTCTGCGGCGCAAATCGTTCGTAGTTGTGCTCGTGGCCCACCAAGATGAGCTCTGCGCCCGCGTTGTAGAGATCGTTCCAGACCGTCTGCGAGCGCGAGTCGTTGCCGTGAATTGTCCCCGAGCTGAATCGGGGATGGTGCCATAAGGCGACGGTGCACTTCTTCGTGCTCGCCGCGAGGTCCGCTTTTAACCACTGTTCCTGGGTCGACCCCGCGCGCATGCTGATATTGCTGTTGAGTACCACGATGTGCCAGGCGCCCAGATCGTAGCTGTAGTAACCCTTGGTCGGATCGCCCGCCGCGGCCCCGAAGTAGCCGAAGTACCCCCCTCCGCGCGACGTCTCGTAATCGTGGTTTCCCGCGACGGGCCGGGTGCGTGTTTTATGCCGTCCCCACGTCGGATCGTAACAGCGGGCAAACTCGCTGGGCGTCCCCTCGTCATAGGCATTATCGCCCGTCGTGAACACGGTGCCCGCGATGTTATCCAGTAACTTCGCGGTCGCTTCATCGTCGTCGTCCCCGCAAACTGCGATGTCGCCCGCGCCCACGAACACCACTGAACCCGGCGGTGACGGCGGCATGGGCGCCGGTGGCGGTGGCACCGGTGCTGGTGGTGGTGGCACGGGGGAACGACGATTGGCAGCCGCCGGCGAGCAAACGAGCAGCCCGGCCATGAGCAAACTTGCCAGGACCGGCCCTCCCGAAGCTATCACGGTTCGCCAAGCATCTGCTGCTTCAATCGTGCCCAGAACTCCATGCGTTCGGCGACCGCCCTTTCGTAGCCGAACTCCGTTGGTCGGTACCATTTCTGGCCCCGCAGCGTTTCGGGAAGGTATTCCTGCGGCACATAGGCATGCTCGTGCTCGTGGGCGTACTGGTAGCCCGCCCCGTAACCTAACTCTTTCATCAACGGGGTAGGCGCCTGGCGAATATGCAGCGGCACCGGCTCGGCCGGATGCGCCTCCGCGGCGGCCTGCGCCTCGCCGAACGCCGAGTAGACGCGGTTCGATTTGGGTGCGGTTGCGAGGTAGATCGTCGCTTCTGCCAACCCCAGCTCTCCTTCTGGACTGCCGAGGAAGTGATAGGCGTCCTTCGCGGCCAGGGCGACGCTGAGGGCACGCGGATCGGCAAGCCCGATGTCCTCGATCGCCATGCGCACCAAGCGCCGTGCGATATAGAGCGGATCCTCCCCTCCGGCGAGCATCCGGGCGAGCCAGTACAACGCGCCGTCGGCGTCCGATCCACGCACGGCCTTGTGGAGTGCGGAGATCAGATTGTAGTGCTGTTCGCCGGCTTTGTCGTAAACCGGCAGCGGTTTTTCCAAAACCTGTCGCACGACCTCGGGGGCAGCGGGAAGGGGGATCGGGGAGGCGTGTGATGCGTGGATGTACTTGAACACGGCTTCGAGGGTGTTCAGCGCGCGACGCGCGTCACCTTGCGCATGCTGCACGAGCAAGTCGATCGCCTCGTCACGAAGTACCCTTCCCTCTTCCCCCTTCCCGCCTCCTCCGAGCGCTCTCTCGATCACCGTGCGGATGTGCTGATCCGTCAGTGGTTCGAGCACAAACACGCGGCAGCGGGACAACAGCGCGCTCGTCAGCTCGAAGCTCGGGTTCTCCGTCGTGGCCCCGATCAGCGTGATAATTCCATTCTCGACCCACGGCAGGAACGCATCCTGTTGCGCCTTGTTGAAGCGATGGATCTCGTCGCAGAACAGTATGGTCCCCTGGCCCTGGTACTTGAGGCGCTCCTCCGCTTCCTTGATAATCTCGCGCACGCGGGCCACGCCCTCGGTGACGGCCGAGAACGGCTCGAAGTGTCGATCGGTATAGTTGGCGATGATCTTGGCGAGCGTCGTCTTGCCCGAGCCCGGCGGCCCCCAGAAGATGCACGAGCCCACGTCGCCGTGGCGGATCGAATCCCCGAGGGCTTTCCCGGGGCCGAGCAGATGCTCCTGGCCCAGAAACTGGTCGAGGGTTTTGGGCCGCATGCGGGCGGCGAGGGGTTCGGCTGAACCCTGGAAGAGAGTAGGCTCACCCGTCACGAGACGCCCTCCAAAAGCATCTTCGTCGCGAAGAAGATCGCTGCCCCTGTAAAAAAAGCCGCAGGCAGGGTCCATCCTTTCTTACCTTGAAACTCCGGCACGAGATTCGAAGCCGCGACATAAATCGTCACGCCTGCCGACAGGGCCAGCCCGTGCTGCACCAGAAAACCGAGCTCATCCGTCAGCACGACGCCGACCAGAGTCGCGATGCCTAGGAGCGTTGCGGCGGCAACTGCCCGCCCCCCGGACCGGCCGCCCGCCAGCATCAAGCTCGAGATGGTGACGCCCTCCGGCAACTTATGAAGGAAGATGGCGATAAACACCATGATCCCGAGGTCGGCGCGCACCAGGAACGCACTCGCGATCGCGACGCCATCAAAAAAGGTGTGCAGGAGCAACCCCACGAGCGCCGACGTGCCCGCGACCGACGTCACCGTGTGGGTCTCCTCGCCGAAATGGAAATGTGGAGTCACGGTGTGCTGGGTCAGATGCACTGCCAGATATCCGCCGAGTACCAGCGCGGGCGCAACGGTCCCACTGCGCGTGAGCGCCGCCGGCAGCAGCTCCACAATGGCAACCGAGAGCATGAATCCGGCGCCGAAGGCGACCAGCAGCTCAATGACGCGCAGCTCGCGGACGGCCTTGCGCGTGACCGCGAGCGCGCCGAGCACGTTGCCTGCTGCCGCGACGAGGGCGTACAGCAGCGCGTTAGACACGGGAGAGGAGATAGTCCCTCGTATTGCGCGCGGGGTCATCGAGCACTTCGTCGAGCAGGCGCGCGAGCGTTTCGCCGACATTCGGACCGGGCCGCACACCGGCCGCGATCAGGTCGTCACCTCGCACCGCGAGATCCTTCAGGGTTAGCGGTTCACCGGCGGTCCGAATTTGCTCGACGAGCTTTGGCAATCGGTTCCTCTCGGAGGCGGCCCGAGAAACCTCCAGTGCAGGAAGGATCGCGAGCAGATCGTCTGCGTACTCGCCGGTTTCTGCCAGCCAGCGGCGTACCGCGGACCGGTTCTTGGGGTCAGGATACCTCTCGCGCCACATCCCCACCGCGCGTCCTCGTTCGATATCCCGGTTGGAGCACTTCAACCGGATCAGAAGGGACGCTGGATCACCGGCCAGGAGCGCGCTGACCAACACAGGGTCTCGTGGAAGTTTGTCGACGTTTCCCGTCTCCCGTTTCTCGTTTCCCGAGATTTCCGGCAGCCAGATCCGCTTCGCACCCGTATCGATCCACAGACTCACCAGCTTCGACACCTTCCTGGCGCTCTGAATGCCCTTGAACCACTCATCCCGCACCCGTTCCGCCGAGAGTTGCGCGAGGCCCTGAATGTTGGCTTTGGCCGCCTCGAGCGTCCGTGCATGAATGCGAAACTCAAAGCGGGCGCTGAACCGCAACGCGCGCAAGATCCGCAGATAGTCTTCCTGAAACCGCCAGTTCGGATCGCCGACCGATCGTATCAGCTTCTTCGCGAGATCCTGTGCTCCCTGAAACGGGTCGCGCCACTCGTGACGGATCGGGTGATAGGCGATCGCGTTGATCGTGAAATCACGCCGTGCCAGGTCATCCATCAGCGACCCGCCGAACTCCACCACCGCGTGACGGCCGTCGGTTTGGATGTCTTTGCGGAACGTGGTGACTTCGTGCGGTTGCTTGTTCGCGTCGAGCACGGCGACGGTGCCGTGCTCGACCCCAACCGCCACAGTGCGCTTGAACAGCTTTTGTACCGTCGCCGGAGGTGCAGCAGTGGTCAGGTCGAAGTCATGATTGGCGAGCCCAAGCAGATTGTCGCGGATCGCGCCGCCCACGCACCAGGTCTCGAATCCCGCATCCTCGAGCTTCTTGGCGATCTTGAGGACTTCGGAGGGGATCGGGAGGGTTGCGGGAAAGGACATGCTCTAGGCTTCCCCGCGGGAGGGGGCCGGGGGGGCCGGGGGGGCCGGGGGGGCCGCACGAATCACCCGCACAACACGCTCCCCCCATTCACATTCAGAATCTCGCCGGTGAGGTGCCTGGCGAGCGGTGAGCAGAGAAACAGAATTGGCCCCGCCACGTCCTCGGCGGTCGCCACCCGGCCCAGGGGAATCGACTGCTCGATCTTGCGCCGTCCGTCCCCCGCATAGGGCTTCGCCGACATCTCGGTATCCACCCACCCCGGCGCGACACAGTTCACCGTGATTCGCGGCGCGAGCTCCACGGCGAGGGACTTCGTGATCGCGATGACCGCGCCCTTGGTCGCCGCATAGTCGGCGTGAAAGGCTTCGCCGCGCTGGCCGGCGGTCGAGGACACGAGCACAATGGTTCCGCCCTCGGCGATATTCGGGATCGCGGCGCGGCAGACATAGACGACGGCGTCGAGGTTCGCGCGCCGGGTGGACTCCCATTGCTCGTCGCTCAGCTTGTCGATCGGTACGTCGTCGGGAGGCCACACCCCATGGTTGACGACGAGGATGTCGAGCGTACCGCGGAGCGCACGCAGCGCTTCGGCGACCGCCTTTTTCGCGCCGCCGGGGGTGCCCAGGTCGCCGCGAACTGCGGCGGTGATAGACGAGTCGGCGGCCGGCTTGCGAGTGCGATACCCGACTGCGACCGTCGCTCCCGCGCGCGCCAGCATCAGCGCAGTCGCGCGCCCGATGCCCCTGCTCCCACCCGTCACGAATGCTTGCTTGCCTGTGAGGTCGATCAAGGCCGCCCCAGGCACGACGCACGACGCACGGCTATCCTTTCAGCCGATCTTCGACGATATCGCAAATCACATGCTCGACGGCGAGATGCAGCTCTTGAATGCGCGCCGTATCGTCGGCGGGAATCACGAGGCTTGCATCCGCCAGGGCTTTGAGCTGGCCGCCCCCCTTGCCGAGGAACGCGACGACCGCGACGCCACGCGCCCGCGCTGACTGCGCGGCCCGTATGACGTTCGGGCTCTCACCGCTCGTCGAGTGCACCACGAGCAGATCGCCGGCCTCAGCGAGCGCTTCGACCTGGCGCGAGAACACTTCATCGAACCCCATGTCGTTGGCGCACGCCGTCAATAGCGACGTGTCGGTGGTCAGCGCGATCGCGCGCATCGCGGGCCGATTGGTCTGATAGCGAACCACGTATTCCGTCGCCAGGTGCTGCGCGTCGGCGGCGCTGCCGCCGTTGCCCGCGAAGAACAGCGTCCCGCCGCCGCGCAGCGTCGCCTCGTAGCGCTGCGCAATGGCCGCGATCGCCTCGGCCTGCTCCGCGCCGACCCGGCCGGCGAGCGCTGCCAGGCCGTCGAGCGACTCCCGGATTTTCGCGACGCTCAACGCGCGGCCTCGACGAACGCCTCCAGGCCTCCCAGGCCTCCGCGTCGCCCCAGCTCGCCCTGCGGCCCTTCCTCCATGACGGTGCCGATCACGACGAAGTCGGCTCCCGCGGCACGAGCCGCGCGCGCCTGTCCCGGCGTGCGGATCCCGCCGCCGACGAATAGCGGCCGTTGCGCGACCGCGGCGCGGCACGCCCGAATCACCTCGACGGGAACGGGGCGCTCGGCGCCGCTGCCGGCGTCGAGATACACCGCTTGCATACCGATCAACGAGGCGGCGGTCGCGTGCGCCGCCGCCAGCTCGGGCTTGTCGGAGGGGAGCGGGCGCGTCTGGCTCACCGACTCCACGCTCGTCACACGGCCTCCATCGATCAGGATGTACGCCGTTGACAACGTCGGCACTGGATGCTGCTGCAGGTAGGGTACGGCGCGGACATGCTCCTCGATCAGATACTGCGCGTTGCGACCCGACACGAGGGAGAGGAACAGAATGAGATCGACTTGGTCGGTGAGCTGCATGGCCGAGCCGGGAAACAGCAACACCGGAATGCCCGGCGCATTCTCGCGCAGCGCGCGCGCCACTTCGTGCGTCTGCGCGGCTCCGTCAAACGACGATCCAATCAATAGTCCCCGCACCCCGGCGGCCTTCGCCGCACGGCCGATGCGCGCCGCCTCCGCGCCGTTGCTGCGCACAGGATCCACCAGCACGCACAGTCCCTGACGATCAAGTTTCATGTAGTGATCCTTCCTCCGCTTGGGCTTCGAAGGCATACGTCGCAAAGGCGTCGGCCGCGAGGAGATCGAGCGCGAGCTCCCGCCCGGCGTTCGGTTTGCCGATTACGCCGTCGAGCAATTTCCCACCGACCTGTGACAGGTAGGCGGGGAGCTGGGCACCGGGAGCGGGAAGCAGGTCGTCGACGGCGCGATGCAACCTGACCCGCAACGCTTCGGGTGGCGCCGGCCGGCGCGCCTCCAGCCAGGCTCGAACGTCCTCTCGGGTCATCGCGCGAAATCTCGTACGATCTCGAGCGTGCGCGCGCGAGCTTCCCCGAGTTTTGCCAGATCGCCGACGCCGGCGGAGGCAAAATGTGGGCGCCCGCCGCCTTTGCCACCGGTCGTCGACGCGATGGCGTTGGCGATGTCGCCCGCCTTTACACCCTTGGAAACCAGATCGTCCGTGACGGCCACGTGGATCCCGGCGCGCTCGCCTCGAGTAAACAGCACGGAAATAGCCTGCTTATGCTTCGCGCGGAAGCCGTCCATGGCAGCCGCAATCTGAGCACGATCATCGAGATCCGTCTCCGCAATGTGGAGCTCGACATCGCCGATTCGCTCGATTGCACCCCGCACTGTATTCTGCGCCCCCCCACCCCCGCCTCCCTCGCGCAGCAGATCGGCCACCCGTTTTTCCAGCTTCCGGTTCTCCTCCAACATCGACTCGATGCGGCGCGTCACATGCTCGGGTTGTGTCTTGAGCAGGCTCGCCGCTTCCTTCAACCGGTTCTGTAGCTCCAGCGCGAATCGGTACGCCGCAGGTCCTGTAAGCGCCTCAATGCGCCGGACGCCCGCCGCCGCGCCAGTCTCGTGCGTGAACCGGAACAACGCGATCTGTCCGGTCGCGCCGACATGCGTGCCGCCGCACAGCTCGAGCGACACCCCGGGCACGTCCACCACCCGGACGACGTCGCCGTACTTCTCTCCGAACAAGGCCATCGCACCAGCTGAAATCGCTTCCTTGTAATCCACCTGCCGCGTTTCGATGGACAGGTTCTCCCAGATATGCGCGTTGACTTCGGCTTCCACGGTTGCCAGCTGCTCTCCCTTGATCGGGCCGTGATGGCTGAAATCGAAGCGCAGCCGCTCGGGCGCGACGACTGATCCTGCCTGCCGGACGTGCGTGCCGAGGATCTTGCGGAGTGCGGCATGCACGAGATGCGTCGCGGTGTGATTGCGCTCGATATTGCGGCGGCGCGCTTCGTTGACCTGCGCAAGCGCCGGCGTGGGCTCGAAGGTCTCACCGAACGTCCCGACGACGGCGTTCTTGCCGTCTACCTTCTCTACGCCCTCGACGGTGAGCTCCCAACCTTCGCCCTGCACCACGCCCGTATCGCTGACCTGACCACCCGACTCCGCGTAGAACGGATTCTCCCCGAGGATGAGCTCGAGCTGGTCACCCGTCTGCCGAAACGCGATTGGCTCGGTCTCGGCCTTGGTCGACTCGTAGCCAATCCATTTCTGCTTGGCCTTCTTCTTCACCTCCACCCATTCGCCACCACGTTTCCCGTGTCCCGTATCCCGTTTCCCGGCAGCTCTCGCTGCCCGCGATCGGGTGCGCTGCCGGCTCAGCGCGCTCTCGAAGCCCGCAACGTCGATCGACTGCCCACGTTCCCCGGCGATCATCTGCGTTAGGTCGAGCGGGAATCCGTAGGTGTCGTACAGCTTGAACGCGTCCTCACCCGAGATGGACTTGGCCCCTTTCAGCTCTTCCAACCGCGACAGCCCGCCCTCGATCGTTTCGAGGAACCGCTCCTCTTCGGCGCGCGTCACCCGCTCGATGTGCGACTCCTTGGACGGCAGCTCCGGATACACCTCGCCCATCGTGCTGCTGACGACGCGCGTGAGCTGCGCGAGCGTCGGCTCGCGGCGGCCGAGCAGCCAGGCGTGTCGCACCGCCCGGCGGAGGATGCGCCGCAGCACGTAGCCGCGTCCTTCGTTCGAGGGGTACACGCCGTCGGCAAGCAGGAAGGCGACCGCGCGCGCGTGGTCGGCGAGCACGCGATACGGCGCGCCGGCGGACCCACGATCATACGGTCGCCCCACGATCTCGACGGCGTGCGCGATGATCGGCTGAAACAGATCGGTATCGAAGTTCGACGGGACGTGCTGCAGAACAGCTGAGATGCGTTCCAGACCTGCCCCGGTATCTACGGACGGAGCAGGGAGCACGGAGCGCGTTCGGTCCGCCTGTTGGTCGAACTGCATGAACACGAGATTCCAGATCTCGAGCAGCTGCCCCTCCTCGCTGAGCACAACGAATTGATCGAGGCCGAGGTCCCTGCTTCGTGCTCCATGCTCCGTGCTCCGGATATCGACCAGGATTTCCGAGCAGGGACCACAGGGTCCGGTATCACCCATCTGCCAGAAGTTGTCCTTGTCGCCGAGCCCAAAGATCCGGGAGTCGGCGATGCCGGTAACCTCGCGCCACAGTCGCCGCGCCTCGTCGTCGGTATGGTGAACGGTCACGTATAGCCGGTCGGGGTCGATACCCAACCAGCTCTTGCCCGTCACCCATTCCCAGGCGTACTCGATCGCCTCCTTCTTGAAGTAGTCGCCGAAGGAAAAGTTGCCCAGCATCTCGAAAAAGGTGTGGTGGCGGGCGGTATGACCAACCTGTTCCAAATCGTTATGCTTGCCACCGGCGCGCACGCACTTCTGGCAGGTGACCGCCCGCGCATAATCGCGCCGTTCCAGACCCTGAAACACCCGCTTGAACTGCACCATGCCCGCATTGGTGAAGAGCAAGGTGGGGTCGTCGGGGGGGACGAGCGGGCCGCTGGGCACCTCGGTGTGCCCGCGGGCCTGGAAGTACTGGATGAACTTGCGTCTGATCTCGGCGGACTTCATGGCGGGAATATAGCGCGACGTGATGCAAGTGAAAGACAGGCTACAACTTAAATCCACAAGAGGGGGCTGGACTTGTTGCCCCGCGGCGTGGCCGCGGGGCTCCCTACCCGGAGGGGATTCGATCGGGGTGACGTCTGAACTGGTCAGCGATGTACTGTCGAACCTTTATCACATGCGTTCTGCTGATTGAATCCGCGTAGTAACCTTTCTGCCACCGCAACGATTTTCCCACTCGCCGAGACGATTCGGACTTTGCCTCTCGAACGAATGCACTAATCGTCGCGTCGGGAGCATATCGAACTAGGATGTGCACATGGTTACTCAATACCTCCTGCGCCAGAATCAGAGTTCTTGTACGTCGTGCCGCATTGTGCATCGAATCCATTACGGTTCGAACATTATTTGCCCGAATAGCTGGCTCATTTCGGAACGTGTGCCACGTCAAGTGCACAAACAACCGACAGGCTTGATGCTGTCCCCGAGAGCGCATTTGAGGGTAGCGAGCCCCGCGGCCACGCCGCGGGGCTTCCAAGAACCTCCACTCGAGGTCTATTGGACGGCGCTGCTCCGCGCATCGAGCCCGGAGGTTCAAGAAGCTAGGGCGTCCACTACCTTCCTCACCTCAGCCCCCCCAAACCCCCGCCGAACCAGAAACGCCGTCAACCTCCGCTTCCGCACTGGCTCCGGCAACCCCGACAGCTGCTGAGCGCGCTTCTCGGCCAGCGCGCGGACCGCCCGTGTCGGGTCGATGCCTTCGTCCGCCAGTGAGGTCTGGACCGCCTGTTCGGCGACACGTCGATCGATTCCTAGGGCAAGGAGGTCGCGGATCAGGCGCGCCGGCCCGCGCCCACGGTACGCCTTGGCGGCGGCGTAGTCAGCCGCAAAGCGCGCATCGTCGAGAAGGCCGGCGGCAGCCAGCCGGTCGAGCGCGCCATCAACGGCCGCCGGGGGGTGCTGCTTCTGGAGCAACCGGCGGCGCAGGTCGAAGCGCGCATGCGCGCGACGCGCCAACGCGCGCAACGCCGCGCGATGCGCGGCCTCGAGATCGGCGAGCTCCTGCAGTCGCGCGAACGCCGCCTTGGAAATAGGTGCGCCGATTCGCAGCTCCAGCAGTTCGAGATCTTCGGCCGCCAGCGAACCAAAACGCCCCCGATCCACTTCGACCAGCCTATAGTCTGGCCGTCGTGGATCGGGGGCGAGTCCTGTGAGGATCATTCTTCGCTCGTGGCGGTCTCCTCGTCGCCACCCGCCCCGCCGACGGATTTGACGCCGAGGTGCTCCTTCACGCGTGCCTCGACTTCGGCCGACATCTCGGGATGGTCTTTGAGATACAGCTTTGCATTCTCACGGCCCTGTCCGATGCGCTCTTTTCCATACGAGTACCAGGCGCCGGACTTGTCGATGATGCCGGCTTCCGCCGCGATGTCGACAAGCAACGACTCATGACTGATGCCTTCGTCGAACATGATGTCGAATTCGGCCTGGCGGAACGGCGGCGCCACCTTGTTCTTCACTACCTTGACGCGCACGTGATTGCCGATGACCATCTCGCGCTCTTTCACCGGCCCAATGCGGCGCATGTCAAGACGGACGGACGCATAAAACTTGAGCGCGCGGCCCCCACTGGTCGTTTCGGGGTTGCCGAACATGACGCCGATCTTCTCACGCAGCTGGTTGATGAAGATCACGGCGGTGCGCGAGCGGTTGATTGCACCGGCCAGCTTGCGCAGCGCCTGGCTCATGAGACGCGCTTGGAGACCCGGCAGCGAGTCACCCATCTCTCCTTCGATTTCGGCTTTGGGCACGAGTGCCGCGACCGAATCGACGACGACCACGTCCACGGCCCCCGAGCGAACCAGGATCTCGCAGATTTCGAGCCCCTGCTCCCCGGTATCAGGCTGCGAAACGAGAAGATTCTCGATGTCCACGCCCAACTTCTTGGCATATTCGACGTCGAGTGCATGCTCGGCGTCGATGTAGGCGGCGGCGCCGCCTCCCCGCTGCGCGTGCGCCACAACATGCAGCGCCAGCGTCGTCTTGCCGCTCGACTCGGGGCCGAAGATCTCGGTCACCCGGCCACGCGGAATGCCGCCGATGCCGATCGCCGCGTCGAGGTTGATGGCTCCGGTCGAGATCCCCGCGACACGCACCTGCGGGCTGTCGGCACCCATCCGCATGATGGATCCCTTACCGCACGTCTTTTCGATTTGGGTGATGGCGAGGCTGAGCGCCTTACGGCGATCGTCGGAGATCTTGGTTGGCTGGGGTGGCTGTTCTGCCATGATGGACCTCGACATGGGTGGCGAGCCTCCTTGGTTGAGGCCCGAATATATACCGAAACCTCTCTCACCGCCATCCAGGACGGAAGGCGTCCTCCAGGTGCTCTATCTTGTTGTCCACCAGTCCGATACAGTCAAAACGATAGACATCCGATTCTCGCCCGAAGCGGTCCATCCAAACTCGCGCCACCTTCACGATTTCTCGCCGCTTGGCCCCCGTCACCGCCTCAAAGGGACTTCCGAACGCCAACCCGCGTCGCGCTTTCACCTCGATGAAAACCACCAGGCAACCACGCCGAACAATGAGGTCGATTTCGACGCGACCCACGCGAAACCGATGGGCCACGATCTCCCAGCCACACGACTGCAAGTAACGGATCGCCTGTTCTTCACCGGCGAGGCCTCGCTGGTGACGAGGATCGGACCAGTTGGAGGGGTTGCTGTGGATGCCGCTCGACATAGGCGCGAAAATGTCGATTCACAGCGAGCACCGTTAACCCAAAATCTGCGAGCTGGATCATTATAGCACCTCGCAAATAGAAGGCGCCAAGACTCAGCGGGTCGACTCAGGGCCGACTAAGTCGTCCAGTTCTTCCAGTCCTACAAGGACATCGCGGGGCTTGGACCCATTGGCCGGCCCGAGGACGCCGGCCAGCTCGAGCTGATCGATGATTCTTGCAGCGCGGCCATACCCGATACTCATCCGCCGCTGCAGGAGCGATGTAGACCCCAGTTGATTCTGAATGCATACCTCGGCGGCCTGGCGGAACAGCGGATCGCGTTCCCCTGCTCCCTGCTCCGTGCTCCCTGCTCCGTCCTCTCCTTCTTTTTCCGCTTTCTCGAGCGCCGTGACCTGTTCGTCGATGGACGTTCCGGGCGCTACCGCCTCCGCCGCCGGAGCGTGCTTCTTGTACCACTCCATCAGCCGCTCGGTCTCGTCGGTCGAGATGAATGCCCCCTGCACCCGCAGCGGCTCGCTCTTGCCCGGTGGCAGGAACAGCATGTCGCCGTTGCCGAGCAAGGTCTCGGCGCCGTTCTGGTCGAGAATCGTGCGACTATCGACTTTCGCCGAGACGCGGAACGCGATCCGGCACGGAAAATTCGCCTTGATCAGACCGGTGATGACGTTCACCGATGGCCGCTGCGTCGCCAGCACGAGATGAATCCCGATCGCGCGCGCTTTCTGCGCCAGCACCGCCAGCGGTGTTTCGATCTCCCCCTGCACCGTCAGCATCAGATCGGCGAGCTCGTCCACGATGAGCACGATGTAAGGAAGAATCCCGCCCGTGTACTCGGCGTCGAACGGCAGCTCTTTCTGAATTCCCGCCTGCGTGGCAAGTGTTTCCCGCGGTCCCTTGAGCGGGGCCTTCGCTTCCACCTTCCGGTTGAAGTCCATGATGTTGCGCGCATGATTCGCGTGCAGCAGGCGGTAGCGGCGCTCCATCTCCCACCCCGACCACTTCA
>Ga0075428_100004476_pt1 | contig 15425 bp, 11 predicted proteins | sample RhiMetdeltSRZDD2_FD_75291 | JGI IMG/M metagenome (GOLD analysis project Ga0075428, IMG submission 75291) | Populus rhizosphere microbial communities from Tennessee, USA - Rhizosphere MetaG P. deltoides SRZDD2 | ecosystem: Host-associated > Plants > Roots > Rhizosphere > Soil | place: USA... | reverse complement strand
GCTGCCAGGCGCAAGCCGGCGATTCGCAGCACCGGCGCGCTTCGAGCACGCGTTCTACATTGGCGCCGCGCTTGTGCTGCTCGCGCTCGCGGCGGCCGGGTTCGCGCCGACGTTCTTCGCGCGCGACGTTGCGGCCCTCGGACCGCTGCCTGCGGCGGCGCTCGTGCACGGGATCGCCGGCACGGCGTGGCTGCTGCTGTTCGCCACGCAAATCGCGCTCGTCGCGAGCCGCCGCGTCGCGTGGCACCGCCGGCTCGGGCTCGTCGTGGCCGCCGTGACTATTGTCTTTATCGCGAGCGGCGTCGCCGTCACCGCTAATCTCGAACGGAGCCACGGCGCGGAGCCGCTAACGTGGCGCGCGCCGCATCTGTTCACGAACGTTGCGCCACTCCTGTCGTTCGCGCTGCTCGTGGCGGCCGGGGTTTGGCAGCGCGCCACCGCGGCGCGCCACAAGCGCCTCATGTTGCTCGCGGCCGTCGTGCTCGCGCCGCCCGCGATCGGGCGATTGTTCGGCGAGCTCGGACTGACCGAGCTCAACTTCGCTGCGTATGCGGCGCTCGCGTTCGCGAGCTCGGCGTTCGACTGGCTCGCGTACGGCCGGCCACACGCCATCTCGCTGCTCGGTGGCACCGCGCTCGTCGCGATCGATGCCGTAACCACGATGTGGCTCGCTGCAGTCGGCTCGTAACACAAGTCGCACGCACGCGTAACGTGCGGCGTCGATGATCCCTCGTTCCTAGTCCATGGAAGAGGGGATCTCGAGCGGCGCCTTAGACGACGATGCGGAAAGAACCCTCGCGCTCGACGCCGAGATGCTGCGCGAGCCACGGCAGCGCTTCGCCGAGATCGTCGTCGAGCTGCCACGGCGCGTTGACGATGAACATGCCGCTGCCGACGAGCCCGCCCTCGCGCCGCTCGCGCGCGACGTTGAGCTCGTACACGGAGAGCGCGGCGATGCCGGTCGCTCGTAGCGCGCGCTCGAAGCGTTCGACCCAGCGCCGCTCGATGACCGGATACCAGATGGCGAGCACGCCCGTGGCGAACCGCTTGTGCAGCTTCTCGATGGCGTCGACGACGTCACGATGCTCGTTGCGCAGCTCGTAGGACGGATCGACGAGCACGAGCGCGCGCTTCGACGGCGGCGGCACGAGACCGATGCAGGCGGTGAGCCCGTTCTCGCGCAACACCTTCGCGCGCGGATCGTCCGCGCAGGCTTTCTTCAATGCCCGATGCTCGGTGGGGTGGAGCTCGAACAAGAACAGATCGTCGCTCGGCCGCAATGACTCGCGCGCGAACCACGGCGAGCCCGGATAGCGCTTCAGCGCGCCGCTGCCGTTGAAACGTCGCGCGAGCGCGAGCCAGCGGGCGACCGCGGCTGGCGCGTCGCTCGCTTCCCACAGCTTGCCGACACCAGCGTCGTGCTCGCGGTTGCGCAGCGCGGCCGGCGCGCGGAGGTCATAGCCGCCAGCGCCCGCATGCGTGTCGACGTAACGGAGCGGCTTGTCCTTCGCGACGAGGCGCCCGAGCAGTGCGGTCAGCACCGTGTGCTTCAAGACGTCGGCGTGGTTGCCGGCGTGGTAGCCGTGCAGGTAGCTAAGCATGGGGTGCTATATTGCCGCCTCGAATCAACGACAACCATCGAGCCATGAGCGCCCACGACATCCGCAGCGCGGAGCGCCCCGCTCCCGACAAGCTGCTCACCGAGATCGCCGACTACGTGCTGCGCGATGCGGCCGAGAGCACGGAGGCGCGTCAAATCGCGCGCTACTGCCTCATGGACACGCTCGGGTGCGGCATCCTCGCGCTCGGTTTCCCCGCCTGCACGAAGCTGCTCGGGCCCGTCGTGCCCGGCGCAGACCTAAAGAACGGCGCGCGCGTCCCCGGAACGCATTACGAGCTCGAACCTGTCGCCGCCGCGTTCAACATCGGCGCGATGATCCGCTGGCTCGACTTCAACGACACGTGGCTCGCGGCGGAGTGGGGGCATCCGTCCGACAATCTCGGCGCGATCTTAGGTCTAGCAGATTACCTGAGCCGCCGCGGCACGCGTTTGAGCATGGCGGACGTTCTGACGGCGATGATCCAGGCGCACGAAATCCAAGGCGTGCTCGCGCTGAATCACAGCTTCAATCGCGTAGGGCTCGACCACGTTTTGCTCGTGCGCATCGCGAGCACCGCCGTCGCTACGCGCCTCCTCGGCGGCAACCGCGACGAAATCGTCAACGCGGTCTCGAACGCGTGGCTCGATGGCGGCGCGCTGCGCACCTATCGCCACGCGCCGAACACCGGCTCGCGCAAGAGCTGGGCCGCCGGCGACGCGACGAGCCGCGGCGTGCGGCACGCGCTGTTCGCTCGCGCCGGAGAGATGGGTTACCCCTCGGCGCTCTCCGCGAAAGGGTGGGGTTTTCAGGACGTACTGTTCAACGGCCGAGCCATCGAGCTCGAGCGCCGTTTGAGCTCCTACGTCATGGAGAACGTGCTCTTCAAGATCTCGTTCCCGGCCGAGTTCCACGCACAGACGGCCGTCGAGGCGGCGTTGAAGCTGCACCCGATGGTCGAGCCGCGCCTTGCCGACATCGAGCGCATCACGATCGAGACGCAAGAGGCGGGCGTGCGCATCATCGACAAGACTGGCCCGCTCGCGAACCCGGCCGACCGCGATCACTGCTTGCAGTACATGGTGGCCGTCCCGCTGCTGCTGGGGCGGCTTACGGCGGAGGACTACGAGGACGACGTTGCGCGCGATCCGCGCATCGACGCGCTGCGCGACAAGATGGTCGTCACGGAGAACGCCGAATTCAGTCGCGACTATCTCGACCCCGACAAGCGCGCGATCGGCAACGCCGTGCAGGTGTGGTTCGCCGACGGCACGCGCACGGAGCGCGTGGCCATCGACTATCCGATCGGCCATCGGCGCCGGCGCGCCGAAGGCATTCCGGAGCTCGTCGCGAAGTTCGAGCGCAACCTCGCCACGCTGTTCGGCGCGAAGCAGCGCGCAGCGATCGTAGCTGCGTGCGCCGAGCAAGATCGGTTCGAAAAGCTGCCCGTCGATGAGTTCATGGCGTTGTGGGTGCCGCGGTCGTGAGCAGGGGCAAGCGCTTTCGTCAGCTCGTCGCGAAGAAAGCGCCGCTCCAGGTTCCGGGTGCCATCAACGCGTACTGCGCGTTGCTCGCCGAGAAGGCGGGGTTCGAAGCCCTTTATCTCTCGGGCGCGGGCGTTGCCAACGCTTCGTTTGGTATGCCCGATCTCGGGATCACGACGCTCGGCGACGTGCTCGAGGACGCGCGGCGCGTCACGGCGGCGACGGAGCTGCCGCTGCTCGTCGACGTCGATACGGGGTTCGGCAGCGCGTTCAACATCGCCCGCACGGTTCGCGAGATGGAGCGCGCTGACGTGGCGGCGATTCACCTCGAGGATCAGGAGCAGGCGAAACGCTGCGGGCATCGGCCGAACAAGGCCACGGTTGCCGTCGACGAGATGTGCGATCGGCTGAAGGCGGCCGTCGACGCGCGGCGCGAGGGCGACTTCGTGATCATGGCGCGCACGGACGCGTTCGCGCGCGAAGGCCGGGAAGCCGCGGTCGATCGCGCCGCGGCGTACGTCGAGGCGGGCGCGGACATGATCTTCGCCGAGGCTCTGTACACGCTCGACGACTACGCGGCTTTCACGCGCGCCATCGGCGTGCCGGTGCTCGCGAACCTCACGGAGTTCGGCCTAACGCCGCAGTTCACGGTCGCCGAGCTAGCCAAGGCAGGCGTCAAGATCGTGCTCTATCCGCTCTCGGCTTTTCGCGCGATGAGCCGAGCGGCGGTGCGCGTCTACGAGACGATTCGTCGCGACGGAACGCAGCGCGCCGTGCTGGATGCAATGCAGACTCGCGATGAGCTCTACGCCGTGCTCGACTATCACGCCTACGAGCGCAAGCTCGACGAGCTCAACGCGAAAGGCGCGAGCTCGAAACCCGACGCGGCGCGCAAACCGGCGCGCCGCCGCGCTCCGAAGCGCTGACTCTAGCGAGAAGCGTTCTTCCGCGGGCTTGCCGGCGGCAGCGTCGAGTCGTCGATGAGCTCGAGCGGCGCGTTGTCGTCGAGCCCGAAGATATCGAATCCGTCCTCGGTCAACGCGGGCGGCCTCGCAGCTGGCTTCGCCGTTTGCGTCGTGGTGGGCTTCGCGGCGGGCTTCGCGCCGGCGTTGCGGGACGTCGGCGGAGCGGCGGCCGTGGAACGCGGTAGTGCCTTCGAGGGTGCGGTCGGCTCGTCGTCGTCGAGCCATTCGGACGCGGAGAGTGCGGCCTGCACGAGGTCGAGCTCGGCGTCGGCGAATAGTTTCTCCGCGTCGAGCTCCGAAAGGTGGTCGATCGACGTCGCATCGGCGATGTTGCGCGCCGGCGGCTGTCGCGGCGACTCGCTGGCTTTCGCTGCCGGCTTGGCCGTTGCGGCGTGCGGCAGCGGCGTCGTCGTGGGCGCTGCTGGCGGCCTCGCTGCCGGGCGCGCAGGCGAGCTCTGAGTCTCGACGCGCGGTGCGGGTCTAGCGGCCGGCTTGGCAGCAGCCGGTGCGGCCGGCGGCGGCGCGGATTTCGTGGCCGCCGGCGTGCTCGACGCTTTCTGCACCGGTGCCGCGGCTTTCGGCGGCGTTGGAGCGACGAGCTGCGCCGCGAGCGACGGCTCCTCCTCCAGGGCGTCGGTCAGGATCGGAAAGTCTGCGATCCCCACGTCGGCCACGTCCGTGACGCCACCGTCGAACTCGAACTCGACCTCGTCGGGCGGTGGCGGCGGTGGCGGCGGAGCCGCGACGATCGCGGCTGCGGCCGGCGCTGGGCGCGGTGGCGGCGGGGCCATTGCGGCGGCCGGCTGCGGTTGCACCGCCCGCGGCGGCGGGGGCATTGCGGCGGCCGGCTGCGGTTGCACCGCCCGCGGCGGCGGCGCTGCAGGCGGCATCGCAGCGGCGGGCGGCGGTTGCGGCGCGGGCCGCGGCGGCGGTGGGGTCGCAATCGCGGCTGCAGCTGGAGCCTGCGGCGCGGGCCGCGGCTCCGGCGGTACTGCGGAGGCGGGCGGGGCAGGCGAGCGCTGCTCTGCTCGCCGCTCGAAAACAATCGGGGCGACCTCGGCGGCCGGGCGCGGTGCGGACTGGGTCTCGACCGGCGGGACGGGCGCGCGCGGCGGCGCGGCGGCGGGCTGCACCGTCGGGGCCGCGGCTGGCTGCGCCGACGGCGTCGGCTCGATGAGACCGAGCAGCGTCACGGCCGTTTTCGCCACGAGCTCCCCGGTCAGCTGTTTCTGCTGCTGAATCGCCGCGATGTCGAGCGCGCTCTCGCAGAGCGTGTTCGCGAGCCGCGCAACGCCGCGCGAATAGCGGTGCAGCGCGGCGATCGCGCCCGCGGCGAAGAGCCGGTCGTACTGGCCGCCGGCAGCCGCGACTTTCTGCCGCAAATATTCCTGGAGCTCGGCTTCCGTGAACGGCTCGAGCTCCGTGCGCAAGCGGATGCGCTGGCGCAAAGAGTCGAGCACCGGTGCCGCGAGATGCTCATGGATGCTGCCGTGGCCGAGCAACACGAGGTTGGCGCCGGGATTGCCGACGGGGTCCGGCGCGGTCAGCTGGTCGAGCGCGTGCAGCACGTCGGGATGCACATCCTCGGTGCGTTCGACGACGATGATGAGGCGTGAGTCCGTGGCGCGGGTCTCGGCTTGAAACTGCCGCCACAGCTGCAGGCGCTCGATGCGCGTAGTGCGCAACGTGCTGACGCCAAGCTCGACGAGGATCAGCTCGAGCAGCTCGGCCGAGTTCGTGGCCATGCCGCCGCCTACCCACGCGAGCGCGAGACGCGTGCTGATCGTGCGCAGCGCCGTCGACATGAGCGTCGTCTTGCCGACGCCGGCCGGGCCGTGCAGCACAATGGCGGAGCTCGGGGTCGCGAGCGCGAGCTTGAAGTGGGCGATCATCCGATCGTGCTTCGCGATGCGGAAGAAGGCGGCGTCGGCCGCGATGCCCTCACCGAACAAACTTCGCTCGAGACCGAAATGCGCGTGATACATGACCGCCCGTGTCCTTGGCAGACGCTTGTGGACCAGAGTGTGCCCCGCCGCACGGCGCGGAACGTGAAACCGCGTCACAACTCATGCCAAACGGCAGCCGGGCGCGGCGCTCTTTATAATGGCCGGCCTTGAGCGAGGGAGCGGTGCTCGATATGGCGGTACGGCCCATTTTGCGCCTCGGCCACCCGGTGCTGCGGCAGGTAGCGACACCCGTGGCGGAGTTCGGCACGCCGGCTCTGCGTGAGCTGGTTCACGATATGCTCGAAACGATGCGTGCCAACGACGGCGCCGGCCTCGCGGCGAACCAAATCGGCGTGCCGGCGCGCGTCGTCGTCTTCGAGCTGGCGACGAACCCTCGTTATCCGGAGGCGGACCCCGTGCCGTTGACCGTGCTCGTCAATCCGGAGCTCGAGTTCCTCGACGACGAGCGCGTGGCGGGCTGGGAGGGCTGCTTGAGCGTGCCCGGCATGCGCGGGCTCGTGCCGCGCTATCGACGGCTGCGCTACCGCGGCTTCGACGAGCTCGGCCGGCCGCTCGACCGCACCGTCGAAGGCTTTCACGCGCGCGTCGTCCAGCACGAGTGCGATCACCTCGACGGCATTCTCTATCCGCAGCGGATCGAGGACATGACGGCGTTCGGATTTCAGGACGAGCTCGTCGAGAGCGGTGTGTTGCCGCTCGCCGCAGCCGCCGACGAGTGAGCACCTGAGATGACCGCGAAGCTCGTCACGCTCGCCGTGCTCGGCGGCGCCACCCTCGGCCTCACAGCAACGTGGACACTCACGGCGCAGACGAACGGCCGCACCGTGCGCGACGGCATATTCACGAGCGCGCAGGCGGAGCGCGGCTCGCGCGTATTCGGATCGATCTGCACGAACTGCCACGAGATCACGGAGTTCACCGGGGCCGGCGCATACCTCGAGGACGTCGAAGGGAAGCCTCTCTGGGAGACGTTCGACTTCATCTCTTCCGAGATGCCGGAGGACGATCCCGGCTCGTTACGTCCCGAGGAGTATTTGGCGGTCCTCGCTTATATCTTCAGCGTCTACGGGCTGCCGAGCGGCGATGCGGAGCTCGCCGTGGATCGGAAGTCGCTCGAGGCGATCACGATCGTGCCGCCGGCGCTCGCGGGCGGTTAGCGTCCGCAACGCGGCTGGGGAAGCCCGCGTTGCTCCTTCGTCTATAATTTCCAGCCATATGCCGTTCTCAGGCTTACGCGAAGATGCGCGGCTGTCGGTCGCGTCCGTCCCAGCGACGCCGGGACAGCGCCGGGTGGCGCTCGCGTTCAGTTTCGGAATCGTCTGCGCCGCGGTCGTCATCGGCTACGTCGGCTTGGTCCCGCTGCCGCGCAGCGACGGATTCATCCCGGCGGTACAGGCCATCATCGCAGCGATCGATTTCATCACGGCGGTGTTGCTGTTCGCGCAGTACGCGACGGAACGCTCGCGCTCGCTACTGGTGCTCGGGGCCGGCTACCTGTTCACGTTCATGATCGTCGTGACGCACACGCTGACGTTTCCCGGGGCATTCACGCCCGACGGCCTGCTCGGCGCCGGACAGCAGACAGCGGCGTGGCTCTACATCGTCTGGCACCTGGCTCTGCCCGTGGCGGCGTTTGCGTACGCGCTGCTGAAGACGAAGCCGATCTCGGCGGCGGGGATCGATGCCGCGCCTACGGTCGCGATCCGGCGCACCGTGACGCTCGTCGTGCCGGCGGCGGTGCTGGTCGTATGGGGGGCGATTGCCGCCGGCGACTGGCTCCCGACACTCGTGCTCAGCGCTAGGACGTTCGCGTCGACAGCGAGCATCGTGACGACGCTGCCGTTCGCCGCCAGCGTGATCGCGTTTGTCGCACTGTGGCGCCGCCGCACATCGGTCCTCGACGAATGGCTCCTCGTCGCGCTAGTCGCGTCCATGGCGGAAACGGCGCTCGTCGTCTTCGTCGGCGCCAGCCGCTACACGTTTGCGTTCTACGCGTCGCGGCCGCTGGCCGTGGTTGCGTCGGGTACGGTGCTCGTCGCGCTGCTCTCGGAGATGGCGAGCTTGTACGTCCGCTTGTCGACGGCCGTCAAGGCGCTGCAACGCGAGCGGGCCAACAAGCTCATGAACCTGGACGTCGTCGTGAGCTCGATTGCGCATGAAATCAAGCAACCGCTGATGGTCATCACGACGTGCAGCGCCGTCATCGAGAATTTGCTGCGCAAGCCGAAGATCGACGTCGAGGAGGTGCGCCTGAACCTAGGCGACGTCACGAGCGGGAGCCTGCGTATCGGCGAAACCATCGACAGCCTGCGCGGCTTGTTCAGGGATCCACAGGAAGCGCAACGGCTCATCGACGTGAACGAGCTCGCGCTCGAGTCCCTGAAAACCCTGGACGCCGAGATCTCGGCCAATCAGATCGCCGTGTCGGCCGAGTTCGGCTCGGGCTTACCCCAGGTCCTCGGGCACCGGGGTCAGTTACGCGAAGTGCTCGTCAATATCGTGCAGAACGCGATCGATGAGCTCGCGCGCGTGCACGATCGCGCGCGGACGTTGCGTGTCCGGACAAACAGCGCGCAGCGCAACCGAGTCGCGATCACGATCGAGGACTCGGGCGGCGGAATCGCTGCCGAGCGGCTGCCGAACCTCTTCACGGCGTTCGTCTCGACGAAGGCGCGCGGCATGGGCTTGGGCTTGAACCTTTGCCAGATGATCGTCGATCGGCACAACGGCCAACTGTCGGTGTCGTCCGACCTCGGCAAGGGCACACGGTTCGAAGTCAGCTTCCCGGCCGAGCCGGCTGTCAGGGCTGCGCAAGGGAGCGCCTCGGCCGGCTCGATCAAAGCCGAAGCTTGAAATCGATTCCCAAATTCCGCGGGTCCGCATACGAGACGCGCGAGGACGTGCTCGAGATCACGGCGTCCTCGTAGTAGCTCTCGTCGGCGAGATTCGCGCCCCAGAGGCCGACCTCCCAGCCGTCGTCGGCACTCGCGTAGGCCACGCGCGCGTTCAGCACGCCGTACGAGTCTTGCTTCAGCCAATCGGTCGACGGGGCGGCCGCGAAGTCGAAGTAGTAGTCGCCTTTGTAGGAGTAGTCGACGCTCACGGGCATGCGGCCGCTGCGAAGCCTGCGTTCGTAGCGCAGACCTACGTGGGCCGCTTCGTCGGGCGAGCGCAGCAACGAGCGGCCGCGGACGTCGAGCCCGCCGGCAAGCGGCGCGCTGCCGTACGGTGGAACCGTCAGCGGCACGAGCACTCCGGCCGTGTAGTTCCCATACTTGCTGTCGACGAGCGCAATGCCCGCCTGGAGCGCCAAGTCCGTCGTCAGCGCCGCGCCGACGTCGACCTCGAGACCACGCACGCGGCCGCTCGCCGCGTTCTCGGTCGTGATGAACGCGCCGGCGCCGCCACGCGAGACTTGCAGATCCTTGAAGTCGTAGAAGAAGAGCGCGGAGCTCAACCGCACCCGATTCCCGGCGAGCTCGGTTTTCACGCCGAGCTCGTAACTGTCGAGCGTCTCCGGGTTCAGCACCGGATTCAGCGAGGCCGGGTAGTTGTAGCCGCCGCTCTTGAAGCCGCGCGAGTAGCTCAGGTACGCGAGTCCGAAATCGGCGCGGTACTCGAGCGCGGCGCGCGGCGTGAAGTCATCCCAGTCGCGCGCGTCGGCGTACGGCGTCGGCGCATTGGTAACCGCGCCGGGAACGGCGGCGAGCGTCGCGGACTTGTGCTCGTGGTTGAAGCGCCCGCCGAACGTCGCCGTCCAGCGCGCGGCGAACGGGTATGCGACTTGGGCGTAGAGCGCATAGGCTTCGGTCAGCACCTCTTGCAGGCCGTTCGAGATGTCGGTGCCGACGGGGTAGGCCGGCTGCGCGGCTACAGAGTCGGCGAACGTGTAGACGTTGCTTGCGTCCTGTCGGTATAGATACGCGCCGGCCAACCACGGGAACGTCGCGCCATCGTGCGACAACAGCTGAAATTCTTGGCTCCAGGTTTTGCTCGGCTCGTCGGCCGTGAGATCGAGCAGCGTCGTGCTCGAAACGTCGATGTCGAACGTTTGGTGGTAGTCGCCGTTCGTGTAGGTCGTGATCGAGGCGAGGTCGAGGCGCTCGAGGCTCACATCGAACCGCAAGTCGACGGCGCCTTCCTGCAAGTCGTTGTCGCCCGAGATCGCGGTCGCGAACTTGTCGCGTTCCCGGCTTGTGACGCCGCCGTAGAGCGCGACGCCGCGATTGGCTTCCCGCGGGCCAGCGGAAATGACGTCGCGCCCCGTCCAATCGGTGTATTGCCACCAAGACATCGTGAGCTTTGCGGCCACCGCGTCCGTCACGTCGAAGAGCAGCTTGCCGCGAACCGCTTGCCTATCTACGTCGTCGGCGGTGGGCCGGCCGCTCGCGACGATGTTCGTCGCGAAGCCGTCGCGTTTCTCGACTGCGCCCGACAGCTGTCCGCGCCAACGATTCGCGAGCGGGCCGCCCGCCGTGAGGCTGAGCCGCCGCGCGCCGTAGTCGCCGGCTCGAGCCGCGATCTCGACCGAGCCGTCGCTCGGGTCCTTCGTGATCGCGCGAATGATGCCGGCGGCGGCATTGCGCCCGTATAGAACCGCCTCAGGCCCCTTTAGCACCTCGACGCGCGCGATGTCGAGCATGTCGAACATCGCCGCGAACGGCCGCGGCACGTAGCGATCGTCGAGGTAGGTTGCAATCGACGGCTCGAGCCCGACCGTCGATTGCCGCGTGCCGATGCCGCGCAGAAACGGCTGCGCCTGGTAGCCGGTCGCGTTGTAGACGAGGCTCGGGACGACGTTCTCAAGTTGCATCGCATCCGTCACGCCGGCGTCGACGAGTGCGTTGCCGTCGAAGGCGGCGACCGCCATCGCGACGTTTTGCACGTCCTCGGAGCGCTTCTGCGCCGTGACGACGATGGTCTCGAGCGCGGCGCGGCTCGCTCCGTTGTCCGTGGGCGGAGCCTGTGCGGTGCCGAGCCGAGGCGCGAGCGTCAGCGCAACGACGGCCGGTAGCAGGGCAGGGATCTTGCGCAGCGAATGCCGCCGATCCTTGAAGTCCTGCCGCCGATCCACCTTGTCTCCGCCCGCCCTGCGCCCGACCGCTCGCGGGGCGCAATTCTATGACAAGCGAAGAACGCTCCGCTAAAGCGCGGCGCGGCTCACGGAGCCATGGTTTCCGGGGACACTTCCCAACCGGCCTCGATTCCGCCCGGCAACATCTGCCCGCGATCCTCGCCGACCTCGCTCTCGATCAACCGGTTCAGCTTGTCGTTCATCGCAAGCACGAGCTCTCGCTGCGAGCCCGCGGCGGCGAGGTTTCGGAGCTCGAGCGGATCCTCGTTGCGGTCGAACAGCTCGACGTCGTTCATCGCGTAGAGGTTCTCGAGGCTGCGAGGGAGATTGTGTTGCTTCGGCGAGAAGTAGCGGCTGAATACGTAACGACCGTCGTAGATCGAGCGCACCGCGCCGCGTTTGCGCAGGTCGGGAACGATGTTCGCTTCCTTGAGCTTCTTCGGATGGCCGCCTTTATGAATGAACTCGACGGCGTCGCGCAGGAAGCCGCCGTCGATGTACGCGAACATGTTGTAGTTGAACAGCGCGCCGTCGCGCACCGCGTCGACAGCGGCCGCGCTCGGGTTTGCAAGCAGCTGGGATAGATCCTTGCCCGGCAGATCTTTCGCGATGGCCGCGCGCCGCTCGCGCTCGACCCCGGTGAACGCAAGCAATGTCGGCGCGAGGTCGACGTGCGAAGTCACGGCGCGGCAAGTCTTGCCGCCCGCGTGGTCGGGATGCGAGACGATCAGCGGAACGTTGTTCTGCTCGCGATACGCGACGGCGCCCTTCGCGTGCAGCTGATGTGCGCCATCCATGTCGCCGTGATCCGCCGTGAGGACGACGATGGTCCGGTCGGCGAGCCCCGAGGCGTCGAGCTCCGCGAGCACGGTGCCGATGTTCCGATCGACGTCGCGTAGGCAGTTCAGGTAGTAGTTGTGGCGGCGGCGCCAGCGCGCCGGCTCATTCGATATCGCGCCGACCATTGCGTCGTGCGACGCGAGGAAATCGAGGTGCGCCGGCGGGCGCCCGGCCGCGTCGAGCGCGTCGGCGTGGCTCGCCGGCAGCTCGAACTCCCACTGCTTGGCATACAGCGGGTCGACCGGGTCGCGAGCCACGTGCGTAAGGCCGCGTTCGGCCTGCACCGGCGTCCCGGGCGCGTCGGTGTCGTAGAACATGACGTCGTGCGGATTCACGAGGTTCACTGCGAGGAACCACGGTTTGCGCTCGCCGGCCAGCTGCCGTCCTTTGCCACGCAGCCAGCTTCCCGCCATCGCCGCGATCACGCCGTCGTGCTGATAGCCGCCTTGCGTGTGAGCGATGATGTCGCCGATGCCGAAGTAGTCCGCGAAACCGTAGGCCTCCATCTCCGCCGTGAAGATGCGCGTCGGTGCGTGCAATCGATTGACGGTCTCGAACTCCTTCGTGAGATGCCACTTGCCCTTGTACGCCGTGTAGTAGCCGGCGTCGCGAAGCATGTCTCCGACGGTCGGGAGATCCGGCGACATGCTCTGGATCCACGGGAAGTTGGTGTTGTCGAACATCCGCGTGTGCTGGATGTGACGCCCGGTGTAAATCACCGAACGCGACGGCGTGCACACGCAGGAATTGATCGTGTGATTGACGAACGTCGTGCCCTGGTTTCGGAGGCGTTCGTGAGCCGGAAGCGAGAAGTCGGCGGGCAGCTCTCCGGCGCGGAATTGCCGTTCCTGGTCGGTCAGTATGAAGAGGATGTTGTAGGCGCCGGGATGCTGGTTCATGGGACCTCTGCGAAGCGACAGTGCTGGCATCTTGCCGAGCGTCCTGGCCGCGCGCTACAACACGCGGTAGGTCCATAGACCTACAGACGAGCCGGGCTTAAGGCAGCACGGTGCTCGGAAACGCGCGACCCGGAGACACTCTTTGCCACGAGCCAACATCGACTCTTCAGGCGCTTTCATCCGCTCGGTCGTGCACGCGGCCGACTTCTCGGCCGCCGACGAGCGCGCATTCGCGCATGCGCTCGGAGTCGCGTTGCTTGCGAGGGCGAAGTTCACGATCCTCCACGTAACCGCGGATCCCTCGGGAGAGCAGAAAGGCTTTCCGGCCGTGCGCAAGACGCTCGAGCGCTGGAAGCTGCTCGACCGGGGCAGCGCTCAGGAAGCCGTGTACGAAAAGCTCGGCGTGAGCGTCAGGAAGATCAAGCTCGGGAGCCACTTCCCGGCTTTGGCCGTGGTACAGCATCTCGAGAACGACCGGGCCGACCTCTTGGTTGTCGCGACCGAAGGGCGTAAGGGTGTTGCGCGGTGGATGCATGGCTCCGTCGCCGAGGCGATGGCACGGTGGTCCCGCACGATGACGTTGTTCGTCCCGAAGGACGCGGATCGTGACATCGTGGCGCCGGCCAACGGCAATCTGACTCTCAACAACGTGCTGATTCCCGTCGATCGCACTCCGGATCCTTGGGCCGCGATCGAGTTCGCGCGCCGTGCCGCCACGGTCATGAGTGACACGCAGGCCATGATCACATTGCTGCACGTCGGCGACGGACAGGAGCTCAAGAGCTTGCACGCGAATGACGGGCCGCAGTGGAAGTTCGTGCGTATGCAGCGCGACGGCGAGCCCGTCGACGAGATTGTGGCAACAGCCGAGCTCGTTCGAGCCGACCTCATCATCATGCCGACGGAAGGGCGGCACGGAGTCTTCGACGCGCTGCGCGGCAGCACGACGGAGCGAGTGCTCCGCCGCTCGCGCTGTCCGCTGCTCGCAGTGCCCGCGGCCCGCACGGCGTGACGGGCGGCCGTCCCTAGAGCACTACTCGATCTCTTCGCGCTTCCAGGTGTCGTCGGGATCGAAGGTCGTCATCGCCGCGGCGACCTTCTCGGTATCCGGCCCGAGGTCCTTCGAGTACACGACGCCGTCGTGATTGACGATGAACGTCATGACGCCGCTGACGCCGCGCTCGGCAGGATAAGCGACGAGGCCGAAACCGCCGATCATGTGGTCACCGACGACGTAGTCGTAAGCGCCGCCGGCAGCGTGCTGGCCCTGCCCGGTGAGAATGTGGAAGTGGTACCCGTAGTACGGCGCCGGCTGGAGCTCGGTGTTGCGCAGATAGCCCTCGGCGCGCGCCGAGGCAAACAGCTCGCCGAGCGGGCTCGGCTCTTCGCCTTCCGCGCTCTCCCAGAACAGCCCGTCCTTCTTGTCCGGCGCACTGACGATGGTGTGGGCGTAGTGCAGCATCGACTCGCCGTCGGGATTCCACCAGTAGTACTCGCGCTGCGCGTCGACGTAGGCGAGCGACGCCTGTATCGCGGCGATCTCGTTCTCCCCGATGCGCCGATCGAGGATCTCTTCGATACCGAAGCTCGTGTCGAAGCGCCAAGCGCCGTTGTCGTTGACGAGCGGGAAGGGGAACGGCCAGTCGTTGTCGCCCACACGCAGCGTTGCCGCTTCGGCCGTTTCATTGACCCAGCGGTGCCCGGCAGCGTAAGCAGCGAGGAACTCCGCGCGCTTGTTGCCATCGTCGACGGGATCGCCCGAATCGACGACGGGCTTCGCTTCTTCACCGAGCACACGCAACATCTGGCTCGTCTCGCCGGACTGCGCGGCGGCGACCAGGGCTTCGCCAGCTTGCTCCGGCGAGTCGAACGCGGTCTGTCCGCAGCCGCCGAGCAGCGCCAGCGTCGAGATCGCGAGCACGCCGCGAATTAGATGTAGGCGCGTCACCGTCGTCCCCCGCCGCCTCGGCCGCCTCCCGAGAAGCCGCCTCCGGAAAAGCCGCCTCCTCGCGACATGCCTCCGGCGCTACGACTCGAATAGCCGCGCTGGCCGGCGGAACGCGCCGAGCTGCCGCTGCTCGAGCCGCCGAAGGCGCCCGAGCCGGCACCCGAAGTCGAGCTGCGATTCGAGGTGCCCGTCGAGGGCCGTGTTCCGGCGGTCGCGCCGCCGCCCGTCGAGGGCCGCGTGCCGGCACTGGCGCCGCCGCCCGCACCACCGGCGCGATTGCCGGCGCTCGGTTGCGTGGCGGCTCGATTGCCGCTGCCCGCCTGTCCGCCGCCGAGGCGATTGCTGGCGTTCGCTCCGCCGAGCTGATTGCCGGCGAGATCGCGCGTCGCGCCGCCGGCCGCTATGTCTTGCCGACCTTGCTCCGCGCGGCCGCGGAACTGCTCGCGCGATGCCACCTGATTGGAGTTCTGGCCACGGCCGAACTTGTCTTGCGTCGCAGAGTCGCGATACTGCGCGCCTTTGCGATGCTCGGGGTTGTGTTGCCATTTGGGCTGCCCGGCGCCGCCGAGACCGCCACCAGCACCGCCACCGACGCCACCTGGGCCGCCCACGCCACCCGCGCCGCCGACACCGCCTGGGCCGCCGACGCC
>Ga0075428_100004475_pt1 | contig 15427 bp, 10 predicted proteins | sample RhiMetdeltSRZDD2_FD_75291 | JGI IMG/M metagenome (GOLD analysis project Ga0075428, IMG submission 75291) | Populus rhizosphere microbial communities from Tennessee, USA - Rhizosphere MetaG P. deltoides SRZDD2 | ecosystem: Host-associated > Plants > Roots > Rhizosphere > Soil | place: USA... | reverse complement strand
GCGCGCACCCGAATCGCCGGATTGCCGGCCCGATTATTCAGTGTTAAGGCGTCATAGTCCCCATTGCTGGCGCGCACGATGTAGCAGACGCGCCCTCCATTTTCAAAAAAGCCGCGCGCGGCGTACCAGAGAAACCGGCCAGGCACGGGTTGTTCGCCGAAACGCAATTTGAATTGATCCCAGCTCGTAATCTTCCGCGGCTCATCAAGGTCGCCGCCACTTGCGACACCAACGAAAGCCGCGGTGCTGGTTCCCACACCCTGGATCGGCGCGCCCGGCGCAAACTCGTCGATATACACGCCCGGATACGATACTTGAACTGCCATACGATTTTCCTTTCTTTGCTTGTGGCGCTGGATGGAACTCCCGCGCCGGGTTGGTCAGAACTGCAAATTGTATTCGCCCGTCGGTGAGGGGACGGTCACGACACGAGTAACCGGACCAAGCCCGGTCGCTCCCGCGCGCAACTGATATTGTCCCGAACGGAGACTGACGAAGGTAAAACGGCCGGCCTCGTTCGTGTTCGCCGCTTGCAATCGCTCGCCGGTCACGCGCTCCAATCGCACCCATGCGCCGGCCTTTGGCGCCGCCAGCGTCGGCGCATTCGCGGCCGCGACGTTCATGTTCAAGGCTTTTGTCCGCCGCGGATTTTCCCTGAACGTGACAAAACGTGTTCCGGTATCGATTCGTTCGATCACGGCTTCCTCAGCGACTATTGTCCCGAGGTTGGCCGCGTCTTCGCCGCGCAGCACGATGGTACTTCCGGCGGTCAACCCCGTTGTGTCGGTCAATCGCAAAGCGATCTGCGTCGGAAGCACATTGGCCGTGCGCAACACATTGCCGACCGCCAAGCCCGCCAGTGAGACGTCCAGTGTAAGGTTATTGCCTGCCATGGAAACGATCGTCGCGCGCGCGTTGTTAGCCGTAACGGCGTCGCGCACGACAAATGGCGCCGCGTTATCAACCGTAAGGACTCTCGGGTTGCCTCCGACATTGATGGCCATCACGTTGGCCGTGCCAATCGCCAGAGGCACGGGTCGCGCAAAAACATGACCACCAATTTGGATCAAAAGCTCTTCTGACCCGGTCGTTCCGGTAACGAGATGCGAAGTCATGGTCGTCGTCACGAGGGGTCCCGAGACCATCTGCGCCAGATCGATCGGTATGGTCACGATCAAGTAGAGCGCCGGTTTCCATAACGAGCCCGTGCCCATGCCGCTCCAGAATTCAGCGAGCTTGTTAAAGCCTTCCGCCGGCGCGATCGTCATAGGCAAATCTGCGTTCTGGAACGCGACTGGCCATGCGTTGAGTTCGGCCGAGCCGGCGGCATAGACCTGCGATGGATTGAACTCCCTGGCACGCACGAGCACGCGAGCGACCGCATAAAGCAACGAGTGTTCGTCAAGCGTTGGTTCAATCGTGGGCGTGACTGCCGCGGGACTCCAGGCGCTGATCAGGTAATGACAGTCCAGGCGTGTTGGCGCCGGTTCATCATTGGCGAAGCCATTGGAAATCGTGCGGACCCTTTCATTCGACCGCAGCTTTCGATTCTCACGGAGGTCGAAGAGATACACGTTCAAGGAACTCGCCGGATTGCCGCCAACAATAACTCCGTTCACGGCCGTGCGCCAATCGCTGTTGGGCGGCTGAAAACCTATCTGCGCCGCCGAAAAACCGCCGCCAATCCCGGAAACGAGAATCTGGCGAAGCAGATTATCGAGCAGATCGATCATAAATGAAGCCGTGCTCGCTAAACGCGTTTTCCAACGCACTGTTCATGGTTTTTTGCTGGGGGTCGTTGAGGTACTGGCCTTGATCTTCGCGATGACATCATCGTAGGGATTCTTGCTGCCCAGGCTCACCAGATTCGTGTTCACCCAGTCCCATAGCTGCCGGTAGAGATTGGCTAGAGTGCGATCATTCGAACGGGTGATCGTTGCCGACATCTCAGCCTGGAAGCGCAGACTGCTGGCGACAAAGCTGGCCACGAACTCGCTCGTGTTGTCAAAACCGTGCCCCACAACATCACCGCGGGGGTCTCCCAGATAACGGGATTCGTCGGCGACGTCCATGCCGCGAATGTCGCCCGTTCCTTCGGGGTCGGAAATATTGAAGCGGCGATGCAGCGAAGTCCAAATCACGTTCAAAGTGTCGTCCGTACTGAGCGCTTCTTCCCACTGCCGCTGAGTCCGCGGGGTTCCGGCGCGGGATCGAATAGCCCCTTCGGAAATTTTGCCGGATTTTGACTCGCCAAGCAGTGTGGTGGCGCGGCTGGTGACCTGGGCCGGCATCGCCGCGGTGCCACGTGGAGTCTTGAGACCGCGAGCCTGATAGAGTGCGTGTGTGACTTCGTGTATGACAACATTGCGCTGCTGAGTCGGAGTCATTTCCACATCCCCGGGAATCTTCACTTCGCCTGTGGCGTCGTCAAAACTGCCGCCCTCCCGGTACACGACGTCCTTGACCAGCTTCAGACCCGGAGTCTTGTTGGCTTTGAGCGAATCAACCACGCCAGTGGGTTGGGTCCACCGTTTTATCACATCGTGCGCAGCCTCGAGTTCAATGTCCGTGAACTGACTGCCACGTTCGATGATGTCCACTTTGAGAGCTTTGAGGTTCGCGAGCAGCGTAGTGCGTTGAGCTGAAGTCCCCAGCACTCCCAGGCCGGTCGGACTGAAGAGGGGGCCGCGAATCGAGAATGTCACTGTCGCAACGCCGACCGGGTCGTTCCAGGTAATGCGCACGTCGCCTCGGGGTGAAACACGGAAGTCAACCAGATGAGCGCCAGCCAGATTCCACAGGCGCTTGCCCGTGCCATCTTCAGCAACCTCGACGGTGCGATCTGGAAAAACATACATCGAGAACGGTGCGTCGGGCATGTGATACCTCTGAGCGTTCTGGAAACGCTTGGCTTTGGGGCGCGCCTGTCCCGCCCCGCCCGGGTCACGTTCACTTTCCAATCCTCCTGGCTGAACTTCCAGGGCGGGTGCCTGCCTCAAGAGCATACCGGCGATATCCTGCGCCCGCGCCACGCCATGGATATTGACGGTGTAGGGCGTCAGGAAAACATCGGGCAGGCCGAGAGCATCCATTCCAAACTGCACTTCAAATGCCGTCTGCAAAGGCCGATCTCCACCCCACTTAACCCGATTGACCGGTTCGCGCTGGCTCGGCTTTTTGCTGTCAATGGGACGAGGCACCTTGCGTGGCGCCGGATCGTTCGGGAGAAAATAGAACAATTCGTCGCCGCTGCGCTGAATTTGAATTCCGTGGGTGCGGCCCGTCGGATCGCTGACTTTCGTTTTGTCCGGCAACGTAGCGAAGTCCTGTTTCACCGGCGTAATATCCTTCGGCAGCGGGGGTTCAGCCTGCCGATGAATCATCGGTGTAGCCGGCGGAGCGTGCTTGTAGTCGGCAACATGGCTGAGTTCATGCGCGAGCAATTGCGCTCCCGGCAGCGTGCCTGGGGCAAACTGATCGTTACCAAATACGATGTCAGTGCCCACGGTGTAGGCCCGTGCACGCAACCGTGCCGCTGATTGTGACGCCTCCGAACCGGTGTGAATCCGAACGTCGCCGAAATCTGCTCCAAGTCGCGATTCAAGACTCGTTCGCAGCCGATCCGGCAATTTGTGTTCACGGGCAAGCGCCTGGTTTCCAGTTTCAGGTGAATGGTTTCCGTTAATAAGATTCTGAGCGTCAAGCCGACGAGCTGCATTATCGGCGCGCATCTCACCGGGATCGTTAGGACGATTCGAAGGCACATGGTTCGCGGCGGCTTGCCTCTTGCCGGCATGCAAAAGATTTCTCATCGCTGTGTTGCCGATCGTTCGCTGCAATTCGACGGCATTCAGCCCTGCTACCGGCCCTGGCCGCGCTATCCCCGCCTTTTGCTCATTTCGGGCCGTTGGCTGGAGAGACTGTTTAGTGGCGTGCATGCGATATTCAGCGGCGAAATTTCGCCGAGGTCTGCACAGTTAATCCGAAGGGGGAACGAGCTAAGTTGTTGCCTGCTGCACTGCGGGCTGAGTGGTCGGTTGTGCCGGAACCTCCCCAGAATTCTCCGCGTTCTGCATCAATGCACCTATCAATCGCGGTCCCGAGCTCGGCGTGAGGTGCTGTTCAATCCACTCGGTGTTCAGTTCCATCTTTTCGAAGTCTTTCCAAATCCGCGTATCTTTGGCGCAACTGTAAGTCCTGCAGATGGCTGGCCGATCCGCGTAAACCCGGCAGCCGCCGCTCTTGCAGTCCTGATGTGTGCAGCCGCCGTGAGCTTCGTGGCGAATGAAATAAGGCCGGCCAAGGTCCCACTTGATCTTGCCGGATTCCACTTCCTCATGTGTGAGAGCGAAATCCAATCGGCAGCAGATCGCGTGGCAGATGTGCATTCGGGCGGCGCAGTCCACTTTCACTTCGGCACCGTTCTGTTGTTCAGGCGGGTCAAGTCTGAGAGCCACGCCTGGCCCGGGAATCTCTCCGTTCGCAGCTGTCTCGCGTCGGATGTTTTCTACAGCCGCACTGACTTCCTCCGAGGAAACGATCTGCTTTGCCAGGAGCACATCCAGAATTCCATAAGTGAATGACTCCACTTCTCGCAAATGACTTGAGGCTCGTCCGAGCGCCGTGTGCGTAAAAAAACTTCCGCGTTCGACCTGGCGTTCCAATGTCTCGAGGCTGAGATTGCGTCGAGTTATGTCATTCTCCGCGCCGACCGGCGGTTGCGTCTGTTCGTTCATCGTGGTGGCTCCTTCGGTCATTTCTGCTGAGACTCCAACCAGCGCCGCCATTTCTCGATCGAGGCACGACGTGCCTCCGGTGCAGCATCGGCTTGGTAATTTCCATTGGCAGCGAGCAGGGTCCGGGTTTTTTCCTGACCGTCCGGAGTGGTATAGCCTTGACCAGCCACCCAGCCATGCCGTTGCATGATGACACCTTCGAGCACTCGCTGGGCACGCTTGCGCGTGAGGAACTCCGTCGCATCAAGCAAATCGACGACAGCTTTCGCGCCGGGCAGTCCCCGCTCGATAAGTTCCAACACCGAAGGTGTGACATCGGCGTGAAGCGGATCGGGGTCTTCGTCGATCGTTTTGACGAGAGTTTCGATATTCATTTTGTGGGAGCCGTGGAAGCCCCAGGGTTTCGATAAAACTCGTCAAACGCTTTGAGCGCCGCATCTGTAGTCTCACCTTGGAACACCCTGAAGCTGTGGTATTCGTTTTTGATCTTGGCGATTCCAGCCTTGTCGAGAAAAGTTTCGAACCCCCAGAGAACTGTGCCATACCAAGTGCCGGTATCCGAGGCTTTAGCGGACGTAACCAAGCTGAACTTAAGAGGTGCTGAGAACCCCGGGGTATCGTTGAGTGTCGCTGGAACAATTGATTTCCCCTTGCGCTTTCCGATCGTACCGGGAGATGTCACGTCATAATAAGGAAGCTGAGCAGGGTCGCTCTTTTTTGCACGTGGATTTCGGCCAGCGTGGATTTGGTCCAAAAAGAATCCCGGCGCAACATTCTTTGCGGTCGTGGTGCGAATGCTGTTACGATTTGCTTCGGCTCCCGTGTAATTCCATTCCTTTGCGGTGGTAGGATCGAACGTCCGCGCGATTTGTACAAATCTTATGGAATTAGATTCCGGCGCTGTCGCGCTCGGCGTGAAAGTGATCGAGCCATCTTCATTTGCAACGCCTCCTGCAGCAGCAGCATCATTCTTCTTGAAGTTGATTTCAAACTTCCCCTGCGGCCATGTCTTCGACCCCACAATATCTCGTTGAATGCCTGGCGCGACGGAACTTGCTCGAAGCGCGCCACGTAGTGTCAGTGCGGGCGACCTCCCAGCGTTTGGTTCACCTGACATGACCGTTTTCGCGATCCGGTTGGCCTCCCCTTCCGCCTGATCGACAGGCTGGTTAACCTGCATCTTTCCTTGAAGCGGTACCGGTCGTCCGCCCTGTTGCACGGTATGCACCGCCTCGTGCGCCAACAATCGATCTCTCTCCGCCCCTGCCAGCCGGTGAGCCTCCGGTCCCAAATGAATGTTCGATCCGACGGTATAGGCACGCGCGTCAATTCTGTGTGCGGCAGCCTCGGAAGCGGCACCTGAATGGACCCGGACGTTGTCCAGATGGACACCCAACTGACCCTCCATGGGAACCCGCACTCGATCCTCGAGGGGCCGACCTGGTTCTGCAGCGGCTCGCTGCAGGAGTTCCGCGGCTGGGTCAGTCGCCTGTTCATTGGATGGCGCCGCTGGAGCTGCCGCTTTCACCGCACCGCTTTCATGCTCCCGCTCGAACAGCCGGGCAACGCCCGCACGCAATAACTGGGTTAGCGTCCGATTGCCCACCGCCTGCCGCAACATCAGGTTCTCACGCTGGTTCGGGGTGCGGTCAGCGGGCAGGGTGGAATGTCCGTCAGCCCGATCTTTTGACGATTTCGTTGAAAACGGCTGAGTCATATCAATGTTTCCCGCGCACGCGGTACCTCGCGCGCGCTTTTCCTAATGAAGCCGTCGTGTGGCCGACGCGCAACGATTCAATTTGCCGGCACGCCTTCACGTGTCAAAATCTGATCCAACTGGTTGCGTTCGGCGCCATTAATGTCGGAACGTAACTGCCGAGGCGGAACTCGTTGCAACAGCGTGCGCAATTGTCCGCGCCGCTGGAGGTCACCGAGAATCGCAAGAATGCCGTGCTCATCTTCATCGCCGGTAAAGCCCTCCAGCATTTCGAGGACAAGAATGACTTTCTCATCGAAGGTTAGCGAGGCATATACCCTTTCATTGGCTACAATCTCCCGCGCCACGTCGTCACTGTCATCGCGATCTTCAATGCGGTGATTGGTGCGAATGAAATTCAAATAGGACTGGTAGCGGTTTCGCCGGTGGCGCGCCTCTTCATCACGCTCATTCTCCTCTTTCTCTTGCGCTTCGGCCTGCTGGATGGAAGGGAGGTTCTTGACGAACAAATTCGCCAACGGATTGTCATGCTCGCGTAACATCAGCGCGCGAGCCTCGGCGAAGGCGGTTTCGTCAAAACCCTCCGGAGGAACGGGCGTGTACGACCACGCGTCCATAATGTCCGATTGCACAGGCGCACTGAGCGCTTCACGGATATCGGCGCGCGATCGCAGGACGGCCAGCGAGGCCAGTTGCGCGGTGGCGGGAGAGTTCCTGAGGTGGTCGTCCCCAAAGGTGCGCCAACTGTCTCCCCTGGCATTCCGCACCTCGACCCCTGTTGCGCCGTAATGATCGTGAGCCACTTTCACAGCGGCATTGAGGATAAGATCCGGATTCTGACGTTCCAGAGCCCGGATCTTACTTTTGATATTGTTGCGCACGTAACCTGGAGCAACGGCAGTTACAATGATGGCGATCGGCAAATTCAAAACGGGAATCGGCACTTTACTTGCCACGAGTCGGACAACGCTCCACCAGTGGTCGTTGAGCAAGGCCGACGTAAGAGCGTCCAGCGCTTCCTCGCTCTGGCCCCTCCAGAACTCTGCCGCCATCCGCATGTAGTTGCTCTTGTGGAGCAAGTGGCCGGCGGAAAACGCATCTGTCAAAAAATGATCGCCGAAGGCATTGATCGCAAAGGCTTCGTTAGTTCGCTCGGATCGGGTAGATCGATCTTGTGCCGCACGCGCCTGATCGGCCAGAGCGACCGCTCTCCGGTGATAGCCTTCCCAGGCAACGCGATTTTCTCTCGCAAAATGCTCCGGATTGTTCCGTGCCAGGGTGGCGTAGGATTTGCCCCCCACCGCCGCACCCGCTGGTCCCTGGAACTCACCCAGGTTGTCGTAAAGCCGACGCTCACGCCATGCCGTGGCCTCCTGATAAGCCTGGTTGAAGTTGATATCCCGACGGCCCGAAACCTCCGCTCGGATTACATCGAGAATGCCACGGTGTTCGCGATTCATTAGCTCTTCTCGCGGTGCATTATGCATGGCCTCGGGCGAAGGATAGAAATCGCCCAATGCGATCACTTCGCCATAAGTGACTTGTAGGCCCGAGGTCCGTAGCGTGATAGATGGCGCCTGGTCTTCGGCCACCAGCCGTTCCGCTTCCGGATGTTCACGTCCCGCGATAGCGCGAGTGCGCCCGTGGCCCGCGTCAGGGTGCGTCCGCACCCAATTCGTGACCAGTGGTACAGCCTGTTCCAGCAATCGCAAGGCTTCTTCGTAGCGAGCCTCGTCGTTCGCGTGTGTGGCGCGTGTCAGCAATTCGAGTGCTCTCGCATCGCCGCTCGCTCTCTCCCACAGTTCTCGCGCTGATACCAATTCGCGCCATGCGGAGTGGCTGCTCCGCAAAGCCGCTTCAGCCGAACTGAGCAGGCCCATAATCTGACTGAGGTTGGCGTGCGTGCTGTCACCCAACTGCACATGTTCGGAAGATTCGAAGCGCTGCGCCATGGGCATAGTCACAGACTCGGCGATCGGTGGCGGAACGTCCGTCGAAGCGGTCTCAGAACCCAGTGTCTCCGTCACGTGTGTCGCTTCGCGCTCATACCGATCATCGCGCGTACCGAGTTTTACGTCACCGGTGAGCGAACTCATTGCACTTCGTTGTTGGACCACATGAGTCAATTCGTGCAGCAGTAGCTTTTGCCCTTGCGTAGTCCATGGTTGGTAGTCCCCGTTGGCGAAGAAGATACTTCGGCCATGAGTCAAAGCGCGCGCGCGCACAGCACCCACTGCTTCTGCCGCGCTGGAGTCGGAATGAACTCGCACTGCCTTGAAATCACGTTTGAACTTGGACTCCATCAGTGCTCGGACCGGCGGATCCAACGGTTGTCCGCCGCTCTCGGCCAGCGAACGCAGCACGACTCCAAAGCTCGAATCGGACCGGGGCACCGGCTTTTCGGAAGCTCGTAAGGACGTGAGAAGGGCCTGGTTCCCAAGCGTTTTCTGCAAAGCCAGCAGGTTCGACGATGACTCAAGAGTTGTCTGACACGAAGCGTTCCTGGCGTAACCTTTTTCTGGTGTCAGGCCGTTGTTCGTTTTTGCTGCTGGAGTGGCAGTAATCATCTTAGGTTTCGTGAGACTGGCAGCGAGTCTTTCGTGTCGGGCGCACTTTGTTTATCAGCGCGGGAGTTCTGTGCTGTCAGCAAGCAGAAGGTCAAATTCTTTGAAGGCCGTCATGCCGGAAAATTGATCTCAGGTCGGCCCATTTCCAAAGGTGTCAGGGGCTTGCCGAGTTTTTGAAACTCCCGGCGCGTCGCCTGGAGCAGGTGCGCCATGGTCACCACGCCTCCGTTTTGCGCGGCGAGGAAAGCAGCGGCCAAGGCGATGTTCTTGATGTTGCCACCGCTCAGCTTGAACTGACGCGACAGTAAATCCCAATCAATGTCCCTGGCGAGCGGCACCTCGTGCGGCCAGGCACCATCCCAGATGCGCCGGCGGTCGGCTTCCTCAGGGAACGGGAACTGGATGGTGAAAGCCAGGCGGCGCACAAATGACTCATCGAGGTTCTGACGAAGGTTTGTGGCGAGAATGGCCACGCCTTCGTACTCTTCCATTTTTTGCAGCAGGTACGAAATCTCTATATTCGCGTAGCGGTCGTGGGAGTCGCGCACTTCCGATCGCTTGCCAAACAACGCATCGGCTTCATCGAAGAACAAAATCGCATTGGAACCTTCGGCCGCGCGGAACACACGGTCGAGGTTCTGTTCCGTTTCGCCAATGTACTTGCTCACAACGCCCGAGAGATCGATGCGGTAAAGATCCAGGCCGAGCTCGCCGGCCACAATTTCCGCCGCCATTGTTTTTCCCGTGCCGCTCGGGCCGGCAAAAAGCGCGTTTACACCTTTGCCGAAGGAAAGTTTTCGGTCGAAACCCCATTCGCCCATGACGCGCTGCCGATGGATTACCCGCTGACAAATCTCTCGCAATTGCGCCAACGCATCCTCGGACAAGACGATGTCGCGCCACGTGTAACGCGGAACGATCTTGCGTGCCGCATTGGCCATCCTTTCTTCGGATTGTGCGCGGCACGCGTTGCACAGGTCGGCCAGGGATAGCCGAGTGGAGTTGTCGGAGCGCCACTGAGCATGCGTCAGCGCGGTTTTCACCGCGTTGCGTATCTGGCCGCCGGTGAAACGGAAACGGCCGGCGAGTGCCGCGCCATCCACGTCGGGTTCGAGTTGCTCTTTTGGCGGCAAAGCTTGCTCCCAAAGTCGGCGGCGCATCGTGTCATCCGGCATGCTGAAGGGGACCGCGAGCCACACACCTCGGCCCGGCTGTATTGCCGCGCGGGCGGCGCGGTGGCTGATCAGAAACGTCACCGGTCCGAACACGGCAGCCGTTTCGATCACTGTTTCCAAATCACTGCGATGCCGTTCTTCGTCGACGAGAAACACATCCAGGTTCTCGATGCACAGCGCTGCCGGATGCAGCAACGCCTGCCGGGCAATCAGCTCAATGGCTTCCTCCAACCGACGCGGCGCGGCGATCAGTTTGGCCGCGTCAGCCACGAGCAATGGCAACCCCAGTTCGCACGCCACAGTACGCGCGAGCGTCCGTTTTCCTAATCCGGATGGACCATAAAAATGGAACATAACGTTTCGTCCTTCAGGTCGTTCATGGCCGGCCTGCTGGCGCGCAAACCGAACTAGACTTTCGCACAAGGTGCTTTCCTCCGGGACGAGGTTACGCTCGAAACGAGACGAGACAGGAATCATTCGGGCAAGATTTTCCAGTCGCGAATCCAGCCACGCATGGCCAAGCAGGAAATTGCTGATGGCGTCGTCGAGCTTGATCGGACGATAGAGCAGCGGAAGTCCATCCGCAGCGCCATCAGCCAGGTGGAGCAGACGATACTTGAGTAGAGGCGCTTGCGGAGCGAACGCCGCTCGCGCCTCAACCTGTTCCGATGGATTCAGATCGAGCAGAGTAAAAATGAGATCCAAAGTAGGCTTCTTGCGCGTCACGTCATCCTGCAACCACGCGTAAAGTTTTTCATACTTGCGGTTCAGTTCCGGAGCGAGAGCAATGATCAAACAATCCACTTCGAATGAAGTCAGGCCAAAGGCCCGCGCCAGACGAGGCAGAGCAAGCCCCGCCGACACATCCGGATGTTGCTGAATCCGTCGTTCGATCTCTAGAGTGGTCTCGCTTAACGCCCTGGTACAGGTTTCGACGGCGGCAAGGCAGGCTTCGGGCGCATCGTGCTGTCGCGCGGACGACGTCTGCTGATTGATGAGTAATCCAAAGACTTCCTCTTCCGAGACGACCAACCCTTTGTATTGCTCCAGGGGATTCGTCCATTGCCGGGCGCGTTGGCGAAAGCACTGCCGCTGCAGCCGGTAATCCAAACGCCGAAGCTCGTCAGAAAGATGTTCCCACCCCGTCGCATATGGCTCCGGGGGGACTTCGCGTACAGCGCCGGCGGTACGTGATTCCGAATCTGTGAGTTGAGTTTCCAAGCTGGGAAAGCGCCGGTATCCGAGTAGGCTCCGCACATCCGGCGTACCTCACCGAATTTCAGAAACTACGCTGGCAATTCTCAGGCCGCGGCCGGGCTGCGGGCGACCCATTGTTTTTGGACTAACACGCGCGCCTGCTGAAGAGCCTCCAGCAGAATAGACACGCGTTTGCCATCGTCCCATTCGCGTTCGACTTCGCCCATCCAGCCGGCAAGAGGACCGTGTTCAATCAAGACCTTGTCGCCAGGTCGAAACGGTTGCTGTTGAAGCCGGATGAAGCCATCCTCCTGCACGCGGCATTGGATCTGCGAAACGATATTATCCCCCACCGGCAGCGGGAAGCGGCTGTTGCCAACGATGCGCAAAACGCCCAGAGCATAACGCACAGTGTCCAGCAGCAGGAGCGGACAAAACCTGGAGAAGAAATAACCCGGAAACAGCGGTTTTGTTACCGGCCGCCAAACGCCGCAGACCGGCTGTTCCTGCCGGATCCTGGGAAGGAACACTTCCACCTCGAGCCTGGCGATACTCGCTGCCGCCAGGTATTCCTGTTTCGGCTTGCTTTGCACGGCGTACCAGTTTTCCTCAACCAAGTAGTCCATATGCGTTAGTCAGTGCGTTGCAGCTCGGTGGATATCCCGGATGTCGGCACGAGCTTGCTAACAGACACCACAACGGCCTCTGAAAATCCCTCAACTTCGAGCAACGCAAAACGTCCGCCTTCAGCGTCGTTGCCGCAAAAATCGATGATCCTGCCGGTAAGCAAGTCTTCCCCGTGCAACCTCTGCAAAATCTTTGCCGGCTCTGGCAGGCGGATATCATTGATTCTAAAATGGGCCCAAAGAGTCTCCAAAGAGTGTTACCTCCGTTTATTCACAGCACGTGTTCCCGGGATCCATGCTCACGAACATACGCATCGCGTGTGCCAGTTGATTCCTGACGCTCTTGCCAGAGAACAAATCGCTCGTTTACGCCGGAATCCGGCAGACTGGAAGAAGGACTTGTCCATTCCCGCAATACGAAAATCAGAAAATGCTTTCCGATTGTGAAAAACCGTTCCGGAATCCCCGTTCAGGCAGTGTGGATCTGGTGTTTGTGAAGCTTGTTGTAAATACTGCGTACCGTAATCCCAAGGAGCCGCGCGGTTTGCGACTGGCTTCCATTCGTGCGCTTGACGGCTGCCGAAACTAACGCTCTCTCGCAGAATTGCAGTGTGCGCTTGAGGTTGTAGCCGTTCACATGAAGCAGGCGGCTCCATTCGTCCAGGCCACCAATCTGCTCGCCTTTCGGTGATTTGTCGGCCTCCACTGACGTTGCCTCTGACGATTCGGATAATCGTTTCCAGAACTTCCTGGGCAGATCGCTCAAGCTTAGCGGCGCACTCGTGCTTTTCGTTATCAGCGTCTGACAAATCAAATCTTCCAATTCTCGGACGTTTCCAGGCAACTCGGCTTGAGCCAACGCCTCGATGAAATCTCCGTGCACAGACAACCGCCTCCCCAATGACAGGGACCGATGCTTCTCAAGCAAAAACTCAACCAGTGGACGGAGGTCTCCGGTCCTCTCGCGCAATGGAGGCACGTGGATCGCCGCAACCTGTAATCGATACAAAAGGTCGCCGCGAAATCGCCTCTGCTGCACCATTTCTGTAAGGTCGCGATTCGTCGCAGCTATCACTCGAATGTCCACCGGTACTTCGTCTTCACTTCCCAGCGAAAGCACGCGCCTCTCTTGTACGACTCTAAGCAGCTTCGCTTGCAGCGGCTCAGGGAGCTCGCCTACCTCGTCGAGAAACAGGACCCCGTGATTCGCCGCGCGAATTAACCCCCTGCGGTCACGATCGGCCCCAGTGAATGTGCCTCTGCGATGGCCAAAGAGTTCCGCTTCAGCGAGGCTGCTGCTCAGCGCGGCGCAATTCAGCGGTATAAACGGTCCGCCTTTCCGTTTTGGGTCTGACAGGTGAATGGCCCGTGCCAGACATTCCTTGCCCGTTCCGGTTTCGCCGGTGAGAAGCACCGGCAAATCACTGAAGGCACTGACGCGCAGGGCAGTCCGAAACACAGAGACCATTGCATCACTTTCGCCCGCAATACCGAAACTCAGCATAATGGCTCTGATGGTTTTCTCCTCCACTTGGCGTTTTAGTTCCGCGTTCCAGGCAGACCCGAGAAACGTTGTCAGCTCGCTTTGAAAATCCGGCCTTTCACTGTCCAGAAGATGGGCGGCGCCCGCCAGAAGGGTCACGCATCGAAGTCGCAGAGGCCAACTGTCCAGGCCATCTCCGTAAGCAATGACCACAAACCCCAGACCTTTCAGAGCCTGAATGACCCCAAGCGGGGATTCGTAGGAGGTGTTGTTGGCAGGAAATCCAACCGTAGCGAAGACACGATTGCCGTCCCCCCCAGCTGGCGGAACATGCTCAACATTCTGAACAAGCTGAGGAATCCCTCCGCATCGTAGAACCACCTTGGAGACACTATCTATGCGCGAGGCGTCGTCGTCGACCATGTATATATCCCATGCGTGGTCGTGGTGGCCTCCGTACTCCCCAGGCTCCCCGGATCCTGAGCAACGCCCCATACTTCGTGCTCTCGACACAGATTCTCCTTATCAGTTCAATGGTACTTCGCGTGAGCCGGATTCTCACCCCCTCCCTTCTGCTGCACGCGCTCGCGGCACGGGTGGCCGGAGTGCTATACGACAGGGATGGGAACCAGGTACCGACCGATGCTTGCGCCGTGCTCCGAAATTTGTCAACACAAAGCGCCCTCGCTAAGTTCTGCCGTTTCACCCATTAATACGGCGACGCGAAGCTGTTCTTTCATAACATAAAGCGCATGCCTCGGTATTGAAGGAAATGTTCAGAAACGGAGGAGGACTGGCTCCAGAGGTAGGGCTCGAACCTACAACCCATCGGTTAACAGCCGATTGCTCTACCATTGAGCTACTCTGGAACCCAAAGGGCTGCGTAACTTACGAATCGGCATCGCAACCGTCAACTTGAATTGTCCGCAAATTTAGGTTCGCATCAAGCTAACCGGGCGAAGAAATCGTCGGCGGCGGCTGTTTTCTCCTCCACCAGAAATAAACCGGGATACCCATCAATACGATGAGCAATCCGGGCCAGGTTTGGGCGCGCGTTTTTGCAGAAATCAGCAGGTTCAGGGCAATGAACGACGCGGCGATGATGTAAATCGCAGGGATCACTGGATATCCAAAGGCTTTGTAAGGCCGCTCCGCGTCGGGTCGCTTTCGCCGCAGGATGAACAAACCGATGATCGTGAGAATATAAAAAATCAGTACCGCGAAAATGACGTAATCGAGCAGTTGACCGTAGCTGCCGGACGCGGTGAGCAGGCACGCCCAGATGCATTGCACGACCAGCGCATTCCGCGGAACGGCCTGGTTGTTCAACGTGCCCATGTTTTGAAAGAAGAGACCGTCGCGAGCCATCGCATAATAGACGCGCGCGCCCGAAAGGATGAGGCCATTGATACACCCAAACGTTGAGACCATGATGAACACTGCCATAATGACAGCCCCCTTCACGCCCAGGATCGCTTCCGCCGCGGCCGTTCCGACGCGATCGTTTTGCGCAAACTTTATCCCGCGCTCCAAAGCGTTCGCGCCGGTGGGTGAGCCGTCCAACGGCAACACCGCAAGGTAGCCAATGTTCGCAAACAGATAGAGAAGGGAAACGAGCCCGACACCAAGAGCCAGGCTCAGTGGCAGATTTCGTTTGGGATTTTTCACTTCGCCGGCTGTAAAAGTGACATTGTTCCACGCATCGCTGGAAAAGAGCGAACCCACCATCGCCGTGCCGATAACAAGCAACAGGCCAGTGCTTGTAAGGGCCGTCGTCGTGTATCCCCCTGCCCTTCCCGCAGGAGCGGCGAAGGTCGCTTTCCAAAAATCGCTGAGGTTTGCGCGGATCACATCTGAGTTCGTGCCGACGAAGAGGCACAGCACGATCAGGCCGACCAGGGCGAGAGTTTTCGCCACCGTAAAAAC